>JAEEGK010024014.1_pt1 | contig 12671 bp, 5 predicted proteins | sample 8958771 | NCBI WGS metagenome assembly JAEEGK01 (sample SAMN16246547, study PRJNA631951) | gut metagenome | biome: gut microbiome; feature: rumen; material: SC-attached | host: Bos | place: Iran: Karaj | collected 2018-10 | reverse complement strand
GAAATAAAATCTTATAAAACAAGAAAAGAAAAGCATAATAATGAAAATGATTCATTAAATGATTTAAATGAAGATTTTAAATTATATTTAGCAATAAATCATAATAATTTTAGTTATTTTGGATATTTTGTAATATTATTGGCATTAATAATAATAATAATTTATATTCCATTTTTAGTTAGACAATTAGATTCTTTAAAACAACATAAAAATTATATGATTTGTATTTTAAATTATCATATGTATACTATGATTTTAGATGATATGATTTTAAGAGTTTTATGGATGCAAATTCAAGGAAATAATTTACAAAATAAAATAATTGATAATGGATTTAATAATTCATTTAATTATCATTTATCATATATTGAAAATCAAATATATGATTTTAATGCTTTTTATATTCAATTTAATCAATTTATAAATTCTAAATTATTAAATAAAAAACCAATTTTTTATGAAATGTCTTTAAAAAATTATCCTTATTTAATCCCAGATAGAAATGGAAAAAAATTAGTAACTTCAATTCAAATGAAAAATTTACATATTCCTATTTTATTACATCCAATACAAGAACATAAAGACATTAAAATATATTATAATATTACTGAATATTATTTTAATGATTTATTAGTTGAAGAATCAGGTTTATCTTTTGATGACTATTATTATGCTTCTTTAGGTTATATTGGTTTTTTAATTAATTTTCAAACTGTATATAGATTTTATAATATTGAAATTATTAATTTATTTAGTGCAAAAGTATATTTAAAAGAAAATGATAAAGTGAAAAAATTAAGTAATATATTATTAATTAATTTATTTATTTTTGCAGCATATAATTTCTTCTGTTGGTATATTTTTTATTCTCAAACTACTCAATTATTTTCAAGATATTTAGTAATTCATACACAATTAAGATTTTTTAATAATTATTTATTAAAAAAAACTTTAATAATTTATGATTATATTGATAATAATTATTATAATTATAATATAAGTAATGAAATTTCAGATATAGAATTTGAAAATGATATAGAACAAATAACAATAATAAAAAATATTTGTTCAGGTAATATTGAAAATTATAAATTAATAAAAATACGTCCTTTAACAATAAAATATAATCCAACACAAATAATAATTAATAAAACTTCAATGAATGAACTTTCAGGAAGAAAAGAAGAAAAATCAAAAGATATATTACAAAATTTCCTAAAAAATTCTGCACCAAAAAAAAGAGCAAGTAACTTATTTAAACAAATAACAATAATTCATTCTTCAAAAAATGCAAAATTATTTGAAACTCAAATAAACAATAATTTAAATAATAAAAATCAAATTGATTATACAAGAATTTCAGATTCTAAACCATCATATAGGGAAAATAATAAAAGTTCAAAAAGAGTTAATAATTATTCATCAAGATCAAATGCATCTAATTCAACTTTACGAAGTAATATTAATTTATTAAATAATACAAATTCAAAAAATAATTTATTTGTTCTAAATAAAAAAAATAAAAATCAAAATGAACAAATTGGACATAGATTATTATCAAAACCTTTATTATATATTCCTTTATTTATTTTTTTAAATTTTTTAAGTATAACTTTAATAATAATTGGATTAATTCAATTTGATAATTCAAAAAATACAAGAAATACATTTACTAATATAATATTTTCTTTAAATGCAATATTTTTAGAAATTAAATATATAAAAGAATTATTAATGAATTATGAAACATCAATATTATTAAATAAAGAATTTACTTTTAATTATATTACTTCAGAATTATCAATTGGATGTGTTGAATTAGGTGAACTTTATACTTATAATTTAAAAAATAATATTTCATCTCATGAAATGTTTTTTGAAACAAGTACTTGTTTTCCTTTAATTAAAAAACAAGTTGATGATATAATTCAAGGAAAAGTTCCTTCAATTTTAAAAAAAACAATAAAATTTCAAGAAGAAATATCAGGAAAAAATTTTTGTTATTCATTTTCAGAAAGATTATTTAAAATTAAAGATAATGAACATGTTAAAAATTTAAAATTCAATGAAGAATTAAATAAAAGTTTAATTATTGAAGAATGTAATAAAATAGGAGGTGATTTTAATAAAGAAGGTTTATCTATTGCAATTACTTCAATGTATACTACTTTAAATAGTTATTATAATGAATTTAAAGATAATAATAATAGAAGTGAAGAATATAATTTTCAGTTATTAAATGATGAAAATATTTTAATGTTTCAAGCTGAAAATTATTTTGTTTTATCAAAAATACCATTAATATATTATGTTTTAGGTATTGATGATATCTTAAATGCATTTCATAAATTTGTGAATATTGATATTATTTTTTTTATTATTGAAGTTTTTTTGATGATGACTGGGATTATTATTTATTTTTATTTTGTTATTTTGTATGGAAGAGAAATTTCTTTTGTGGATTTTTTTAATAAATGTATTTTACATATGATTCTTTTTGAATAATTATTAATATTTTTTATCTATTATATACAATTTAAATTAATTAATTTTAATATTCAATTTTTATATAATAATTTAATTATTATTTATTTACTTTTTTTATTAACTTAAATACATATATTTCATCATTAATAAAGAAAATTAAATAACATTTAAGAAAAATTGGAATTTTCAAAAATAATCTTTCATAATTTTTAATATTAAAATCAATGAATTTATCTATATTTAGAAATTATACATTAAAATAAATAAATGAATTTTCTATTTATAAAATAATAATATTACTTTTCAAATAAAATCATATGCAAAATACTCTTATTAAAAAATTCAACAGAAGAAATTTCATCTCTAAATTTAATAACATTCAATATATAAACAAAAATAATAAAAAAACTTATTAATAATTGTAAAGAAAGTAAAAGAATTTCAATATGAATAGCATAATTATGACTATATTCTAAATCTTTATTCATTACAATATAATAACCTATTGGAACTTTAGTAAAAACATAATAACTTTCTAATTGTAACATAATAATTTCATCTCTATTTAATAATTTATAATTAGATTCTTCTGTTCTATTTTCATTATTTTTAAAATCAAAATATAAACTATTTAAAGTTGAATACATACTTGTTATTACTGTAGAAAATCCTTCTTTATTGAATCCATTACCTATATTTTCACATTGACCTTTTACAATATCATAAGTCATTATTTGTATTATTTTTAAATCTCTTACTTTTGGATCATTAATATTTTCAATTATGAATCTAGAAAAATTTTCACAAAAATTTTTCCCTTCAATAATATTTTGATAAGCCATTAAATTAATTAATTTATTATCACATTGTCCTAATAAAATTTCATCAACTTTAGGTCTAAAATAAGGAAAACAAATAGATAATTCATTAAAAATTTCATGATAAGTAATTTTATTTTCATAAAGATAACTTAAAGCATCACAAGAAAAAGAATATTCAGTAAATTCATATTCATAAGATAAGGGTTTATTTTCTAATATTGATAATTCATATATTATAAGCATTTCAGTAATAAATTTTATATTTGCAAAAACACTTCTAAATGTATTTATAATTGAAGTAAAAGATTTTACTAAATTTATTGATATTGAATAATAAATTAAACAAATTATTAATAATATAGTTCCACAAATTATAAGAGTTAAAAATAAATTAAAATATAAAAGTGGTTTTTGTAAAGGTTTATGCCCAATTTGATTTATTTGATTATTTTGTTTTTCAAATAAAGAACTTTGTCTTGAATTAACTAAATTTAAACTACTATTAAAAGTTGAATTTGTTATATTTGTTCTATTTGAAGAATTTATTCCTACTCTATTTGATGTATTTTTATCTTTAAAATGACTTTTTTTATTAGTATTTTTTTTAAAATCTTCTAATTTTATATTTATTCTTAATGAAGTTTTTCTTTTTGTTTCTTCAAAATTTTTAGTCATTTTTTTTTTCACGTTTTCTAAAGTAAAAGTTGATTGTTTATTTAATATTACTGGTTTATTAAAAAATGAACTTCTTTTTAATATTGCAGCAATTCCTTCTTTTGATTCTTCAATTATAGTTTTTGTTGTATCTATATTATTTTTTGTTAATATTCCTTTATATTTAATTGATAATGGACGTAATTTTATTAAATTATATTTTTCTACTTGACCTGTTAAAATATATTTTATATTTGAAACTTGATCTAAATCATTTTCAAATTGAATTTGATTTAAAATATCTTTCATTTTATAATTTTGATTATTATCAATAAAATCATATATTAAAACAGTTTTTTTAAATAAATAATTATTAAAATATCTTAATTGTGTATGAGAAAAAAGATATTTAGCAAATAAAATTCTAGTATCAAGATAAAAAACAATAAAAAAAGATAAAGAAAAAATAATAAAACAAATTATAATCAAAACTAAATATAAAGTAATTGTTTTTTGATGTGAAATTTTTTTATCTAAAATATTTTTAGCATAATAATTAGTAATTTCATTATTATAATATTTATACCCTGTTAAAAAATTCCTTAAAAAACCAATATAACTATATGCTCCATAATAAAAATTTTCATAAGATAAACCAGAATAATTAATCATATCATCATTATAATAAATATCAGAATTATTATAAAGAATTTGAATAGGAGATAAATTATTAATTGGTGATAATAATATTGAAACATGTAAACTTTCCATTTTTAATAAACTTTCACTTTTTTCTCCTGAACGTATTGGATATTTAAAATTTAATTCTTTTTTATACATTTCATAAAAATAAGAATCAGAAGTTACAATTTTTGAAGTATAAAATTGATAAAATTGAATATAAAAAGTATTATAATCATATTCTCTTAAACTTAAAAAATTTCTATGAGTTTCAAATGAATTATTAAAATAATTTTGTAAATAGTCGTTTTGAATTTTATTTCCTTGAAATTGCATTTGTAAAACTTTTAATAAAAGATCATTTAATGTTATTCCTACCATTTCATAATTAACATGTGCTTTAAAATAATGTTCTTGTTCAATTAATGAATTTATTTTATATATAAAAACTATAATAAATAAAATTGGACAAATTGAAAAAAAAAATATTTTAATTATTACATTTAATTTTGAATTAATTGTTTCTTGAATTAAATATTGTTTTAAATCATTTGGGTCTTTTATTTTATTATTTACATTTAAGAAACTTTCTGATAAGGAAATTCTATTTTTTAATTGTTTATTATTAATTGAATGTGATGTATTTAAATTTTTTTTTTTTTTATTTTCTTCATCTTCTAATAAATTACTCATTTCATCTTCTTTATATTTATTTTTTTGAAATTCAAATCTTATATTAAAATATTTTTTAAGAAGATATATTGATAATTTATTTGAATATAAAAGTTTTTGATTCATTGTTGTATGTATTATTTTATCAATTTCACTTTTTGTAGTTCTAGAAGAAGAATCTTGATTTGTTGAATTATCTTTTTCTATTCTTGTATTAAATTCATTATCATATCTACTTAATGTTAAAAAATTTTTAGTTTCTTTTATTGAAATATCAATAAAGAATAAATAATAAATTTTAGTTTTTTTATCTTCCCTTTTCATTTCTCTTTTTTCATAATTTACATTAATTAAAAAATCTGTATTTGTCATTGATAAAGTAGATTTAACTTCTTTAATTTGTACAATTGATTTAGAAAAATCATCTTCACTTATTAATCCAATTTTATCAGTAAATATTTCAATTATATTATCATATACATCAAATAAATTACCTTCATAATAACCTTGATTTTCTAATTTACTTATTTTAAAAATATCTTTAACATTTAAATTATTTTGTTTTAAAACTTCATATTTTAAATAAAAAAAATCTTCAAATCCTCTACTTAAAGATACAATTCTTCCATTACTATTAGTAAATAAAAAACAACTACCACAAAAATTTTTAATATTATTTTTTTTTTTATTATTTTTTTTATTAATTTTCGTATTTTGTATTAATTTTTGTTCTTTTGTATCTTTTAATTTTAAAAATAATATAATACCTTCATTAGTATATAAAGAAGTACCTTCAACATCAAATAATACTACATATTTATCTTTATCTAATAAACAAAAATTATTTAAATTTAATAAATCAATTCCATTTTTTAAAAAATTAGAAATAGTATATTTATATGATTTATAAAATGTTTTAGCAAATAATTTATTAATATCTAAATTTCTAAAATCTGTTGATGAATATTTTAATTTATTTATTAATTCTTCACTTGCATATTTAATTTTAAAATTAATATCTTTAGTAGTAAAATTAACTGTAAATAATAATAAATATGTATTTTTCATCATTATTTCTATTATTGAAGAATTTTGTAATGAAAAAAATTTATCTATACATTTAATTAAATTTTTTGGTATTTCACCATATACATAATTAAAATATATTAAAAATTTTTGTTTTGAATAAGGAATATTACATTTTATATCATCAAATAAATAATTTATTTTTCTTTTTATTATTCTATATTCATTATTAAAATTTTTAATCATTTTTGAAAATAATTCAAATTCAACTACATCATTATTAAAATTATTCATTATATTTTTAATTGAATTTAATGAATATTTAATTAAATTCTCTGCTTTTAATATTCTATCAATATTATCATTATGTGAATTAAATAAAGGAATTTTTCTATGTTCATTTCCTTTATTTTTATGAAAAGATAATATTTTATTAATTAATATACCATTTTGATAAACATATAAAGATTTTTTATTTTCATTATCAATTGAATTTATTTTTTCTATTAAATATAAACATTTCATATAATTTCTTTCAAATAATAAAAAGAAAGAAATGACAATTAAAATTGAAGCAACAGTTTTTTCTCTTTTTGAAAAAAAAAATAAATTATAAAATTTTGTAATCTCATTTTGAAAATATAAATATAATAAAGGAAATTCTTCCTTTAATGAACAATTATTTGATGATAATATTTTTTTTTTAAAAAAATTATTCATTTGGAAATTAAAAAGAAAAAATGAATATTGATAACAATAAAAACAATTAGTATCTTTACATTTAGGATTATGAATAATTTTTTCTAATAATCGATTTAATCTCATTAAAATATCTTTTAATAAAGAATTTCTATCTTTATAATAAAGCATATTAAAAAATTTTATTAAATTTAAATCAAAGCTTTTTAAATTTTTTGAATTAAAATTTAAAATTGTTTTTTTTAAATTTTTATTATCAAAATGAAAATAAATAGAACATATAACAAAACTTACATTTAATTCAATAATAATTTTAAATAAAATAATACCAATATCTTTCTGTAAAATCATTAAATTATTAGCAATATCAAAATAAAAAATCCATTCAACAAAACAAGAAATAAAGCACATTGATTGAAAAAATTTTTTAAAATATTCAATATAAAATCTATTATAATATTTATTAAAAGTAAACATTTCTTTAAAATAATAAATTGTATATATTCCTCTTACAATATGTTTTATTATCAGCATTTTTTTAAATTTCAAATAAAATTCTAATTGTATAATTCCTTGAATAAAAGATAATAAAGGAGTTTTATAATCAATTTCATTTAATTCATTTATTAAAATAGATTCACTTTTAAAAAAAATAGGTTCATTAATAATAAGAGAACATAATATAACATTAAAATGAAACAAAGCATAAGTTAATATTAAAATTATAATTAATAGAAAATAATAAAACCAATTTGCTAATTCATTTTTTTTTTTGTTAAATAAAATTTCAATAAAAATAGAGAAAATAAATTGATTTAATGCAAAAAAAATATAAAAATCAATATATGCATATATTTTTAAATTTAATGGAATTAATTTATGGAAATATTTATTAATTTGATTTACAAATGCATAAATTAAAATAAAGAATAAAATTAAAACTATTACTATATAAAAATAATATAAAGAATTTGAAGATAAAAATTCAGATAAAATAATTTTTCTTAAATAAAATGATATTCCTTTTTTTGATGAAATATTCCAATCATGAGTTATTATAAATAAAGGAATTGCTTTCATAATAATTATTAATATGTATAAAATTTTATGTTTTGGAACATAATTTACCATTATTAAAGTGTTATGTAATTTTTTCCTTAATTTCTTATCCATTTGTAATTCTATTTTTTTAAAAAATATTATTAATAACTTTTATTATAAGTGTTATATAATCATAAAAATAATTATTGTATAATAATTTAATAAAAGTATTTTTCATTCTATTTGAATAAATAAAGATGATTAAAATTAGGTTAAATCAATTTGAAAAATTATAATTAATTATTAGTATATTATTTTAAATTAATAATTTAATAATCAAAATTAAATTATTTTTGTTGAATCATAATTAAATTTTATTGATTTGAATAAGATAATAAAATTTAAATTGATAATGAATGAAAATGATTTTGAATTAGAATTAAATTTAAATGAAAAAAAGAAACTTATAAATAACAATAAAGAATATCAAAAAAAAATAAAGAATTCAAAAGGAAGACATAATTTACAAAATATAATAAACCAAAAAAACATTAATTTAAAAGAAATTTTTTCATCACCAACAAATAAGAAAAGAATAAGAGAAAAAGATGAAGAAGAAAACATAAAAAATATAGAAAAAAAGAAAAAAATAAAGCCAATAAGACAAATGATGGAAAGAATTCATTTAGATAAAAATTATAATTATTCACTTTTAAATCAAAAAGAAATTAAAAAAAGGAAATTAAGAATATTTGGTGATATGTCATCATCTGAAATATCACAAAATTTATTTAAAAATTATTATCCTTGTATTATTCCATCATATTATCCGAATCAAATAAAAACTCAAATAATATCATCTCAAATAAATAAAATAACAAAAAATTTTGAAGCAATAAGAAAATTAAAAGAAAATGAAATAACCAAAAAATTAACTCAAAATGAAATTCGAATATTAGAAAAATTAAAATTAAATCACAATCCAATTGAATTAAAAAATAATATCAATAAATCAAATAATAATTATACAAATAATAATAATTATATAATACCCAATTATTTAAAAGAATATGCAGAAAATAACGGAGAATGGATTAATGAAAATGAATATTATGATGGAATTGAAAGATTAGAAGAATCAAATGAATATGAAGATGATAGTAATAATGAAAATAATTCAATAAATACTTATCCTGAAGAAGAAAAAAGTGATAATTTTTCATCTAATACTGATGATATTGTTAATAATGAAAATGATGATGATAATTATAATGATTATATAAATGATAATGATTATAATAATAATTTATAATAAAAAAAAAATCAATTATCAAAATTTAATATTTTCTTTTAATATAAATTATAAAAAAAATATATATTTAAAACATTTAATAAAAAAACCTAAAAATTTCAATTTTTCTTTTTTTCTTTTTTTTAAAGAAGATAATAAAAAACTTCAAAAAAATTTCAAAAAAAAAAAAAATATTTCAAATCACATCCCAAGCTTTTTCAAAAGCAGTACAAATTTTTGAACAAACAATTCCAGCACTAAGAGGATATTGACTAATAGAAATAGAATCATTAGAATAATCAATATTTAAATCACCTTTACTCATAGCTCCAATAACAAATGCAATACTCCCCCCTTTAGATAAACTTTTAGCAAATTCATCTAATTTTACAATTCTACTTTTTTCATTAGTAGAAATAATAGGACAACCTAAAGGTAAATGATTAATAATTGGATTTTTAATAACTTTTAATAATAATTCACTTGAATTTAAAGCACGAATTCTATATTTTATTAATAATTGTCCCATTAAAGCACAAAATCTTTTTATTGTTTTTGGTATTTTTAATTTAGGATTTAATTCTATTAAAATATTTTCTTTTGTTCTTATATAAACTTGAAGTAAATTTGATTTATTTAATGGACTTTCAAATATTGATAATAAACAATGATGAAGTATATCTGGACGATAATCTTCATATGATTTTTGTAATTTTTGAATTAAAGATTTATGTGTGTCACTTGTGATTATTTCTGGATTTTTTTTATCTTTTGTTAATTCTAAATTTGCATGTTCTAATATTATTATTAATTTTTTTTTTGAAAATTGTAATTGTTTTAAATCAATTTCACGATTTTTTTCTATATGGTTTTTTAAATTGTTAAAGTCAATTTCTTCATCATTTAATTTATTTTTCATTTTTTTTTAAAGATAATTTTTTTTTTTAAATTTGTTTTTTATATATTTTTTTAATAAATTAAATTTAAATTAAAAGACATTAAATTTATCACTTTTTTTTGATAAACTATGTTATTTTAATATAATAGAAATACTTAATTTATTATTTATTTTTATGTTTTTATTCCTATTTCAATGTTATCATTTGAGTTTAATATTTTATTATCTTTATTTATATCATCATTTTTTTCATTTTGTTTCTCTTCATTTATATTATTTTGTTTATTATTACTATTATCTATAGAATTTTCTTTATTTTTTTCTTTTTCAAATTTCTTTTTTTGATTAAACTCATCTTGATATCTTAAAGGAATAAAGTTTTTAGAACTTTTCATACAACTTTTAACATATTTTTCTAATTCTCTTAATTTATGATCAGATAATTTTTCAATATCTAATTCATAATAACCTTTTTTTATTTCAACTTCAGAATTTTTATCTAATAAATTAATGATTCCTTTTAATTGATCTTCTGGTAAACATCTTATATAATTTGCCAGTGCCATTTTATCTTTTTGAGTCATTGGTTTATCATTAATTGAAATATTTTTATTTTGTGATATTATATTTTTTTGCATTTCTTCTATTTCTTTTTTTGTTTTTTCATATAATTGGTTTAATTCTTTTATTTTTTCTTGTTTTTCATAATTATTTTCATTTAATTCTAAATTTGAATTTATAAAAGTTTCAAATTCATTTGAAAATTCGTTTAAATTTGTATATTTTTCTTCTTTTATTTTTTTTTCTATTTCTTGAAATGATTTTGGTAAATTATTTATTTCTTCTGTAAATATATTTTTTATTAAAGGTGATTCTTTTATTTTTTTTATTATATATGAACATTTTTGATTTGAATTTAAAAGTTTTATTCTATTTTCATTTTTTTTTATTTTATGATATGAAGAATTTCTTTTGTGTTTATGTTTTAAAATATTTTTTGTTTTTTCTTTTGTTGAATTTAATTCATTATTTATATTCTCTTTTTTTGTTTCATTTAAATATAATGATGATAATAAATGTTCTTCATATTCTAATTTATAACCTAATGGCATTCTTTTATTAATTGTTAATGCTTCTATTGGTTTTAAATAGAAATATTTTAATTTAAATGGGAATGGATTTAGTAGTGAAAACTATTATTTTTTATAATTTATTTTACTTTTAGTTTTTTTAGTTTTCTCTTTTTTGTGGACATTAATTTTAATTATTTATTAATAAAATATGTTTTTTTAAATTTTTTCATTATTAATAAAATATAACATATTATATATATAGATCAATATTTATATAATTAAAATACTTTATTATAGAAATAAAAAAATATATAATAATTTTTCATAATTTATTATTAACTAAATTAAAGAATATATTTTAAATTTTTAATGAATTTTAATTAATCAAATAATTTGAATTAAATTAACAATTTAAATTTGAGAATATTAATTTAATATTTATAAATGAATAATTTTAAAAATCAATTATTAATAATAATATTTATTTTTGAATTTTATTATTATATTTATGTTTATTAATATTATTAAATTTGAATTTATATATATATTTATTTATTTTCTTATCCCATATTTTCTTAATTCACTAATAAACATTAATTTATAAACTAATTGAATATTAAAAATTTAAAAATAATTAAATAATATAAATATTTAAATTAAAATTTATAATACAAATAAAACAATTAAAAAAAAAAAATGAACCCAATAAAACAATCAATTTGGAGACAAGATACAAAAGGTGAATGGAAACTATTCTTCAACACAGAATATCCTCAAATAGAAATAGAAAATACCCAAAAGCAAAAATCTTACATAAACAAAATAAATCCAAAAACATTAAATTTAGGAACATTAGTAATGACTCCAGATGGAATTGGAAGATTATTAAAAATAGAAAATCAAACAGCAAAAATAACAATGTCAAAAACAAAAAAAGAAGAGCATTATCCAATAGATAAAATATCTAATTATTTTGTATCATTAATAAAAGTTTATGATAAAGAAATATCAAATTGGTTTAGAATAAATTTACCAGTAAATGGAAATGTAGAAACATTAAAAAAAATATTAATAGAAATGAAAATAGTAGATTTACAAATAAGTGATTATTTACTAGTAACAAATGGTACAGAATTAAAAGATGAATATACATTTGAGCAATTATCACTTAAATCAAATTGTAAAATTTTATTATGTGGTCAAAAATTAATAAATTGTAAAGTAAATAGATTTAATCAAGTTTTAAACAGGTGGTTTTCATATAATATGGATCGAATCACATTTTCATGTAATAAAAAAATAAAATTAACTGGAATTGGTATGTATGG
>JAEEGK010024013.1_pt1 | contig 12672 bp, 9 predicted proteins | sample 8958771 | NCBI WGS metagenome assembly JAEEGK01 (sample SAMN16246547, study PRJNA631951) | gut metagenome | biome: gut microbiome; feature: rumen; material: SC-attached | host: Bos | place: Iran: Karaj | collected 2018-10 | reverse complement strand
GCCATCGACGGCATCCCTCCGGCAGTCGCCATCGAGCAGAAGGTCAATATCAAGAACCCGCGCTCCACGGTGGCCACCACCACGGAAATCTACGACTACCTGCGCCTCATCTACGCCCGCATCGGCCGGACCTTCAGCCCGGTGAGCGGACGCGAAGTGCGCTGTGATTCACCCCGCGACGCGTTCCGTTACATCCTGGACCTTCACGACGGGGAGGCGGTCTTCATCGTCGCGCCGGTCGGCTGGGAAGCCCTCGGCGACAAGGTGGAACTGCTGCTTTCGCTCAAGGAGCAGGGCTATTCGCGCTTGCTGGCGGACGGGGCCCCCGTGCGCATCGAAGCGGTGCTGCAGGCGCCGGAAGCCTATCCGAAGGAGGCTTTTCTGCTGATTGACCGCATTCGTCCGCAGGCGGAATATGATGCCGACGAACGGACGCGCATCTTCGCTTCGGTGAGCGATGCGTTCCAGCGTGGCGGCGGTCGGATGATGGTGGTGCAGGGGAGCGTGCGCCGCGCCTTCGACAGCAATTTCGAATGCGACGGCATCGTTTTCCGCAAGCCCGACGATTTCCTTTTCAGTTTCAACAGCCCGCTGGGCGCCTGCCCGGCCTGCGGCGGCCTGGGAAAGATCATCGGCATCAGCGAAGACCTGGTCATCCCGGACAAGACCAAAAGCATCTATGACGGGGCCATCGCCTGCTGGCGCGGAGACAAGATGGGCTGGTTCCGCGAACACCTGATCCAGGTGGCGGAACGCTATGGCATTCCGATTTTCGAGCCCTGGTGCCAGTTGTCGGACGAGGTGAAAGACCTCATCTGGAATGCGCACAGCGTGGAGGGTGACGACCAGTCCCTCGTGGGCATCCACGAATTTTTCGCCTGGGTGGAAACGCAGCGCTACAAGATTCAGTTCAAATATATGTTGAGCCGCTTCAGCGGCAGGACGACCTGCCCGGACTGCAAGGGCAGCCGCCTGCGCAAGGAAGCCCTTTGGGTGAAGGTGGGCGGCCACAACATCCACGACCTGCTCCGTATGAATGTGGAGCAGTTGCTTTCCTTCCTGACGGCGCTGGAACTGAGCCCGACGGAGCGGGAACTGGTGCAGGAACCGCTGGACGAGATCCTTTCGCGCCTGCGCTGCCTCGATGACGTGGGGCTGGCCTACCTGACGATGGACCGCGCCTGCAACACCCTTTCGGGCGGCGAGAGCCAGCGCATCAACCTGGTGGCGGCGCTCGGGGCATCGCTCGTGGGTTCGATGTATATCCTCGACGAACCCAGCATCGGCCTTCATCCGCGAGATACGCAGCGGCTCATCAGCGTCCTGCGGCGCCTGCGCGACCTGGGCAACACCGTCGTGGTCGTGGAGCACGACGAAGAAATCATCCGCGCGGCGGACGTGCTGCTGGACCTCGGTCCCGGCGCGGGCAGCTTCGGCGGCGAAATCATCTTTCAGGGAGAAGCGGCCGGCGCCGATGCGGCGGCGGTGGAAAAGTCCCTGACACTTCAATATCTGCAGGGGCTCAAGCCCCGCTATCAGCGCGAAAAGTGCGAGCCCCGCGGCGAAATCGTCGTCGAGGGGGCGATGGAGCACAACCTCAAGGACATCAACGTCCGCTTCCCGCTCGGGACGCTGACGGTCGTGACCGGCGTGTCCGGCTCCGGCAAGTCCTCGCTCGTGAACGGCATCCTGCGGCACGCGCTGGAACACCGCTTCGAGCTCGCAGACGCGGGCGAAGTCGGGGCGCATAAGGAGATTCGCGGCCTCGAATTCATCGACAAGGCCATTATGATCGACCAGACCCCGATCGGCCGCACCCCGCGTTCCAATCCCGCCACCTACACCGGGTTCTTCGCCGCCATCCGCAATCTTTTCGCCTCGCTCCCCGAATCCAAGGTGCGCGGCTACGGCCCCGGCCGGTTCAGCTTCAACGTGAAGGGCGGACGCTGCGAGGACTGCCAGGGCGACGGCATCCGGCGCATCGAAATGCAGTTCCTGCCGGACGTGTACGTGGAGTGCCCCGTGTGCCACGGACGCCGTTTCAACGAGGAAACGCTGTCCGTCACGTACAAGAAGAAAAACATTTCCGAGATTCTCGACATGACCGTGTCCGAGGGCGTCGAATTCTTCTCCGCCGTCACGCCCATTGCGCGCAAGCTCAAGACGCTCGAAAGCGTCGGCCTGGGCTACATTTCCATCGGCCAGAGCGCCACCACGCTGTCCGGCGGCGAAGCACAGCGCGTGAAGCTCGCCACCGAGCTCGCCAAGATCCCGCGCGGCAACACGCTCTACATCCTCGACGAACCCACCACCGGGCTTCACCTCGCCGACGTCCGCCAGCTCCTGCAGGTCCTCACCATGCTCCGCGACAAAGGCAACACCATCCTTGTCATCGAGCACAATCTCGACGTCATCAAGACCGCCGATTACATCATCGATCTCGGCCCCGAGGGCGGCGACGAGGGCGGACGCCTGATCGCCTGCGGCACCCCGGAAGAGGTCGCCGCCTGCAAAAAATCCTGCACCGGACGCTACCTGAAGCCGCTGTTAAACAACCTGCTCTGAAAGGAACGCTTCCATGAAACGAGAAGAACTTCCCGGATTCGTGAGGGAACTCCCGATTACGATCCTGACGATCCTGATCCTGGCAGGGATCCTTGCGCACGTCTTCTCTCCGTTATACCGCCATTACAAAAAGAAAGCGGAAGAATTGAAGACCACCAAGTCGCAGGAGATGGAGCTCATGGATGAAATGATCGAAGACGCCCCCGGAAGCATCAATGAACCGGGGAGGACAAGTCCTCCTCTGCAGTAGTGCGCGGCTTCGCTCGCGCACAGGGCGGTTTTCATGTTCTTTCCTTTGTGTCGGGGGTTGCATTTCCGCTGAAAAAGGTTATAGTATTCTAGTTTTTCTTCGTCATCGTTCCACCAGGCGACCATGAACCCGGCAACAGAAACATCCCCCATGAACCAGCAGACTTCCGCTCACACCCGTGCTTTCGGCTGCACCATCCTCGGCAGCGGCAGCAAAGGCAACGCCACGGTCATTCACGGCCCCGCGGGCAACCTGCTGCTGGACGCCGGGTTTTCCGCGAAGGAGCTTCTGTGCCGCCTCGAACGCGTTCACATCGATCCGTGCTCCCTGCGCGCCATCCTCATCACGCACGACCATTCCGACCACACCAGCGCGTGCCGCGTGGTCTCCAAACGCCTCGGCATCCCGGCGTATTTCACCCCGGAGACGGCGGAGGGCCTGGCGAGGTGTTCCAGCAGGTGCCCCGACGAGAAATACCTCATCACACCCGGTTCCCCGCTCGAACTCTGCGGCATTCATGTCGAGCCGTTCTCCATTTCGCACGACACGCCGGCGGTCGCGTTCACGTTCACGGTGCACGAACACAAGATCGGGTTCGCGACCGACCTCGGATTCGTCTCCAACCTCGCGAAGATGAAGCTCTGCGGCTGCGACCTGCTGGTGCTGGAGTCCAACTACGACCCGGCACTGCTCCGCGCTTCGGCACGCCCGATCACGCTCAAACGCCGCATCGCGGGGCGTCAGGGCCACCTCGGCAATCCCGACGCCATGGAGGCGCTCGCGGAACTGCTGGCCCCGAACACGCGCCGCCTGGTCTTCGCCCACCTCAGCCAGGAGTGCAACGACCCCGGCCTGGTCGCCTCGCTGGCGGAATCCCGCCTCGCCGAACTGCACCGCACGGACGTTTCGTTCCGCATCGCCTCGCAGTCCGATCCGCTCGAAACGTTCTGGGTGGAGTGAACGGACCATGACCGACCAGACGCCACGCAGGATCAAGATCGCATGTCCCGGCTGCGGACAGAAGCTCGACGTCACGGACATGGCGCCGTTTTCGCACGTGAACTGCCCCGCCTGCAATTTCGAGCTCATCGTGCCGAAGTGGTTCAGCAACTATCTTCTGGAAGCGCCCGAAGGGAAGGGCGGCATGGCGACCGTCTACCGCGCGCTCGACATCGCGCTCGACCGCGAAGTCGCCATCAAGGTCTTCGACCCCGAACTCACTTCGAAGGGCGTCTCCCCCGATCTTTTCCTGCATGAGGCACGCATCGCCGCCACGGTCAACCATCCGGCTGTCGTCCCGATCTATTCCTGCGGCGCCTGCGACGGCTCCGCCTACATCGTGATGCAGTACATGGGCGGCGGCACGCTGGAACGCCGCCTCAAAAAGGCAAATGGACGCCTGCCGGTCATGGAAACGTGCCGCTGGGTCCGCGACGTCTGCGAGGGGCTCGGAGCCGCGCGCGAACTCGGGATCGTCCACCACGACGTGAAACCGGCAAACATGCTGATCGACCTCGATTCCAACGCCAAGATCTCCGATTTCGGCCTCGCGCAGGCCCTATCCGGCAAATCCGCCGCCGTCTTCCTCGATTCCTCCAAGATGTGGCTCAGCCCGCACTACGTCAGCCCGGAGAAGGTCCTGACCGGCGAGGAAGGCCCGGAAGGCGACGTCTACAGCCTCGGCGCTTCGTTCTACCACCTGCTCACGGGGGAAACGCCGTTCCGGTCGGACGACGTGCAGGAACTCGCGAACATGCGCACCACGCGCGACCCCGTTTCGCCCGACCTCGTACGCCCGGACATCACCCCGGCGCTCGCGTCCGTCATCCTCGACATGATGCACCGCGACCCCGCCGCCCGGCCGACGTACGCGCAAATCGCCGCCCGCATCAACGATGCAGTCCGCGCCATCATGCGCCCCGCCGCGCCCGTGCCCGTCGCGGAACCCGTGCCGCCCGCGCCGGACCGCCCGCGCAAAGTCTTCAACATTCCCGCGGACCGCACGGGAAAGCCGCGGCACTTCTTCCGTTCCTCGCACCTCACGCTGCTGCTGATCCTGCTTTTTCTGATGTGCGGGCTGTGCTTCCTCGTATTCCTGCCGCGATTCGTCGACAAACGCAGCCTGCTGGACGCCGCGCCGGCGCTGAGGGCCGTTTACGGCGACATGCCGCCGGAATCGTTCCCGTTCCTGAACGAAGAAGGCTTTTACGAATCGCCCCTGATCGACGCCGAGCTGGCGTTCTCCGATTACGAATACCCCTTCGAAACGCGCTACGCCGCCGCGTGGGTCTCCGGCATTTGCCGGCTGCTGGACGCCGAGCCGTCGGCCGTTGCGTCCATTGCGGACATGGGCGGCCATCTCCGGTCTGCGGCTTCCCTCGCCGGAATCCGGCCGCCGCCCGCGGACGCCTACTGCCTCGCCGTGCTTTCCCGCCTGGACCCGACCCCGCCGGACGTGTATTTCTCGCCGGAACAGCATGTCCGCGTGCTGCTGGGACGGCTGCTCCGCGCGCTGTACGACCTGGAGGCCGCGCCGCCCGAGAACGGCCGCATCCCCGACCGCATCCTGACGCAGTTCGGCGAATTCCGCGTCGCGTTCCGGGAACTGCCGGAGACCTCCTGGCTCGTGAAGCTCTACGGCCCGCGGCTCCATGACTGGCAGTCCGCCCTGTCCGGCGATGCCGTTCCGTCCGCCGACCTGGAACCGCTTTTCCTGCGGCTGCCTTCCGGTTCGGACAGACGGCGGAACCATGACGATCTTTCGACCGCCCCGGGTGCGACCATTACCGGTTCCCCGTTCGGCATCGAATCCCCGGTACTTCCGCGGGATTAACTAACGGTCAAATCCGCATCTGTTCCCCGGTTTCGGATCAGTTGAAGATCGGGATCAGGTGATAGGCTTTCAGCAGGCCGAGGATGAAGAGATGCAGCGGGTAGTAGACGTAGAAGAACCACTTCATAAACGCGTTGACGTGCGGATTCGGCCCGCGCTTGCCGTTGTACAGCGCCAGGATCGGGATCGACAGCACCACGGACAGCTGCATCGTGGCGTACAGCGGATCGTCCGGCAGGAACGAATACGCGAAGACCGCCACGTAGAGGACCAGCCACAGCGTCTGCTTCAGCAGATGCCCGCGGTTCGTTGCGAAGCTCAGCACCAGCACCGACGCCGTGCAGCTCCAGTCGCCGCAGAAGCTCACCACGCAGATCAGGCAGATCAGCAGCGTCTTCAGCCATGAGCTCCTGATGCGCTCCGAATACTCCACGCGGAGCATCACCAGGCCCCACGCCAGCGTCCAGATCACGCTCGTCTGGCTGTGAACGCCGTAGTAGAACGGGATGTACCTGTGCCAGTCGGAAAATCCCCACCACTCAAACACGTACGCAAAATGCGAGATCAGCGCGAAGAGGAACATGCGGAACGTGTATTTGTTGATGTTCCGCGTGTGAAAGAACCCCTCCGCGATGAAGAAACACATGGTCGGCATGGTGATGCGCCCGATGACGTGCATCAGCACGGGCACCGTCTTGTGCGGTTCCCCGGGGAAGATCGTCCACGCGATGTGGTCGATCGTCATCGCAATGATCGCGATGAACTTGATCGCATTCGCATTCAGTATCTTACAGTTCGCCATGCCGCGCGTTTACTCCGCCAGTTACTCCGCCAGTTACTCCGCCAATGGCGTTATTTCGGGTAATATCCGCCGTTTCGAGGTGCGCCGCGAAAATCGATCTTACCCGCCTGTTTCAATTTCTGCAAATGGCGTTCCACCGTTCTACGACTGACGGAAAGCTTTTCCGCAATCATTCCCGTCCGGATTCCGGGATTGGTCTGAATGCAGCGGAAGACCGCATCAGCCGGATTTGCCGCGTTACCGGTTTCATGTCCGCGCAACGCACTTAGAATCGCGCGAAGTATGAAATCAACAAAGATACCGGAATCATTCGCTTCCGTGCTTTTATTAATGGCCTGATAATACTGGTCCTGATTGTGATAGACCATTGTTTCCACGGGAAGCTGAAGGAAAATGGGGTTCCACTTCGCAAGAATCAGGGATTGCCACAGCCGCCCGATTCGTCCGTTTCCGTCAAGGAAAGGGTGGATGTACTCGAATTCGTAGTGGAAGACACAGCTTTTGATCAGCGGATGATCCGTTGCGTTTCGAAGCCAGGAGAAAAGCTCCGCCATCTGTTTCGGCACGAGGCGGGCAGGAGGAGCCACATGAATGACCTTGCCTTTTTTCACGACGCCCGCGCCACTCCGGCGAAACTCTCCCGGATGTTCCATAAGGGCAGCCATCATCATCCCGTGCGCCCGCAGCAGATCGTCTATGGAATACGGGTTCAAATCCTCCGCAATATCATAAACGGCAATCGCATTTTTGACTTCCTGAATCTGGCGCAAGGGTGCAATAACGCGTTTCCCGTCCAGGACCGACGAGACCTGCTCCTCGGACATCGTATTTCCTTCAATCGCCAAAGATGCCTGAATCGTCCTGACCCGGTTCGCACGACGCAGTTTCAGCGCGTCGGCGCCTTCCGGTCGGAAAGAGCTCTGTTCCAGAAACGCGACAATCGCTGCAATCAGGTTGACTGCATCCGCCGAAACATGAAATGGAGGTTGATAACTCATTTCGCAGTCTTAGACAGGATAATCTCCGGGGCGCGACAGGAAACGAGGTGCCGCGCCCCGGTGTATTAAGCATAAAGCCGAGGGAAAAGGCTTACTTCTTTTCGTCCTTCTTCTCGGTCGCGGCGGGCTTGGGGGCCTTGACCCACTTGCCGTCTTCGTTCTGGATGAATTCGCCTTCGGGGGCCTTGGAACGGATCTGCTTGGCGCGGAGTTCGCCGACCTTGTCGACGGTGGAGCCTTCCTGCTTGGCGATGGCGTTGTAAACGGCCTTGCGGTCCTTGTTTTCGTCCTCGACGAGCTTCTTTTCGTCATCGGAGAGCTTGACTTCCTTGCCGGCCGTCTCTTTCGTCATGGCTTCGAGGTAACCGGCCTTGTTTTCGCCGACGGAGCCGGCCTTCTTGAGGACTTCGATCTTGGGCTTGCGTTCTGCCATGTTCTTCTTGATGGTGGCGGCGGAATCGGCGGCGGAAAGCGCCTGCGGAACGGCGAAAGCGAGCGTGAGAGCGGCAATGGAGAGAGCGATCAGTTTTTTCATGGTAAAAATCTCCTGAAGTTGTGAAGTTTGATTCGTCCGGTTCGGATCAAAGGGCGTCGAGTTCGCCGAAGAAATCGTCGAGTGCCTTTTCGATGCGGATGTTGATGTCGAGCGTGATGTGAACGGGTTTGATCTCGATCGGCTTGACATCGACTTCGTTCTGGGTCTTGATGCATGCCGAAGCGCCGAAACCGATCAGGACGGCCGCGGCGGCGAGGACTGGCAGGAACTTTTTCATGTGGTTGATTCCTTTCCCTGTTGAGCGGGTTTGTTGTGTTGTGTTATGGGTTGAGTTGAACGTTGCTGACTGGTTGAGGGTGTTTGTGTATGATCATTCTTTCCTGGAAAAGATCTGCTGGAAGTAGTCGACGAGCTCCATCGCCTTGCCGTACATGTTCACGTTCGTGTCCAGGCGGATGCCCTGGAAGATGCACGGCGTGGGGGATCTCACGAACGAGGCGGTGTTCTCGTCGAACGCATAATAGAGGGCGCGGTTGGGATGCCCGTCAAGCTGGAGTTCGAGTTTCAGGTTTTCCTTGTCCGGTCCGGTGGAAAGCATCCTCATGCGGACCCAGGAATAGGTGAAATCCTTCAGCGCGTCCCTGGAAAGCTCCATTTCGATGCCGGTGGAGGCATCCATCAGCGCCTCGTCGATCTCGCCCTTGATCAGGCCGTCCTCGCCGGGCGTGGAGAAGAGGAACGCGTCCTCAAAATAGATGTTGTCGATCTTCGCCTTGCCGAACGCGTCGGTCTTCTGCACGAGCACAACCGGGATGGTGCCGTTGATGGAGCCGCTGCCGTTGATCTGGCCGAGGCCGATCTGCGTGAGGAAGAGCGGCAGTTCCAGGCGGTCGCAGTAGAGCACGGCTTCGGTGGTCGTCTGGCCCGCGCGGTACGTGATGCCGCCGAGGCGGATGTGGCCGTTGCACCAGTCGAGCACGGCATTTTCGACCTGCCAGGTATTCGGGGCCTCCATGCGGAACGTGGCGCGTCCCGCTCCGGTCTCGATATTGCCATATTTGACGGACTTGAACGTGAGCGTCTGACCGGGAGATGACTTCAGGACGGCGATCTCCGGTATTTCGAATCCGAGGCCGATGCCGCGGACTTCGAGCTTCTGCTCCGGGATCAGGACGTCGGCGTCGGCGATATGGAATTCGGCGTGCCCGGTGGTGGTCTTCGGCAGGATCCTGTACACGGCGTCGGCGGAAAGCTTGCCCGTGCAGGAGATCTCCTCGAACTGAGGCAGGAACCTGGCAAGGTCTTTCGAGAGGTCGGCCTGCTGCTCGGGGATGACGAGGCCGCATTCGGTCTCCACGCCCGCGTCGCCGAGCACGATATTGGCGTAAATCTGCCCGTTGATGGAGAAGAGATGCGCGTCCGATTTCAGGCGGAACGTCTTCGCAGCGTCGTCCCACTGGATCGTACCGTCGAGCGAAGCGGCCTGAGCGCCATTGAACTCGAAATCGCCGAGCGAGATCTTGCCCGTGCGGGGCGCGGCGGCCGGGACAGGTTCCGCTTCATCCGTGTCGACGTCATCGTCCTCTTCGTCCTTGTCGCCGACCTCATCCGCTTCTTCCGCGTCCTCGTCCGTGTCTTCGTTCTCATCCGCTTCTTCCGCGTCCTCGACCGCCTCGGCAAGCGCGTAATCGAACGGGAAATCCCAGCTCAGGTTCTGCGCGAGGAGCTTCAGTTCCGGCATGGCGAGTCTGGAATCGGGACAGGAGACCGTACCGGAGAGCATGCCGTCGTCGTATGCGGCATTCATCCCGAGTTCCGGCGCGTCGTATGTAAGCCCTGCGGCAAGCTGTCTAAACCGGAACCCGCCGATTTTCGCATCGCCCCGGCACGTTTTGAGGTTTGATTCCGCGCCAAACGAAACCGATTCCGCCTCGCAGGTCATGCCGTTGAGTTCGACGTTGAGTTTTCCGCCAAGGAGCCGGGCGGTAAGATCCCGGAAATCGCCGAAAGTCACGAAATCGGCGGAAAGCGTTTCCGGGAGGAACGAGACCTTGATCCCGTTGACGTCCGCGAGGAGTTCGCCGCCCGTAAGCCCGACGGAAATATTCGTATCTCCATCGTCTATGTCGTATTCCGCGCGGATGGTCCCGGGGTTGAACCCGACGGTCATGTTTTTGAACCCGGCGCCAGATTCGCCGCCCGCAAGCTCGGCGGACGCCCCCACATGTCCGTCGTTCAATTCGAAATGAGCGGAGAAGGATTCCGGGCGGAGAAACACGGACAGCCCTTTGAGCTCATGGTTCAGGCCAGCGCCGTCCAGTCCTGCCCGGATCTCCGCGCAAGCGAAATCGGCGGAAGCCACGAGGGCGCCATCCACGTCGGCAAGCATGGCGGCGAGCTTGCCGGGCCGCAGAGAGATGTCCACGCCTTTGTACGAGGCTTTGAGGAGAGGAGCATTGTCGAGATTCAACGAAAGCCCGGCGGCGCCGTCCTCGTCCATGTTGCCGCCGAAACTGAACTTCGCCGGCTCGGAATCGGCGACCGTAAGCTGGAATCCGCCCTGAAGCGTTCTATGCCGGAACGAAACGGATGCTTCGGTCCCGGCGAGCTCGAACGGGATCCCGTCGTATTCGCCCTTCAGAGCGCCGAGCGTGAACACGAATATCTTTTCCGTTTTGGGCGGGGTCATCGGCTTCACGGTCGGGATGATGCGCGGGACCGTCTTCAACGTAAACTCCGCGTGGGAGTCGATGCGAAGACCCTCGCGTGTGCGGTAGGTGAGCCAGAAATCGCCATCGACCTCACAGGACGAATTCTCGACTTCAGACACGGTCAGGCTGTTCAGGTCGATTTCGGCCTTCGCGCTCATGGAGATCCCGGCATGGAACCCGCGCGGGAGTGCGGACCGGACGATTCCCGGCAGCCCTGCGGTGATGATGGTGAAACTATTGAGATCCAGCACGATTTTCTTTTCTCTGTGCAGATAGACGGCCTGTCCCAGGAAGTTGTTCATCGCGAAGTAGACTTCCCACGAACATTCGAGCTTGTTCCAGCCCAGTTCCGGGTCGGGACGGAGCGTGATGGCATACGGGATGTGCAGGATGTCCAGTGCGTCTTCGTTCTGCGCTTCCACCGAAAGGCTGCCGGACAGGGAAATGCGGCCGACCTTAGCCGGAATGGCGGCGTTGAGGTCGTCGATGGGGGCGGAATCGCCTTTCTCCTTCTTTTTGCGGGACTGGAGCGACCTGGCGAAGATGTTGTAGGCGGGGATGGAGATGGAATCGTCCGAATAATCGGCCGTGACGTCGCAGTTTTCGATGTCGATGGATTCGATGGTCCGGTCGAACAGAAGCGCGAGCGGAGAGAAATGGATGGAAAGCGAACCAATGCCGCCGACATTCTGCAGCATGCCGTCGCGCGTGGTGTCGGTGAACTTGCAGGCGACTTCCGCCGAGGTCAGGCTGATGGATTTGATGCGGAACTCCGCGCCGCCGCCTTCCGCCATTGCCTGAAGAAGCCTGTTCACGTCGCGTTCGATGAGGCGCGGAATGACCGTGACCACCAGCAGGGCGCACGTCAAGGCAAAGCACAGCAGCGACAGCAGGACGATCGCCCATTTCGCCCCGCGGGAGACGGGCGGCCGTTTCTGTTTGGCAGGTTTCTTTGCGGCGGCATCCGGTTTCTTTTCGTCAGAATCCGGTTTCTTTGCGGCAGCATCCGGTTTCGAAGCAGACGCGACCGCACCGGCGGAATCGGCGTGATCGGCCGTTTTCTCCGGTGTGATGTCGGCTGCGTTTTTTCCTGGTTCGGATTCCGGCATGAGGCAAAGTATCTTTCTGAAGATCGCGACGTTTTCGCGGTGGTGAAAGCGCGGAACGCTACGCTTTTCATACGCGTTTCTCTAATAATATACAGGGTCCCGGAACAAATGCAAAGGCAAAGAACGGGCATTTTCCGCTTTTTTTGGATTCCCGGAAAACACGGCGGATAAGGCCGTCGCAATTTCACAGAACAATGCCGTAAAAAAATCATGCCGGACACGAGGATGCCCGGCATGATGGAAGGTCCGTTTTTTCAGCAGGGAAGGGGGTCTTATTTCGTCTTCACCTGGCTGTTGAATTTCGGGCCGAAGTAGGTCTTCGGCAGCGCGCCGGAGGAAAGCACGATCTTCTCCAGGACGATGGCGGGATCGACCATGTAGATCTTGAGCGTGTGGGCGCCGGCCGGGATGTCGAGCTGCGTCTTCATCTGGCGGCTGTTCTCCTTCACGATCCGGTCCCAGCTCGTGGAGCCGGACTCGAACGCCTGCTTGTAGGACGTCTTCTTGAAGCCCTCGTAGGCGTCCACGACGACCGGTTCGGCATCGTCGATGCCGACCGCGATGCGGAGCCCGCGGTCCGGGACGAAGTTCAGGGTCGGGGACGTAAAGAGCGTGACGTCGTACTTGCCCGCCTCGGAGACGCAGATCGGATACTCCATATTCGGCGCCTTAGCGTGGTCGGTCACGCTGTCGGCGGTCACGGGGTAGATGCTCATGCCGCCGTCCGCGCGGCCGTAGTCCGGGATGAGCTTCCAGGTCACGCCGTCGACCGCATTGATCTTCGCGGGCTTGTCGGCGGGAATGGCGATCGGACCGGCGAGCGCGGCCCAGACCGCTTTGGCGCCCTTCGGAGCAGCCGGAGCGTCGGCCTTGACGGCGGACACGCGGATCTTCGCCGTGCCGTTCGG
>JAEEGK010024011.1_pt1 | contig 12672 bp, 8 predicted proteins | sample 8958771 | NCBI WGS metagenome assembly JAEEGK01 (sample SAMN16246547, study PRJNA631951) | gut metagenome | biome: gut microbiome; feature: rumen; material: SC-attached | host: Bos | place: Iran: Karaj | collected 2018-10 | reverse complement strand
TATTTATGAGATGTGAAACCGGTGAAACCGAATCACGGCATGTTCTGGAGTGACGATAATGAAACTGAAATGATAGTGCAGTTTCACCTGCAAACACCTGCCCCACCGTAGGTTGCAGAAAGTGAAACTGTGATACTGATATTCGTTATTTTTTTAATAGAGCCTTAACGGGTTAGATTATTGATAACTAACTGTATGGCATATAGCGGGAAAATGCAAACATGCCGTAAAGCACCGTCGGCCTTATCGTCGGTATAGTCGAACTGACCAAAATTCTCCAATGAGCAACGGATGGCTTGCGAAAGTCTCCTTTCGCGCATATAATCCCATAGGCTTTTCATACCACCTTGTACACCTGCTTTTACTTCGAAAGGAAGAATTTGTGTACCATTGGCCATGATATAATCTACCTCGGCTGTAGCATTCTTTGCCTGACGAAGCCAATAGAATAGCTCATGTTGAAGATTTGGTGTCCGATAGTGCAGAAGTTCGAGTCCTGCCAGCATTTCTGCCATTGGACCTTTGTTTACTAAATCAGATGCTGTGGCTGTGAGGATATGCGTCGTTATCTCCGTGATGCTACCAATAGCCATATTCAGCAGTCTCAACAGTAGTCCGGTGTCTAATACCAGTATCTTGCGAATGCTGTCATCGCGGCCATCGCCTAAAGGAAGGCCATTGGAATTGGTGTGGGTGACAGGAATGAGTATGTTGGCCTTAATAAGCAGTTCAAGGGCTTTCTTTACCTCGGCTGTCTTATAATCGCCTGGCACCTGGGAAAACATGAACTTCTTGGTGGCCTGCTGGGCAGCACTCCTCATGGTCATCCTTAGCAGTTGGGAATCAACCTTTTTCTTGTATTTGGGAAAATCAGCTTCGTATCCAGAAACGATGTCGTCCTGAACTTCCTGACATTGAAGATAGTCGTGGGTTTCAACCCATTTAGCCACTGATTCAGGCATACCTCCCACCAGCATAAAGGTACGCAGCAGGCCAATCAGCTTCTCGTGTAGAGGTGTTGGCAATGGAGATGATGGCGAGGCCTGATTACGAGCTTCCAGAAGAAGCTGCTCACCATTAGCAGTGAGGAACTCGTCGAAAGTCATCGGATACATATACATTGAGTGTATTCTTCCTACACCGAATGTTGGAATATCATCTAATACAAACTCCAGCAGCGAACCTGCTGCAATGACATGCAGGTCGGGCAGGTCTTCCTTGAAGAATCGTAAGGACATAATAGCCTCCTGGCATTCCTGTATTTCATCGAGAAACAAAAGCGTCTGACCTGGGATGATGGGCGTTCCATACATGGCGGCCATTTGGGGTATGATACGCTTCACGTCGAGATTGGGTTGGAACAGGGCTTTGTAGTCGGGTCGTTTCTCTAAGTTGATTTCGACATAATACTTGAATTGCTCCCCAAGATGCTTTACGGCTGTGGATTTTCCCACCTGTCGAGCACCTCGTAGCAGTACAGGTTTGTGGTTTGGGCGAGAGGCCCATTCGCTAAGATACTGGTCTATAATGCGTTCGTAATACATATTGCTGGCGTGTTTATTACAGATTTAACGCTGCAAATATACAAAAAAAAAATAATCCAAGGTAAAAAAATGGCCAAAATCGAAAAAATCCAAGGTAAAAAAATGACCAAAAATGAAAAAATCCAAGGTAATAATTTGCCCAAAATCGAAAAAATCCAAGGTAAAAAGCTAAAAGGATGTATCTTGATAAATCTGGTGGCAGAGATACGAATTGTTTAATGAACTTGCAAATAATTCCCTATTTTTATTTAATGAATTAAACAAAATTGTATGGGATTACACAAAACAGGCTAATTTTGTTCCGTCTTGAACATAGCTGACATCGACATCTCGCTGTAGGAGGCTTCCTTTATCAACCACCCCTAGCCCCTCCTTTCTAAGGAGGGGGAGTTGGGGTTGGGGGGTTACGCGGCGAGACTAAGTGTGGTGGCCTCTTCGCGAAGAACGGTGAGAAGGCGTGTCATTTGCTTTTCGTTAAGATGATGCTTGCGCGCGAAGTCGGAGGTGGTGTATCCGTTGGCAAGCATTTGGTGAAGCTCGGCTGTGAGCGCACCAAAGCCAAACTGACGCTCTTCGGCCCGACGCTTAAGCTCGACAAGCGTCTCGTGATAACGTATATTCCAATCGGTGGACTGACAATGGCTCGCATAGAGAGTGTCAATGAATAGGGTGCCGTCTTTCTTGTCCGACGTGAGTGGCTCGTCAAGAGACTTGATGTCGTGCTGAATGTAGTCGTAGGCGGCTTTCCTGACTTCGTTCTCGATGAACCACGTGGCGTAGGAGATGAAGCGATAGCCAAGGGAGGCGTCGAAAGTCATGGCGGCCTTGACCAACCCCTCGTTGCCTGCCTGAATCAAGTCTTCGAGGGGGGCACTAGACCCTAGATACTTCTTGGCTGCCTTCACGACGTAGCGAAGATTGGCACAGATGAGACGCTCGCGTGCCTTTTCGTCGCCGTACTGCATAAGAATCCACAGTTTGTACTCCTGCGCGGTGGTAAGTGGCTTGTAGGGACTAATCTCGCTGAGATAGTTGTCGACACTACGAACGCTACGGTCGGTAAACACTAATCTTTCGTACTTTCTTATCATTTATTCTGTTTTAAAGGTTATGAATACAATTGCTTAAGGTTGCGTCGAGTATAACGGTTCCACCGTCGGCGGCAAAGGGTATGAGCGTCTTGCCGTTGTGACTCTGCGGACGGTCGATGAGAAACTGTTCGGCGTAGGGGGCCGCGTTGCGTACGGCATTCCTGGCCTGTGAAATGTATTGGGACAGAAAGTGTCCTGGGTGTTTTGCGTCGGTGCTGTTGACGGTCTTGAGCACGGCACTGCCGTCCTTGAAATAGAGAAGACTGTAAAGACGGCAAAGGGCGCTGTAGTTGTCGGCGGCGGCTTTGCGACGCTGATAGCCCTGTGGGTGGAGAAGGGTGTAAATGTAGATAAGACGCGAGAAGCGGTCGTGAAACTTGATGGGCGTCTCGGTGCCTTCTTTGTCGATAAGATACACGTCGTAGCGACAGCCAGCGTGATCGCCAGCGTTGAGACGCACTTCCACTGCCACCAGCGGAGCGTGAAGGCTAGGGTCTTTCTGCATATAGGCGGCAAGTCTTGAACGAAGCTCGTCGGTGGATAAGGTGTTTACAAAGTCTAAGACATTCATTGGCTCGTTGTTTTGAATAGAATTTCAGCTAAACGTATTCTTCATGACGCAGCATGAGCGAGAGGTTGGTTGGGGGGTAATGGCCGTTATCCTCCTGCTCCCTTTTGGTGAAGGGATTGTCTGATAGTCGTAAGTCTCTGTAAGAAAGATTTGGCGCGCGTTTTTCTTAAGTTGGGTTCTGTGCTCCAGCGGTGAGGAGCCTAAGGTTTACATTTTTCTATGCACTGGTCTGTTCATATGTTTTTAATTTGCGAGTGCAAAGATATGAAAAAAATTCGAGATGGCAAAATTTATTGCGTTAAAAATACACAACGAGCTGAATTTTTTTTTCAGATGGAGAAAAGGCTGATGGCGGCAGCTATTCTTCCCTAACGTGAATGACTCCACCGTTGCCGAACAGGCTGTCGCCAATGGTATGGACGGAGCGGGGAATGGAGAGCTGGAGATAGTGGCGGCAGGAGATGAAGGCGAAGTCATCTATCTCCCCTACCCCATCGGGCACTCGATAGAGAGTGTCGCGGAAAGCGATGTTGCAGCACAGGAGTTTCTTGCCGTCGGGGGTGTAGCCCACACCATGTTCGTCGAAGACGGGCATCTGGTCGGAATCTTCTTCGTCGTCGTCAAGGGGTGTGCCGTCGTAGTGGGTGTCCCAGATGCGGACTTTCAGTTGCTGCGGGTATTGGGTGAGCGAATGGTCGTAGAAGTGCATATCGGCGGGGATGTCGAGCGTCTGCAACTGGGTGCAGTGGCGGGCTGCCGCCGGGGATATGAAGAGCGTTCCCTCGGGGATGCGATAGTGGGGAACGTCGGGGATTTGCAGTAGGTAGGAGCCTGAGGGCGAGAAGATGGCGTCGGCAGGTGTGAGCGCTGCATCGACGGGACAGAGGATTCTCTCGAGGCTGACCGTGAGATAGTCGAGCGCGTGAATGAGCGTGGCCATATCGTAGATGTCGGTGGCGCGAAAAAGAACCCGAGGGGATTCTGCCGTCTCAATGATGAAGCTGTGCAGTTCATAGAAGAGATCGCAGGCTTCGCGAAAATTCTCAAGTCGCTCGGGTGTGGGGTTGTCGATGGTATAGGTGAGCTGAATCGTGGTGACCTGACCGTCGGTGACCTGATATGTTAGTGCGGGGGCAATGTGTATGTCGTCGCCATAGCATTGACGATAACAGGCTGTGAGTCTGTTGTCGATACGTTCGTGAATGGCGGTGTTGGTATCGGGGGCATCGTAATGTCCGTCGGTAAAACCTTGGGTGGTGATGATTTTTTGCATGGAAGAATAGGGGTTTGGGAGTTTGGGAGTTTAGGAGTAAACGCATGAGAGGATGAAAAGATCATGCAGCCAGCGGGATTGCTGGCTGCCAGGCAGAAGGGATGTCCATGGGAAACCAGCCTACTGGTTTCGGGCCGTCGAATTGTCAAGGAGCACTTACCTTTTCAGGTAGGGGCAAGGGTACGATTTTCAGGATAAACTTGCAAATTATTTGAGTTAATAAATGCAAACGTGCTGAAATTTCTCTCTACACCTTATTATATTTATAAGCCACCACTACGCCGAAAAGCCGGCGATGTGGTGACGAGTGGTCTTGGTGTCGATAACTTCTGCACGACAGTAGTTCTCGATATCTTCCAACGAAGCGTGCTTGCCAGAGAGAATGTAGTCGACGGTGCGCTTGCGAGCAATGTTCTCTATCTGACCGCCTGAGAAGTCGAAATGGGCAGCCAACTGAAGAGCGTCGTCGGCACTGATGTCCTTCAACATGGCGCGCCAAATCTTGGCCTTCACTTCGACGTTGGGCTTGTGAAACTCTATCTTGCAGAAAAAGCGACGCTCGAAGGCGCTGTCGAAATTGCACGTCAAGTTGGTGGTGGCAATGAGTATGCCGTCAAGGTCTTCCATTTCCTGAAGAATGATGTTCTGCATGGCGTTGTCCATTTTCTCCACGGAGGGACTGTTGCCTTTGAAAGTGGTGCGCTTGCCGAAGATACCGTCGGCCTCGTTGAAGAACAGTATGGGCATTACCTCGCTGTTCTGACAAAGCTTGCGATAGGTGGAGAACACGTCCTTGATGTTCTTCTCGCTCTCGCCTACGAACTTGTCGCGCATTCCGGCAATGTCGACCTGCATAATGTCGCGACCCGTCTGACGTGCTATCTGCAACACGGTCTCGGTCTTGCCGGTGCCTGGCGCACCATAGAACATACAGGCAAAGCCACGGCGCATACCGCTTTCTTCGAGACGCTGCTGAATGGAGGGCAGATTCTCTTGTGAGAGCAAACCCGTGAGCCACTCCACCTGCGCCTGCTCGGAGCTGTTGAAGAACAAGGGCTTCTCCTTGATAGTGGTGTGACTCTTAAGAAAGCGACTGCCGTCGGACTTCATAACGCACTTGCAACAGTTGGGCTTGTAGGCCGAGAGCAATTCGTTCTTAGTCTTGCGAGTAAGCATATACGCCTCAACATTGACCTGACCGTCGACGCACTTGTGCTCGATATATCCGCCTTCGATTAAAAGATGTGTGCCAGTTCTCAACTCATAGCGAATACCGTCGCACTCGTAGTCGTCGGGATAGACGTTGTCGATGGTTTCGAAGTTCAGACCTTCGCTCTCGGAGCCTGCCCACTCGGCATAGTCGGCGACTGTCAACAACATAAGGGAAACGACGTGAATGTCGTCGAACTTAATAAGCTCCTGACAGAGAGGAAGCTGTGGATTGGCCTTCACAAGCTGAAACATCCACTCTTCTTCGTCCTTGAAATCGACGCCACGATTGTTTATGGTCTTACTGATTCGACTCGAAAGCTTGTCGACGAACTGCTGCTCGGTGAGACCGTCAATCTTTTCAGGAACGAAGGCCTTGTTGTGGCGAAGTGCCGTTAAAACACCACGTACAAGCTTGAACCCTTCGGCCGACGAGCCAAACTCGAGAAGATTCCTGCGATTGGCCCAGCGTTTGGTGACAAGCTCTTCAATCTCTTCGGAATAGACCATAATGGAAAGACGAGAGCAGCCAAGAAAATGGCCCATACGCTTCCAAGTGACAGGTTCGCCCGTCTCGACCATAAGAGCAAGTGTCACTATCTGCATATCAGTTAGTCCCAATTCCTGACGAAGAAAAGCGAGAGGATTCTTGACAGACGCCCAGAACTCGTCAGAGAGATGTGAATCCTCTGCCTTCTCAAGAATTCTGTCAAGTGCCGTGATGATGGTCCAGGTTTCGGGTTCCTTGAACTCATCCATAATCTCACAAGGAAAGTCGAAATTGGTGTCGACTACCTGATTCTTACAACGTGTCGGTTTCTTTTTAGCTTTCATATTTCAACAAGGATTTAATTTCGTTACAAAAGTATGCATCACGATTTAACGTCAACAAGAAATTATACATATAACCGCGCAGTTTTTTTTGTGCGGAGTGCAAGAGACGGTGGCAGCGGCGAGTCTGCCGTTCAGTTTTCAAGAAGATTGCTCATCGTTAAGGGGGCAGCAAACGCAGCCCCCATATAGAGATTACCAAGAAACCGCATTTGGTAATCAGTTTTTCGAAAAAAAGTTTGTTTTGCTATTCAGTTGTGTTGCAATCATTAATTATATGTACACGATATCTTTTGCATCATTCAGAACGAGATCATCCTGACGCTCGTCGTGATATTGGTAGACAATCTGCATACCGCGATATTCAGCGGGAACTTTCAGCACCTCGATCATATCCCACAGGGGCGGACCGAAGTCGTACGACTCTCCGTCAAGCAGCATGCGGTTGGAGGCATAGTCGAACTGGTAGAACCCGCCGCCAAGACAATAATCTCCAGGTTCCAGCAGATGCATATGAAGGTTGACCATTCCCAGCCGGAAATGCCCATCCTTGGTGATGATGAATTTGGGGTATGTCATGTTATATTAATTCTATTTGATGGCATGCTATGCTGTCATACCAGTCTAAATGATTATAATTTGCAATTATGCTACAAATATATGAAAAAACTTCAAATAAACTCAATGTGACCTACAAAAATTGATCATTTGTGCTTTTTTTTCCACGTTTCTAATGAAATATCAAAAAAAAATGTATCTTTGCATATTAAAGAATCAAATAACATAATTGAAAGAAAGAATATGATAGCAGACCCTAAAATGAAATTAACAGTAGTTTATAGTCCTCATTATGATGGTGATGTGTATCTTGGTGATGCACCTAACTCAATGGGTACCATTTATGTTGGCAATATGGGAATGATGACTTTTCTTGAACAACGAGCAGGTATTCATTACAATATCAAGGCTGATGTTGAAAGAGAAGCTGATTATCTTAATGCCATGAATATCTATCTGGCAGACAAGGAAAGAGCCCAAAATGTGTTCTTTGAAGAATCAGCAAACGTTGATCCGTTTGGAGTAGCATGTAAACTTTTAAAATGGCGTGATGCCCTGATCATGGCTGGCTGGGATAAGACTTGCTCTGATGACCAATGCAAAAAAATAAAGGCCTTAGCTGAGATTGAGAAGGATTTTCATTCTTCAGGTATAGCAGACTGTTGGCTCCAGCTTTGTGAAGAATACCAAAGCAGGGATGTTTTAGAGGGTATGGTTGATAAAATACGCTTTGATTGCACTAAATCGGATATACCAGAGATCATTCAGCGCACACTCCACGCAATTTTTATCCGAAAGGAAGTGACGTTTGAGTCAAACTGCTGTCAGCAAGATTTGGACGTGAGCAAAATCAAGTTATTGGAGTTTCATGATGTCAATGATGCCTATGAGTGGATAGCACAAGTAGGCGAACTACCAAAGGAAACGGTTATTGTGAATCGTGATAACATACGGCTAAATCACACCCTGTACACTTGGAATAAGCCTATGGTTGGTGCATCGCTTATGCAGAGTAATCCTCAATTGTTGCAGTTGTTCAAGTTGAGCATGAGTCTTTTCTCACGCCCACTGAATATATATAACGTGGTGTCTTACTTACAATTGCCCATGAATCCGATACCAAGCGGATTGCGCTACAAACTCGCCGGAATACTGCTGAAAAATGGTGGATTTGGTGAGAAGAAACAACGTGATGATGGAAAGTGGCGAGATGAATGGGATGAAGCCATTGCCACCTATGAATTTATGAAAGACGGGAAGAAGGCCAGTCCGCAGTATCGAGCCAATAAACTCTCATTACTGAAACCTATCAGGGCTAACTATCATGACGATCTGACGAAAGATGAAATATCGGCCTATATCAAGAGTATCACTGATTGGGCCAGTGGATTCAATGCTGACGACAAACTACCTGAGGAAAGAATGCGTCAGTTGTCTGAATTAAAAACCATGCTAAAATCATTTGACACAGCCTTGAAGACGCAAAATGACACCCTGACATATTCGGATATAGAGAAGTTGATTTTGCAGATCTATCGTCCGATGAACTACCAACTACAACATGCTGAAGCAGGGTCGATGAATGTCATTAATGATATCAAATCAATGGTGAAACCTGCAAAGACTCTAATTTGGTTAGACTGTCAGCAGGAAGATACAGAATCGGATCCCTATGATTTCCTTAATGAAGAGGAACGCGAATATCTTAAGTCTCATAAAACCGTAATTCCTGACTTCGCACAACATCTTGAATATTCGAGATATGAGAAAATCTATAAACTTAATCAGGCTGAGCAAGTGATCTTGGTGAAGAGTTCGTATGACGGGACTACGAGGCTGGGTGAACACTCTATGGTGGCGGAGGCAAACTATCTGAGTGGGAGAAATCTGCCTAGGGTGAAGCCTGAAAAATTATTCCTTCAGGAGAAGACTCAGATAGTGAAAGGTTCCATTGATGTCTACCATCCAGAACTCTCTTATGAGATTGGAAAGTTGAATTATTCTGGAAGAAAAGAAAGCAATACGTCTGTAGATACATTAATTAATTTCCCATTTAATTATGTGATGGACTACGTTGCCCTTCTTCCTTCTCCTGACGAGGATCAGCTTAAGAACACCTATACCACCACAGGTCTTGTGGCACATCATTTTTTCCAGCATATCATAGAGGATAGCCATCAAGACTATTCGGAGATGAGAAGACTAACAAATGACGAGTTTGATAAAAGACTGGAAACGGCCATTGATGTGACAGGCTTAATTCTCCGATTAGATGAAAATGCAACAGCTTTGAACAGTTTCCGCAGTCATCTGAAAGAGAGCATGCTGGCACTGATAGATGTTATGGAAATAAAAAAACTGAAACCAGAAGGATGTGAGATCGGATTCCCAGAAAACAAAGAAGATGTTGTGAAACTAGATACTATTAAAGATTTCGGAGCCCGTATCGACCTTTTGTTGAAAAATGAAAGTGACCAATATGTCATTTTTGACTTTAAGTGGAGTTATGGCAAGCAGTATGAAGAGAAATTACAAAATGATTTGGCTATACAGTTGGATTTGTACAAGCAGGTTGTAACTAAATCTTACAAGGACAAGAAAGTGGCTGGAGTAGGCTATTATTTAATGCCAAAGAAACAGTTGATAACGACCGACTTTGACGAGATACCAGACAAGAATCTCATTAAACATATTGATAAACCTGAAGGAACAACAAAACTAAAAGACAAGATTGCCCATTCATTTAATTACAGAATGGACGAGATTAAACGAGGTCATATTGAGGAAGCAGAGATGATGAATATACTTGATGTGGATTGCTATTACAAACATCAAGATGACTTGGATAAAGAATTATGTCCGCTGTCAGTGAAGGAAATAGGTTCTGGCCGTGGCAGAAATAGGGAGATAACGGCTATTATTAAAGACTCAGAAAAGGTGTATCGTCCATCGAAGAAACCTTCTTTTGATGATGACTCTAAAAATCCATCTGAAACTCCCACATCACATCGCGTACTAAAAGGTAGACTAAAATGAAAAACGTAACGTATATTAACGCAGGTGCAGGATCAGGCAAGACCTATACCCTGACCAAAATCCTGGCAGAAAAACTGTCAGAGAGAGATGAGAATGGCAAATCTTTGATGATGCCTTCACAAGTGATTCTGACTACATTCACCGAATTGGCTGCTGCTGAATTCCGTGAAAAAGCAAGAATACAAATTCTGGAGAATGGTAATTTCGGTGCTGCTGCGCAGATGGATAGTGCAGCCATTGGAACGGTGCATTCAGTGGCATTGGAATTCATCAAGAAATTCTGGTATCTGTTGGACTATGGTGCTGATGTCAAAACTATCTCAGAAAGAGATGAGGAATTCTATATGGGTCAGTCGCTTGCGCGTGTTGTCGCCCAAAAGGAGAATCAAGTGCATCTGGACAACTTCCGAAAATTCCGTGATTACTATGACATTCGTGGTGATTTTAGTCATCCAGATTACCTCTTTTGGCAAAAGTATCTGAAAGAGGTGGTTGAGAAGATGGAATACTATGATGTAAATGATGTTCAAGCGAGTATTGACATGAGTCTGAAGACACTGAAAGACTTGTATGACCAGAAGAAAGTGACTCCGGAGACCTTACAGAAATTAATAGGCTATCTTAAAAAGTATGATGCTTATATTCAATCATCAACAACCCAAGCTGCTAAAGAACAAAGAGAGTTAATACACTCAATATTTCAAGATTGTAAGCAAGTAAACGCATTTTTCCCTTTGCTTGGTATGTCTCCTGTTGGAGGTGCAACTAATATAGAGAATAATTGCCCGGGATTTACAGACTTTATGGATACGTTGAATCAGGCATACGTTTCTCAATCTGCACTCGAGATTCTCGAGCCGTTCGTGGATTCACTTTTTAAGTTGGCCAAAGCGTGGCGCGACGACAACATAGCCTATAAGAAACAAAACCATATCATCTCGTATAATGATATGGAGCAATTGTTCCTGAAACTTATTACCGAAGAACAAGAGGTCCAAGACTATGTGAAGGCTCACTATAAGTTGATCATGGTGGATGAGTTCCAGGATTCCAATCCTATACAGCTGAAGATATTCAATAAACTATCGGAGATAATTGCAGACAACGATGGTCATTCTTTTTGGGTGGGAGATCCTAAACAGGCTATCTATGGCTTCCGTGGTGCTGATACTGATTTGGTTAATTCTGTAGCCACGCGTTTCAAATTCTATGATGATGACAAGATTCATCCAGAGGAAGGAGATAATCATCTTGGTTCGGGTCGCTTGGTAGAAAGTTGGCGTTCCAGAAGCAAATTGGTGGAATTGGTCAATGCGTTATTCCTTACTCCTTTTAGGGATGAAGACCATGTAAATGAACTTTGTGTTACACTGGATCCTCATTTCAAGGACGACACTTTGAGAACAGAACCAATCGTTCATTTAGAATGTGGTGAAAGTAATAAAGATAATGCTGCTGAGGCACTAGCAAATCAGGTTAAGGAAATATTGGCATCGAAGATTCATGTACATCGGGGCAAGCAGGATGAGCCTACTGTGGAAATCGAACCTAGGGACATTGCCATACTTGCCAGAACATGGAGTGACATAAAGAGCATTGTGAAAGCTTTGAGGAAGTATGGTATTCCCGTGGCTGAACCAGAGGATGCTATCATGCAACGTGTTGAGGTACAATTGGTGGTAACACTTTTGCAATATATGCAAGATTCAAAGAATAAGCATGTCATTGCTGATATCTTAAGACTGTTATGCGGGAAAAGTACCACGGAAATTCTGAAAGAAAGAATCAATTATGTTGCAGATAACAAGAAAGAAGAGAAAGATTGGGATCATTGGAAAGAAGATGACGCCTTCATCAATGAATTGCTAGCAAAGACAGAACGTTTTAAGCATTTGTCAATTCCTGAGATTGTAAGAGGTCTGATTTATGAATGCAATATACCTGCTCTGACTGCCAGATGGGGAGATGAATATATCAGAAAGCAGAACCTCTCAACCCTACAGCATTTGGCTGATGATTATGACGAGATGTGTGTTCAGATGGGACTTGGCTCATCTATCGGTGGCTTCATCTATTTCCTGAATAGTGTAGAACCTGATAATGAAAAGGATAATCAGTCGAATTCAGTGAAAGTGTTTACCTATCATGGTTCCAAGGGCTTGGAGTGGCCTATGGTCATTCTATATAGTCTTGACTATAATTCATTGGAACCAAACGATTTTATCTCAAAATCATTGATGAAAGTAAGGGAGATGGTATTGGAAGACAGGTCGACTGATGACGATCCCTTTGCAAAGGATTACTATCTGCATTTCTATCCCAGAGTTCTTAAGAATGCTACAGGTAGAGCTCATGTGCATAACACCTTGCGTGATAAGATTATAGAAACAGATCTATATCAGACGTTGCAGGCAAAAGCGAAGAGTGAGGAGCGTAGACTACTCTATGTTGGTATGACCCGTGCAAAAGACTACCTATATACATTTGGACGGAAAGAGAGTTATGCATGGCTCAAGAATGTTGCCGTGGAAAACCCAACGAAGGATAATCTCTGGGGAC
>JAEEGK010024010.1_pt1 | contig 12672 bp, 11 predicted proteins | sample 8958771 | NCBI WGS metagenome assembly JAEEGK01 (sample SAMN16246547, study PRJNA631951) | gut metagenome | biome: gut microbiome; feature: rumen; material: SC-attached | host: Bos | place: Iran: Karaj | collected 2018-10 | reverse complement strand
TATATAATCATGGGGATGGGGATTGGGGATTGGGCCCAATCCCCAATCCCCATCCCCAAATATTAAATATATTTTTATAATTTTTTAATTTTTATTTATTTTATTTCAAAATTCGGAAAAAAATATAAATAAATAAAAAAAATATATTTAAAATACTCCATACAAAAAAATAATAAAAAACAATTTAAAAATTATCCAAACCAAAAAAAAAACATTAAAAAAAAGCAAAAAAAAACTAAAAAAACAAAAACTTAAAAAAAAAATGGAAAAAAATGAATCAAATATAGAAGAAAACCCAAATAACTTTAACAAAGACGAATTTTTCCATTCTCAAAACCCAGATTTCCAAGAAACAAAAGGTCCAATAGGAATGAAAAATTCCGAAAATGATCCAGAAGAATACAATCACTTAAAAACAATAGTATCAGCCTTTTTTAATTATCAAATAGATTCATTAAGAGATGTTCAAAGAATGGAACGTGACTTTGAATCAATAGATAAAAAATACAAAGAAAGAATGTCATTTAATTACAAAGAAAGAATAGAAAAAATAAAAAAAGCAATATGGCAAAATTATACATTTTTATTAAAAATTGCTCAACCATACAAATCAATGTTTAAAATAATAAAAGCATCAACAGGAGAAATAATAATGGAACCTTTATTAGTTCAACCAAAAGATATAATAAAAATGAGAAGTACTTTAAAATTATTTATTAGAGATTGGTCAATTGAAGGTAATTATGAAAGAAAAATAACATATGAACCAATTTTAAATGAATTAAAAAATTATTTTAAAGACGAAAAACAATATGAAAAAGGAATAAGTGTCTTAGTTCCTGGTGCAGGATTAGGAAGATTAATGTATGAAATAGCAAAATTAGGATTTAAATCACAAGGAAATGAATTTAGTTATTATATGTTATTATCATCTAATTTTATATTAAATAATACAACAAAAAAAAATGAATATATGATACAACCTTTAATTCATTCTTTTAGTAATGTTTATACTGAAAATTCACCTTTTAAAGAAATTTTAATACCAGATGAAAATTTATATGAAGAATTATTAAAAACTCAAACTGGAGAAATGAGTATGGTTGCAGGAGAATTTTGTCATGTTTATAAAGGAAATCCTAATGTTTGGGATAGTATTGTTACTTGTTTTTTTTTAGATACTGCAAATAATATTATTGAATATGTTGAAACTATTTATAATATTATGAAAATTGGAGGTATTTGGATTAATATTGGTCCTTTGTTGTATCATTATACTGAACTTGAAAATGAATGTAGTATTGAATTAAGTTGGAATGAATTAAAATATATTATTTTAGGATATGGTTTTGATATTAAATGTGAAAAAGAAGTTATTTGTACTTATTCTAGTGTTCAAGATTCTATGATGCAAACTGTTTATAAATGTATTTTTTTTACTGCTGTTAAGATTAAGTGATTTTTTTTTTTTATTTTTTAGTTGGGTTTAATTTTTTTTATAATAAAAATTTGTGTTTTTTTTTTAATTTAATTTAATGGTATTTTAAATTATGAAAGATTATTATTTAAAAAAATTTTGATTAAAAAAAAATTTTTTATTATAATTTTAATTAAAATACAATATAATATAATAATAATATGATAAAAATATAAAAAAAATTAATATAAAAAAATTGTCGGTGCTGAGATTCGAACTCAGGTTACCACGGCCACAACGTGGGATCCTAACCACTAGATGACACCGACTTCTGAAAATTAAAAAATAAATTTTTTATATTAATATCAAAAATTATTTTTTTTATTTTAATATTATGAAAATTTATATTTATTATAATAATAAAAATATATTAAACATTTTATTTTTTTTATTAAATTTTTTTTTTTCTTTTTTTTTATTTGTTTTTCTTTTCTTCTTCTTCTTCTTCTTCTTTTTCTTTTTTTAATAATGTTTGAAATATTTGAAATTTTTCTCTTTTTGTTTTATTCATAATTGAATGACTTTGAATTAATTTTCTTTGTTTTAAAAAATTTTTTATTTCATCTTCATATTCAATTTTATTTGTTAAAATATTCATTTGTGCATGATATTTTTTATTTTTTATTTCATAATCTTTTTCAATTGCTCTACTAATTTTAACTAATTCATCATTTAAAATTTCATCTCTTCTATTTTCATTTTCTTCAATTAATCTTTCTCTATTAAATATTATTTTTTGACTTTTTATTTTATTCAAAGTTTGAGTTTTTATAATATTTTTTTCTCTTTCTTTTTCAACTTTTTCTTTTAAGTTTTGAATTTTTCTCATTTTTCTTTCTATTTTATTCTTTTTATCTTCTATTTCTTTTTCAATTTCTTTTAATTTATAATCTTTAGCTTCTATTTTTTCTTTTATTTGTTTTGATTTTTCTCTTTGTTTTTTATTCCTTTCTTTTAAAGTAAAATACTAAATTTGTTTAATTTATGAAATATAAAATTATAAAAAAAATTAAATTTTACATATCCAGTATATCTTTTAAAAATTTTATATTCTTTTAATTTATTTTCTTCTTCTTTTTCTTTTTGAATTTTTTCATAATTTTTATCATGAATTTCTTGAATTTTTGCCATTTTATTTGAATAATTTTCTAAACTTTTTACTTTGTTTTTTCTTACTCTATTTTCTATTATTTGAACTATAAAAAAAATAATTTTTAAAAAAAAATAATTTATTTTAAAAATTACATTTTGTTTCTGTTTCTTCTTTTTGTTTTAATCTTTGTTCTTCTTGTTCATTTAAAAATCGATCTAAAGTTTCTTGTACACTGAAAAATCTTTTTTTTATTGTTTCTGATAACTTTTTCATTTCTTCTTCTTTTTCTAATCTTCTTAATTGTAAAGTTTTTTTTATATGTTCATCTTTTAATTTTAATTTTTGATTTAATTCTCTTGCTTTTCTATTAAAATTATTTTGTTTTCTAAGTTTTATTTCTTCTAATTTTTGATCTATATTATTATTAAGTAATGTTAATTTCTCTTTTTTTATTTTTAAATAATTTTTATGTTTAATTTCTCTATTAAAATCATCTAACATTTTATATAATTCAAGATCATTTGTTTTTTTTTCTTCTTCTAACAACAAATTCAATTGAGAACGACTCTACAAAATAAATAAAAAAAAGTAACTTTATTCATTTTAAAATTCCTTTTCATTTTATATAAAAATAATATAAATATTTAAAAAAAAAAAACTCCATAAATAAATAAAAAAAAAAAATAAAAAAACAAAAAAAAAATTCATATATAAAAAAAATGGAAACCCTAAATCCCAAAAATCAAATGGATGAAATATCAAAAGACGAGAATGAAATATTATATTTTTCAATAAACCAAGAATACAACTGTATATCAATAGGAACAAAAGCCGGTTTTAAGATATTTTCCTTAGATCCCTTTCAACTATTATACGAAAATGCCTGTGGTCCAATAAACATAGCAGAAATGTTAAATACAACAAATTTAATATTATTAGTCGGTTTAACAGAAATGGGTGATTTATCCCCAAAAAAAGTAACAATATGGTCAACATCAACAAATATAGTTTTATGTTCATCATATCCTTTCTCAGGTAAAATTAACATAGCAAAAATAAATAAACAAAGAATGGTAATTGGAGAAAGAAATTTTCTTCATATTTATTCAACAAATGATATGGAAATTTTACACACAATTGATATTGGAATAGTTAATTTAGGAAAATTAGTTTTATCACCAAATTCAGAAAAAAATATTTGGGTTTGTTTTTCTTCATCAAATGATGAAGGAGTTGTTAAAGTTTATGATACTTTACAATTAACTATGAAAGTTTGTATAAAAGCACATAAGAGTCCTATATTAAAAATGTGTCTTAATGCAGAAGGAGATAAACTTGCTACTTGTTCTTGTAAAGGAACTATTATTCGTATTTTTTCTTTACCTAAAGGAGAAAAAATTTTAACTTTTAAAAGAGGAATTTCTTCAGCTTTTATTTTTTGTTTAAATTTTAGTATTGATTCAGAAAAATTAATTTCGAGTTCTGATACTGGAATGTTACATGTTTTTGATTTAAAACAAGAAAATGAAGAACATGAACAAAGTAAAGGAGTTTCTAAATTTTTTTCTAGAATTTTTGTCACTGTTGCTGCTAAAATTATGCCTAAAGATTATGAAGATAGTTTTGGTACTCAAGGAGCTTCTATTGTGTTTCATGGGGATCTTATGAAAATTAGTAATGTTGTTTCTTTTAATCCTAAAAATCCTAAAGAAGCTTTTTGCTTTACTAGTGATGGATTGTATTATTTGTTTTCTATTAATTATCAACAGAAAGAAATTAATAAAATTTATGAAAGAAATATGAAAGATTTGAGAATTGTTGCTAGTGAAATATAAGTTTTTTTTTAAATTTTTTTTTATTTTTTTTTACTTTATTTTTTTTCCTTTTTTTTTGGGTCTTGTTATGTTGTTTATTTTTTTTTGGTATATAGGATATTTAATTAAAACTTATTTGTAGTTTTTTAATAAAGGAATTTTATTTTTTTTTTATTTTATTTCTATTATATATATATGTATTTTTTAAATTTTTATTTTAATAAATGGAAGTTAAAGTAATAAATACTTTATTTAATCCAATAGTGGAATCAAAAATAATAATAACAGATAATGATACAGTAAATGATATAAAAAAAATAATATTAAAATCACTTCCAAAAACTAATTTAGAAATAAATAGATTAGAATTTAAATTAAAAAATAAATTAACAAATGAAATAATAAATTTATCATCTTTATCAAAACCAATATTTTCATATAAAGGATTTGATGAAAATTGTGAAATTTATATTTTTGATTCTGGTTATCAAATAAATAAATCGATTAGTTATATTATTCAATATGGATTTCCTTTATTTTATGTTTTATATTTAAATTATAATACAAATTTTACTAAAAATTTAACTCAAAGATTTACAATGATAATGTCAACTACTCATTTTTTAATAAGAATAATTGAAGGTATTTTTATTATGAAAAATAAGAATAATAAAACTTCAATTTCAAGTTTAGTTTTAAATTGTATTTTTTATTGGGTTTTTTATTCTTTGATTTGTGCTTATGATATTTTTAATGAAAATTATATTGAACCTAATTGGTCTAATATAAGATATTTATTTTTTATATCTTTTTTTATATGCGAATATTTTAATTTTACTCATTTAATATATTATAATAATAATTATACAAATTTTGGATTATTTAAATTTGTTTATTGTCCTTTTTATTTTTTTGAAATTTTAGGATGGATTTGTTTTCTTATTTTTACTGAAACTATAACTATATTTATTTTTACTTTAGGAATTGTATTTATTTTAATTCAAAAAAGTTTAAAAATAAAAGAAGAAGAAGAAGGAAAAATTAAAAATTTTAATAAATCAAAAAAAAATGCAATTATACCTTTTTTTATTTAATTTAATAATTAATAAAATATAAAATTATATAATTTATAATTAATTATTTTTCTTTTTTACTTTTTTTTCATATATTTTTTTAAAATTTAAAAATTCCCTATAATAAAATTGTTTTTTAGAATAATCATTTTTGTTTTCATTATAATCTGATATACCATATTTATCTTTTAAAAGATTAGTTTTAGCATTTTCAAAACTATTATTTAATGAATGACTATATTCATTTGTTTTTTTTGAATTATTAATAAAAGAATTATTATTCAAATAATTTGATTCAAATGTAGAATTATTTAAAGAATCATATTTTTTTATATTTTTTTGAATTTTTCTTTGATGAACAGTTAATTTGTTATTTTTTTGATTCAATAAATATAATTTCCTTAATTCTTTTTCTTTTTCCTTATTTTCTTCTTTAAATTCAAAATAAAAATTATTAATAATTTGTTCAAGAATATTTTTATTAATCGATTTATTTTTGATATATTTATTAAACTCATTTAAAATCTCATTAAAATTGTCTCTATTTGAATATTCATCTATAAATTTATTAATTTTTCTTTCAGGAATAAAATTAATTAAATCATATTCTTTTTTTTCTTTTTGGATATTTTTATCATCTAATTTTTCCTCATTATTATTTTTTTGGGCATCATTAATTAAATTTTTTATTTCCTCTTTTATCATTTTTCTTTTTATGAGCTCAAATTCTTCTTCATCAATATTAAATAAATCTTCATTTAAAATATTATTTTTATTTTCAATTGAATCAAGAGTTTCATTATTTTTTTGATTATATTCATTTAATTTAAAAGCAGTAAATTTTGCTCTCATTATTTTATTATATTCTTCTAAAGAAGGAAGATTTATATCAACTAAATTATTAAAAGATTTTCTTTTTTCTAATAAATCTTTTTGTAAATTAAAATTTTTTAATATTTGTTTATATATTATATTTGGTGTATTACTATAATCTTTTGAATTTATTTTTATATTTTTGAAATTTATCTTTGATATATTATTTATATTTGATGTTGAATTTGATTTGATTAAGTTTTCGCTTTTATTTAATAGTAAATTTTCCATATTCTTTTTCTTTGCAAGAATTCCTAATTTTGTAAATGGTAAAATATTATTTATATTTATTTTTAATTCATTTTGATTTTTATTTTTGTATTTTTTTTCTTCTTTTTTTCTTTGATAATATAATAATTCAGATTTTCTTAATGGAAATTTTATTTTTCTTTTTTCAGAATATAAATCTTTTTCTAATTGACTTATATTTAAATCATTCTTTTTTATTTTTTCATTAAAATTATTATAAACATTATTAATTTGATTTAAATATGAATTAATTGATTTTTTAAAAATCATTTGTTCATTTTTTATTTTTTTATCAATTGCAATTTTATTTTTATTATATTGTTCTTCTTTGGATAATTTATTAAAATGGCTTATCATTTTATCAGTTTCAAATAATTTTTTTCTTTTATTTAAATCTATTTTTAAAACTTCTTTTGTATTAGTTAAATTATTAATTAACTTTTTAATATCTTTTAATAACCTTTCTGAATTAGTTCTTTTTAATTTATTTCTTTCTTTAATTATTTTTTTTGAATTTAAAATTAAAGGGTTATTTAATATTTTTTTTGATAATTCATTTGATTGAATTAATGAATTATTAATTTCATTTTCTAATAAACATCCTGTTTTTATATTATTTCTTCTTTTTTCACTTAATGAAATTATCCTTTTTAGATCATTTGAAAATTGTAAATCAAATTCATTAAATATTTTATGACCTCTTATTTTATTTAATATTATATCATTATATTCTTTATTTTTTTTTATTATTTTTGGTAATACTAAATTTGCATGATTTACTGAAAAAGACATTAATTTTGTTTAATAATAAATAATGAATAATGAATATAAATTTTTCTTCATTTTAATTATTTAATAATTGAAATTATTTATTATTATTATTTTTAAATTAATAGTTTCATTTATCAAATTATTATAAATATATTAATTGAATATGAATTTATTAAATTTAAACTAGTCTTTTTAATTATAATTTAAATTTATTTTAACATTAATTTAACATTTTTTAATATTGAATTAAACTTTTCTGAATATCATATAAATCAATAATATTTTGCCAATTATTTTTCATTTTATTTATATCATCAATAAAGACGTTAGAAATAGTAATTAAATTTTCTTTCATAATTTTAATATTTCTATCTCTTATTCTATCAAATTCTTTTATTAAACTATATGCAAAAAATGCAAATGCTCTTTTATAATTATAAGTGTGAAGAGTATCTTTTGGTAACATTTTTTTAAAAGCTAATTCTTTATTATTTATAAAATTTTCCTTATTTTTTAAATCATCTTTTTTTAATCCCCATTTATTAACATCTCCTTTTTTAAACAATTCTTCTTTTTTTTGAATTAATTTATTTTCATATTTAATAAAGCTAAATTTTTTTTGATTCATTGTCTTTATTAAATAACTCATTTCTTTTTGTTGTTTATTTATAAATTTAAATTGTTCTCTTAAATTTATTTCAATAAATTCACTTTGATTTCTCATAATATCACTCCAATTATTCATAATATTATTTAAGTTTTTAAACAAATCACTTTTTTTTTCTTTTTCATAAAATTTATTAAATAAAGAATCAAAATCAGAACACAAAAAAGAAAATTCTTTAATTTTATCACTAGTAGTATTAAATAAATTATAAATTTCAGATAAAATTAAAGTAATTTTCTTTAATAAAACTTGAGAATTTTCATTAAATTCACAAATATAATCTAATAAAGGTAAATCCGAATTTTTAAATTTAATTTCAATATTTCCATCTAAAGAATATAATTTATTTAAAGACTTTGGAATTTTTCCTTTAGAATAATAAGTTTGTCTAGAATAAAATTGAGATTTATCTTCAATTGATAAAAAATCAAATAAAATTGGACTATGTTTAATTAAATCATTATCAACCAGACTTTGAATAAATTTTTCTAAACTTCTTTTATTTTTATTAATAATAAAATCATTTATTTTTTCCATTTTAATATTTTTTGGAATAGGAGGAACACAAATTCCAGTATAAATACTTTGAATAATATCATGTAACCATTTAAAATCTTTATATTTTCTTATTATTGAATATTTTAAAGGAAGTGTACAAAATTCATATGTAAAATATGATTTTGAAAATAAACTTCCAGAATGTTTTTTAGGAGTTGAAAAAACAACATTTATTTTATCTATTTTTGATAATTCTGTTTCTTGTACTTTTATTCCTTGAAATTTTTCATTAAAGGAAAAATCAATTTTTGATATGTTATTTTTTTCTGTTTCTAAATTTGTATTTAATTCATTTTTATTATTATTATCTTCTATTTCATTTTTTTCATTTTCTTTTTCTTTTTCTTTAAGATTGTTTATGTTATTTATATTTGTTTCTTTTTCTATTTCATTTTTTTCATTGTCATCTACTTCAAAAAAACTATCTGGGGGACTTTGTACTTTTTCATCTTCAATTTTTAACTTTTTTTTTAAAAGTTCATTTTTATTATTTTTTATTTTATCTTTTCCTTTTTCATTTTCTTTTATATCTACTTCTGTTTTTTTTTTTTCTTCAGATTTTTTTAATTGAAAACTTTGTACTATTTTTTTTAAATCATCCATATTCCATAATTCTAAATTATCTCCTTTTTCTTCATCAAAATCAACTAAATAAGAATAAAATTCTTCTCCATCTAAATTATTATCTAATATTTCTTTTCTTAGAAAATTTTGTTTTTCTTTTATTTCATCTATCATTATTTTTATTTATTTTTGACTTTATATTTTTTTTAGTATTTATTTATATTTAGTATTTTTTTTATTAAAAGACTTTTTTAATTTTTTTATCCTTTTTTTTTATATATTTTATTCATTATTTTTAATGTATTTTTTTAAAAATATTTATAAAAACAAAAATAATAAAATAAATTATAAGATAAAAAATTCATATAATAGAAATTTAATATAATGATTAAAATTTAATTTTTAAACTTAAAAATTAATCAAATTTGTTTTTATTTTACTTTCTCATATTTATTCTTAAGTAAATACTATGCAGAAGTTGCTTTAACTTGAGGTCCTTTAACATCTTTTTCACTTTTATTTACTGCAGGAGCTGATGGATTATTTGCAGTTGATAATTTTCTATAATTTAATATTAAAGTTTTATTTTACTTTCCTCCAAGAAATTGTCTATAATAAATTGAGTTAACAGAGTACAACATTTTTTTTTAATATGATTTATTTTTTTAATTAAGATTAATTTTTTAAAATAAAAAATTATTTTATGAATTATTTTTTTTTATAATTGAATTTTTTTAATAATTTATAAATATTTTCACTTGAATAATTTCTTAAAAATTCAGGAAAAGAAAAATTAGATAATGATTTTTTTATATATTTATTAATTTCATTTTTATCATTTATATCAATAGAATTTAATAAATTTATCATTTTTGAATTAATCAATTTATTATAATTATCAATATTATAATTAAAAATATTAAGAGAATCATTTTCAATAAATAATTTATTGTAAAATATATTTCTAATTAGTCGATTTAATAATTTAATTGATGGATAAATTGAGAATTTTAATCCATAAATTTCAAAAAATTTTGGAGAATTATAAAAATTGAAAAATAAAAATGTATAAATAGGGGAAAAATTATATTTTTGAATCTTATATTCTTTATTTATATTTTCATTAATTATTTTCAATACTATAATTATTAAATTTGGTATATTTTGAAAAAGTATATTAATCATAATTTCAAAGAATTTTTCAAAATTTACTATATTAAACTCTTTTTCAAATATTGTTAAAAATTCATTTTTTAATTGATTATAAATAGAAATAATAAAAGAATAATTACAAAAAGAAAAAACAAAATATTTTAAAATTTTATGATAAATATCTTCTTTTCTAAATAAAGAAGAAATATCAAGATTAAATGTTTTGGTTAATTCAATATGTTTTTTAATTAAATTATCGAAAAAATTATAATAATCAAAATTTTCACTTTGAAAAATAACTAAAATTATAGCTTCAAAAATATCACTAACATAATTATCTAATATTTCATAAATTTCAGAATTAAAATTATTTAAATTTGAAATTACTTTTTCAATATGATTATTTGGTAAAAGAGTCAAAGAAGGTCTTGGATATTCAGGAAATAAATTTGTAAAAATTATTAAATAAAAATTAATATTTTCTTTATCATTTTCATTTTGAGAATTTTCAATAAATTTAATTTTGAAATCATTAAAACAAATACCCATTATAACATCAGATAATAAATTTTCAGTTTTTGAATGAACTTTTAAAATATTTTTTAAAGTTTTTATCAATTCTCCATTTTCAATTTCAAAAACTAATTTCAAATTTTCATATTTTTCAATATTGAATATTATTATATATAAAAATATTATTATTTTTATCATTTTTTGATAACAATCTATTTTATTATTATTTTCTTCTTTAATATAATTTTCATTTAATTTTATTAATGATAACGTAAATTTGTTAATTAGTAAATTTATATTTTTATTAGTTTTTCCTTCTTCTGATTCATTAATTATTTTTATTATTTTTTCTAAAACTTTAAGATATTATAAATATTTTTTACTTGAATAATCAAATATTTTATCCTTTAGCAATAAAATAGCAATATCAACATAAAATTCAAAATCAACATCCCATTTTTTTTCCATTAAAAAATTTAAAAAACAACAATTTAAAAAATAAAATAAAAAAAAAATAAAAAATAAATTTTAAATTTTAAAAAAAAAAACCCAAAAAAAAAAAAATAAATATTCCAAAAAAAAAAACAAAAAATGGAAATTTCATCAACAGAAAAATCAAAAATAGTATTACCAGGAGAAACAATTGCAGAAATATCAAAAGGTTTTATGTCAGGTCGTGGGACATATGAATTAAATGGAAAAATAATATCATCAGTATTAGGAAAAGTAGCAAATATATCAAAATTAGTAACAGTTTACCCAAAAAAATATCCATATAATCCTGAAGTTGGTGATGTAATAATAGGAAGAATAATAAGTGTAGAAAAAAAATCTTGGAAAGTAAATTTATATACTCAAAGAGAAGGAATATTAAATTTAACAGCAATAAATCTTCCTCAAGGAGAACAAAGAATAAGAAATGAAGAAGATCAAATGCAAATGAGAATTTATTTTAAAGAAAATGATTTATTTTCTGGTGAAATACAACAAATTAATAATAATGGTTTAATAAATATTCAAACTAGAAATTTAAAATATGGAAAATTAAAAAATGGTATTTTAATTAAAGTTAATCATGGATTAATTAAAAAAAAAAAACATCAATTTTTTGAATTAGTTAATAATGTTAAAATTATTTTAGGAATAAATGGATGTGTTTGGATTTATTTTTCTAGTTTAAAAGTTGAAGATGAATATTTTACTGATGATAAAAATAAAATTAGTAATTTTGATAAAGAAGAAAAACCGAATTTTTTTCAATTTGTTCTTATTATATTATTTAGGAATATTGTTAAAAATTTAGATGAGAATGATATTATTATTGAATATGAAACTATTATGAGATATTATTCTTTATTTGTTGAAAGGTTTAGAAGTGATGTTAAAAAGGATGATAAAGAGAGTTTTAGAAAAATGGCTAAGATTGATAAAAGAGAAAATGAAGAAATTATTTTAATTTTGAAAGATGAGATTAAAAGAGATGTTTTAAAAAATTTTTTTGTGAATAATAAAAATAAAAATAATTTAAATGATGATGTTGAAATGGAATAATTAATATGAAAAGGATTAAATTAAATAAATAATTTAATGATAATAATCAATAAATTAAAATCAAAAGCAAAAAATAAAAAAAAGAATATATATTTATAATTTAAAATAATATTAAATATGCTTTAAAAAAAATAAATTAAATTGAATATTATAATTTTTAGTATTTTTTTGAATTTCTTATTATTTCATTTAGTTGATTATTAAAATAATAAATATTTTTAATTATTTAATTATATTATCATTACAAAATATTTTTTAGTAAATAAATTTTAAATTTGTAAAATTTTTTCTAAAATTTTGTTTTCATTTGGGGATTG
>JAEEGK010024009.1_pt1 | contig 12673 bp, 7 predicted proteins | sample 8958771 | NCBI WGS metagenome assembly JAEEGK01 (sample SAMN16246547, study PRJNA631951) | gut metagenome | biome: gut microbiome; feature: rumen; material: SC-attached | host: Bos | place: Iran: Karaj | collected 2018-10 | reverse complement strand
AGGGTAATCTGAATAGGGCGGTCTACAAGAGTACAGCGGATATTGTTTTCTTCTGCTGCATTCATTGCCGCAATCATCTCATCACCTGGCTTTACACCGGCGTTAAGACCCATTCTGCGCTGATACGAAGAAAGCATGATATTTGCAAGCAGAAGGAATCCCTGCTTCTTTTTAAGAACCTTTACCAGGTCCAGCTGACTGTAACGTGACGGATTTTTAATAGAATCTGCACGTTTTTCATCAAGCTCTACGGCTACGCAGTCTGGCTGTATATTTTTTATAGTTTCAGTTACTTCTTCAACACTTTCTTTAGAAACGTGTGCTGTGCCTACAAGTGTTATCTTGCGGCCATTAAAGTCCAGTTGAATCTGAGTCTGGCTCATTGCATCAATCCCCATTCGGCAATCCTGTATTCAAAGAACATAGGAGCCTTCATACTTGTAACTTTAGCGTAATATTCTCTGGAGAGATCTTCCGCCTTGTTCAATTCATAATAAAGTCCCATGTAGAATAGCATTTTACCGCGGTTATTGCTATTAGTTTCTTTTGTGATTTTTTGAATCAGATTTGATTCTGCATTTCTATTGTAGGCATCGTTATAGAAGCGTACGAGATCATATTCAGTTGTCTTGTTATCCAGTTTTTTAAGCTGTGCAGTAAGAACCTTTTTTGCTTCGAGAGGCTTATTGAGTTTGTACCAGCAGGCAGCAATCATAAGGCTATAGGCATAACTTGGGCTGTATTCATAAGTTTTTGTGAAGTATTTAATTGCATTTTCGTAATTCTTAGCATGGAATTCGAGAATAGCTGTAGATTCATATGCATAGAAATATTTTGGATTTGTTTCGATTACTTTATGATAGTTCTCGAGAGCCTCGTCAAACTGGCCTAAATCATCATAATTTCCGGCAAGATATGCATAAGCAAGAAAGTATGATGGATCAAGTTCAACGGCCTTTTTCCATGCATTTGCTGCATCCTTAAATTTTCCCTGATAACGGAGATATGTACCGTAATCCATCCAGTAATCGTAGTTATTAGGATCATATTTAAGGGCCTGTTGTACGAACTTTGTGGCACGAAGATAGTTTTCATTATCATAAGCAAGTTTTCCCATGTAGGCGAGGGCAGCTGCATTTTCAGGATCCTTGTCGAGGATTTTCTGGAAGTTGTCATTAGCTGATTTCAAATCATCTGTGTAGTAAGACATCTGAGCGTAGCCGAAAAGTGCGTCTGTATTCTCAGGATCTCCACGAAGTGCTTTTTTATATGAATCACGGGCCATTTTATACTTTTTGTTTACAGCATATTCCTCTGCTTTCTGAATATTTACAGAAGGATTATATGGATCTGCTGCAAGAATACGGTCTGTTGATTCTTTATATGCCTTCTTATCACCTTTTGCTCTGTTACACATAGCAATCAGTTCAAGTGCATCCATGTTTTCAGGTTCAACTGCAAGAATTTCTTCTGCTATTGCAATTGCATTTTCATACTGGCTGTCTGAAAAATAAAGAGCACCAAGAAGATTTTTTAGTTCAAGATCATTCTTCAAAGAAGAAGGAATCTCATCAAAATGAGCTATTGCGCCTTTAGTATCTCCTTTTGCAAGCAGTGTTTTAAGCTGCTTTACGAACTTTACGTTTGGAGGATCTTCCGGTTCCTTCTTTTTAGTTTCTTTTTTAGGTTCTGGAGTAGAAACTTCTGTTTTTGGAGTGGTGTCATCTGCTGGTTTTGAAGCACAACCTGTGATGAAGATAGTAGAGCTTAAAAGGGCTCCCGCAGCAAGAATCAGTACAATCTTAGAATTATTTTTCTTGATCATTCTTTTTACTTTCCTTTGTATATAGTTGAAATTAACCGAATCATTGGCTAAACTATTAATACAATGAGCATTCGGATATTAAAAAAAGCATTAGGACTGCTTATTGTCGATATCGTTATTATCATCGGCATTTTTGTCCTGCAATTTAGAACAGATTCCAATATTATTAAAAAAATCGGAAACCTGCAGATTACCCTTGAAGCTATTGATGAGCAGTCAGGTGTAATAGCCTATAAAAATAAGGCCAGACTTTCCTATAACGGTATCAATTTCTTTTTTGATGACCAGAATCCTGCTGTTATCACAAAGAAAGGCGTTGAATCTGCCGTTCAATTGCGAGATGTTCAACAGGAAGAACCACTCTCTATTACTTTAAACTTCACAGAAGGCGTAAAAGTTACGTTTGAACTGGCTTCTGAGGATCCAGCATCTTCTCTTGCTATTATTACTGATTTGCCGGATTCAGTTTCTGATTTTTCTATGCCTTACAATTATTCATCGAATATGAGCATAGTAAAGGCAGAAAAAGACAGCCTTGTTCTTAGCGGAAAGCGTAATGCGTGGGAACTTGCAGGTCATGCTGTAAATACCGGACACTTTGATTTTACCTCTCGTAATTCTGTTGCAACTTATTCTATTTATGATGCTAATCAGAAATTTACCTTTGATGATATTATTGATAATCCTATTGCAAGTCTTTCTGAATATGCAAAGACAGTTTCGCAGTTTAAGCGGGATCTTATCAATGCCTTTGAAACAAATAACGTTGAATCAAATATTACTGAGCAGGTAGCTGTTTCTTATGTTGCAGCACAGGCTGAATCAAGAAAATATACAAATGCTATTGAAAATGTTCCTGAAAGTATAAAGAAGAGTAAGCAGAGAACTTATCTTTCTGCACCATATTTCAATACTCTTGAAGATATGAATAATAACCTTGAAAAGGTTATGAAAGAATATGAACGTCGAATTGCTGAAAGTGCCGACAGAGGAACTTTTGACTTATTTACTGTTCATAAGATTTCTGATTTCATTTATCTGAATCCAAATCAGACTGTTGTAAAGAAACTGCTTACAAATGCAGCTGGTGCTGATCCGTATAACCTTTCAATTGCTCAGATTTCTGGAATTATTCAGGTTTATGTAGATCTTATGAGTCTTTCACCGGATTATGCTTCAATTCTTGAGCCTATTCTTGATCCTTCAATTGAAAAAATTACAGAGGCATGTAAGTTTGAAGGTAATATACTGACTATTTCTGAAAATGATACCTTCCTTTCTGTAAATCAGGCTGTTGAAACCGGTATTGCACTCTTGCGCTATGGTAGACTCACTGAGTCTGAAACTCTTGAAAAGGCTGGTTATGCAATTGTTAATTCTTATCTTTCAGAAAGTTCTTCATTCGATTTGCGTACTCTCAGTAATCTTTATCCGATTGTTGCATATAATAATACCTTCTATCCTCATTTTGAGAAGATTTATGATACAAATGGAAAGATTATCTGGGCATGGACTTGTGCTAAGACAATCAGACTGGAACATGGTGTAGATCAGGATATTCTTACTATAGACTTCCCAGAGGGTGATACTCACTACATTATCATGAAGGGTATTCCTCAGTTCTACAGTATTTATATTTATGATATGGCATTCAGAACTGACCCTAGATTCGAAACTTATAATTCTTCCGGTTATGTATATAAGAAGCCTTCTGAAACTCTGCTCTTGAAATCACGCCATAAGACAGAATTTGAAAAGGTTCGTCTTGGATATCGCGCTCCAAAACCTGCTCCTGCAGTTGTAGTTGAAACTAAACCTGCTGTAGTAGAAAATACAGAAGAAACTGAAAATACAGCAGAAGCACCTGCTGAAACTGAAGAAGAAAGTAACGAATAAGAATATTAGATTTCTTCAATATAATCCTTAGAGTTCGAACGCTTAAGAACTATAAGGGTTATATCGTCTTTATATTTTTCATGTCCTATAAAATCAAAGAATTTGTCCATTATGCGGTTCATAATCATAATGGCACTTTCATGGTGATAATCCTGAAGAGTTTTGATGATTCTTTCTTTTGTGAAGTCCTTTCCACTGCTGTTAGTGCAGTCTGTAAGTCCATCTGTATAGCAGATAATGATATCATCTGGTGATGCACGGAAACTTATAGGAGGGAAGGAAACATCCAGACCTTCAACACCAAGAATACCGTATTGCTTTTCATTTTCCGGCTTTAATTCGATAACTTTATTTTCCGCAGCGCTGTACAAGAGTGGATATGGATGTCCAGCGTTTGCAAATTCTACACTACAGACATCTTTTTTATTAAATTCACTGAAGCGGAAAAGAAGACCTGTTATATAGTTTTCAACATCAACTTTTTCTTTTATATAAGATTTATTGATATCCTTAAGAACGTTTGAAATTGATTCTTCCTGATTTTTTCCAGTAATAAAATGCTGGCTTATAATGCTTTTAGCAAGAATTGTCATGAGGCCAGCTGGAATACCATGACCGGATACATCAAAAATTCCCATTCCGTCAAGAATGCCGTCTGAGAAGTAATAATCATAAAGGTCGCCGGAAACATTATTATCAACAGCATTATAGGAAATCGCTAAATCCCAGCCGCGGAAAACCCTGTTTTTAGAAGGCAGGAAGTTCTTCTGAACATGTGCAACTGTTTCCAGACCCTTTGAAAGAACATAGTTTGCTTCTGAAAGTTCTTTTGTTCGTATAGCTACAACATCTTCAAGATGATTTGTAAAGTCAGCGAGTTTAATATTCAGTTCGGTGTTATGCATATACATAGCGCCAAAACGAAGCAGAAGTGAACCAAGGAAGATGAAAAGAGTAATCTGCCAGCCATAAATCGTAAAGAATGGCAGGTTAGGACTAAGATTTCCAAATTTTAGTACTGAATCAATGATTACGCCTGCAATAACAGGAGAAAAGCCTATGAATAAGAAAATGGCATCTTTTCTGTTTTCTTTATCAATAAGGGCTTTGATAAGCCGTGGGATACTGAAGGCAAATTGTATTGATGCAAAAAAATATAAGATAGGCATAAAATTATTAAGACTTTTTGTTGAAGTACGGGTAAAACCCCAGATTAAGGGAATAATATATATAATAAGTCTTGCAATGATAATAGCAGGAGGATTTTTTTCCTTTAAGTATGCAATGATAAATGAATTTGCAAAATATATTGTTGTAGCAGAACCTCCATAAAGGAAAAGGCGAATTACCCATGTATAAGAAAGCCATGTCGGTTTTGCCCATAAGATCTCTGAAAGGAAGAAAGGAAGGAGGAATAGAATGGTATTTAGATTTAATAGTGCGAAGAACAGATATACATTACGATTTTCATAATTTTTCATTACTACATAAAGGAAAATATAGATAAAGAAGATTACGAGCATAATAGCGGCAAAAGAAAGAATAATCTTTGCATTAAAGAAATTAATTCTTTCGCTTGCAGTATAAATGTCAGGCCGTTCACCGAGATACATTTTTGTCGCAACACTTCCGAAGGCATCTGGCCAGACTTTTATGAGAACTGTATTTATTCCAACCTGATCAAGATTTGATTTAGAGAACATAAAGTACTGGCCGGTAAAGCCTGCACTGTTTGCAGCCGGAGGAAATTCTCCGTATTGTCTTATGCTTGTATTATTTAAGAAAAGAAGGTCTGCTCCACGGATATAGCCGATGTAAAGGCCTAGATCACGGTATCTGAGGTCTTCTGGAAGAACAAATTGTATTTTCAGCCAGATATAATTATCTTTATTTTCAAGAACCTTGATAAGGTTGCTCATATTTTTTTTGCTGAGAGGTTTAAAATCAAAGGTAAGTGGTAATACATCTCCAAGTTCATATTCTGGAGGTGTTTCAAGATATGATACAAAATTGGAAACGTCGTATCGTGCAGTTTTATTATTACTGCTGCAGGCAGAGAAGGTGAATACTGTTATCAGAATGATAAAAGCTGCTAAAACGGACCTTTTCATCTAAAATAACAGTATAAACCATAATAGCAAAAAAAGCGAATTTAATTAGAAGCGTTCTGCTTTTTTACCGCTCTTCTTGTAGAGTGCAGCTCCACCATTTTTGCGAGATGAAGAACGTTCTGTCTGTGCATGAACGTTTGGCTTATTTCCCTTTGCATTAAGACGGCCACGAGGTGCCTTATCTGATTTTGCAGAGTCTCGTTTACCACGAGAAGGGCGTTCACTGCGAGACGGAGCAAAATCTGCTTTGTCATTATGAGGTCTGCGAGGTCCTCTTCCGCCGTCTTTTTCATCAAAGTGCATATGCGGAAGCTTTCGGTTAGATTTTGACATCTCAATAGCTTTACGTGCAGAAGCAACAGGAAGACTTACAAGAGAGAACTGCTGTGCAACATCGATGTCGTCTACGAGGCGGCCTGGAATATGAAGCAGTTCGCTGAAGTAGTCTGCAATTTCCTTAGCACGGTATCCGTCTTTTTTACCGAGAGAAATGAAAATACGTTTCTGATCACCGCGTGGTGCAGAAGAAACAGTATTGATTTTTCCGTAGTGCTTTGGAGAAAGCTGATCGCCGTATACAGTTGAGAGAACTCCGGCAAGTACCTGCTGTGCATCCTGTCCTTCGCAAAGAGCTGCAGCGAGTTCTGTGAAAAGTGGAGTGAGGAGTTCAGATTTTACGGTGGATACGGTGGTTGTGCTTGTCGAAACTACTGCAGATGTTGCATCGTTGTTGAGTTCTTCGGATGTTTCGATACACTCGCTTTGCGAGCTCTCAACAACCGTATTGAATAATTTTTCCTTTAACTCTTTGATAACGCGTTCGTTCTTTACATTGAGAACTTCGTTTACGCTTGGAATTTTTCCTTCGGTAAAGTCGCTCTTTGTGGCCTTCTTAATATTCTTTGAAAGGAAACCGAGCTTACGGCGTTCTTCCGGACGTACGAATGTAACTGCTATACCTTCTGTTCCGGCACGGCCAGTACGACCAATGCGGTGAACATAAGTTGCTGTATCAAATGGAAGAGAGTAGTTTACAACGTGAGAAACCCCCTTAATATCGATACCGCGGGCAGCTACGTCTGTTGCAACGAGTATGCGTGTCTTTTTCATGCGGAATCGTTCAAGAACTTTTTCACGCTGGTTCTGCATGATATCGCCGTGAAGGGCAGCCGCTTCGTAACCACGGAGGTCGAGTTCGCGTGTAACACGGTCTGCATCTGATTTTGTCATTGTAAATACAAGACCATAGAAATCCGGTGAAATGTCGATGAGGCGAACAAGAGCTTCAATCTTTTCGCTTTCCTTTACAACCCAGTATTTCTGGTCTATGAGGAGTGCTTCGTCAATTACATTTTCCTCTTCGATAATGTCATACTCGCCCATAAAATCGCCGGCAATCTTGAGGATTGGGGCAGGCATAGTTGCACTGAAAAGAAGGATACGGCAGTCTGGATTAGCGTGACGGAAAATTTCTTCGATGTCGTCAATAAAGCCCATATCCAGCATTTCATCACCTTCATCAAGAATGAAGTATTTGATTTTGCTGAGGTCGAGAGTTTTGCGGTCAATGTGATCTTTGATACGTCCCGGTGTTCCAACTACAACTTCACAGCCACGCTTAAGGTCTTTAATCTGAGCAGCATAAGAAGCACCGCCATAAAGAACAGTTGTGCGTGGGTATTCAGAGGTAGAAAAAGACTGCATCTCTGTGCAAGTCTGCATTGCAAGTTCACGTGTAGGTTCAAGAATCAAAGCTTCAACATGATTTGATTTACCGCGTACGTTCTGAATAATAGGTAATCCAAAAGCGGCAGTTTTTCCAGTACCAGTGCGGGCACGCGCAATGAGGTTAGTATCCCCAGTAAGAAGGCGCGGAATAGCAAGCACCTGAATTGGAGAAGGAGTAACAAAGCCTTTTTTCTCAACGGCTTTCAATGTGTATTCATCAAGTCCTAAATCTTCAAAAGTAACAGTGTCTGGAGTTTCGTTTTCGATTTTTTCGTCAGTGAATGTCGAGTCTGCAGTCTGATCTGCAGTGTTTTCAATAAAATCTGTCATATAAGTTCAGATAATATACAAGAAATAGTAAAGAATTGCAACAAACTGCAAGGTTTTCTAATATATTATAAAAGGTAAATGATTTGTAAAGATTTAAGTGAAATTTGGCGCGAAGGAGCAGATTTGCAGGGCAAAAAGACTTTGTTTGTGGCTGCCGCGGGAGCGGCAGTATAATGGTTTCTATACCACAAACAACGTCTAGCGCAATATTGCGCGTTTTTGCTCTGCAAATATGTGACTGGGAGCCATTATTTCGATTAATTATGTATACAATTTGAATTTCCTCTTTTTTTATGATATAATAGTATTATATGGCACAAAAATTTAAAATTAACCAGAAAGTGGTTTACCCAAGTCAGGGTGTTGGAATTGTAAAGGAAGTTTTTGAGAAGACTTTTAAAGATAATACTGTCCTTTACTATAAGATTTATATTGAAGCCTCTGATATGGTTGTTATGGTTCCTGTTGAGAATGCAGAGAATCTTGGTATTAGACAGATAGTTTCTGCCAAAGAAGCGCAGGAAGCTTTGAATCTGCTTTCAGATGATTTTGAACCAATCACTTCAGACTGGAAACTCCGCTATCAGATGAACCTTGACCTTCTTAAGAAGGGTACTGTAAAAGATATCGCTACAATTGTTCGCTGCCTTTACAACAGAAGTAAGGTAAAGGAACTTCCAATCCTTGAGCGCAAACTTTATGATTCAGCAAAGAAACTTCTTGAAGATGAAATTGCTTATGCACTTGGAAAATCTTCCAAGGATATTGAAGCCGAGATTCATACAAAGCTCGAGCCACCTGGAGCAACTCCAAAAATCAAACATACAATGATTCTTGATGATGATGAAGATGATGATTTGATGGATGATATTTCGGAAGGAAATAACAGACGCAGTTCAGATGATTCTGATGATGAAGATGATTCAGCTGACGATATGGGTGCGGATGACGATTTTGACGACGAAGACGATTCATTCTAAAATTGCAATTATCATTACTGCGGCCGGTTCTTCTACAAGAATTGGCGGCGGTATAAAAAAAGAATATCTTCCTTATAAAAACGGCACAGTCCTCTCGGTCTGTGCTGAAACTTTTTTAAATGCCTGTGAAGGGCTTGAAATTACAGACTTTATAGTAACCTGTCCTGCTGGCGGAATTGATAAATGTATAGAAGCCCTCGGTAAAATTGCTCCTGAAGTCAGAATTACTGAGGGCGCTGAAACCCGGCAGAAATCTGTTTACCACGGATTACTCGCTGTAACGGGCCAGCCTGATATTGTTTTGATTCATGACGGGGCAAGGCCTTTTGTGAGCCGGGAAGTTATTATGGAAGCACTGGAAGCTGTTGTAAAATACGGAGCTTCTGTTCCAGGCATTACTCCAACTGATACTCAAAAAGAAATAGACAGTGAAGGTTTTATAACCCGTCATCTGGTGCGCAGCAACCTTACTGCAGTGCAGACGCCTCAATGCTTTGAGTTTAATAAACTTCTCGAGGCTCACGGCCGCGCAGCAGCAGATGGTAAAGAATACACCGACGACACAGAAATCTGGGGTGTATATTGCGGCCGTGTCCGTGTAACTCCAGGCGACGTAAATAATATAAAAATCACATATCCGTCAGATTTGGAGATCTTGAATCGAGTTCAGGATGACAGCGACTTACAAAATGACCAGGAGGTGCCGGATGATTCGAGTTGGGCTTGGTTATGATTTACATCGCCTCGTTGAGGGCAGACGTCTGATTCTTGGCGGTGTTGTTTTTGATTTTGAAAAAGGGGAGGACGGCCATTCTGACGGCGACGTTCTTCTTCATGCAATAACTGATGCACTTCTTGGTGCTGCCGGTCTTGGAGATATCGGTTCGTATTTTCCACCTGAGGATGCTAAGTGGAAGAATGCAGATTCTGCAGAATTACTGAGAGCAGTGTGGAAAGATGTCCGCAATGCAGGTTGGAAACTTGGAAACCTTGACTGCGTTATAAAACTTGAAAAACCAAAGTTCCTGCCTCATCGTCAGGAAGTAATAGAAAGTATTGCTGCCATCCTTGAAGTTGAAGCTTCTCAGGTCTTTGTTAAAGCAAAAACCGGCGAGAAACTCCCGCCAGTTGGTACTAGTGAAGCCGTAGAGGCTCACGTTGTGTGTTTACTAGAGCAATAGTCGGCAAGCACAGCTTGCCTCTGAGCCGTTCTTTCGATGAACCTAAAACGACCCGCTGCCGCAGCTCGTTTTTTAACGGTTCTTCGATTATAGGCTACTCCGGTAACTGAAGAATCAAATCTACTTCGTTTTCTGTAAGTTTTACATTTTCTGCAATTTCTGCAATTGTCCAGCCCTTACGTTTAAGGGTTCTTACAGTCTCGTTAATCTGAGGATTTATTGTATTTCCCTTTGCTCTTGGCTTCTTAGCAAGCTCCTGCTGAGTCATCTTCTGTAAGATGTTGAACTTGTTATCAACATCGCGGTTGATGCCTTCAAGATCGAGCTGTGTCTTCTGAATACCTTTCTGAACAGAATTGAGTGCTTCAATACGCTTTTCTGTATCAGTGATAATACCATCAAGATCTTCAAGTTTTCCGATAGCTGTAGTAAGTTTTGGTCCACTCTGGAGAATCTTATCAACGTTTGCCTGAACCTCTTTGATTTCCTGTGGCAATGAAACAGCCTGACGGTTACAGTTTGTAAGTCTCTGTTCAAGTTCCTTAAGCTTTTCAAACTGATTATCAACATCAGTCATAATGCGTGTTACAACTTCATCCTTTTTGTCCAGACGTTCATACTGTTCAGATACATACTGAAGACGGTCGTTGTAATTACGTACTGTAACTTCCATAGATTGCAGGTCATCAGAAGTTGTGTTCAAAGACTGAATACGATCATCAATTGTGTTTGAAAGAGCGAGCATCTTATTGAACTGCTGCTCAAGACCAATAACGCGGTTCTTCTGTGCTTCCATTCCTGCAAGCTGGCGGTTAATTTCTTCGTTTATCTTAAGAATAGAAGTATACTGAACGTTCATCTTATCAGCTGAATCTGCATAGCCCTTAAGTTTTGTGAATGAATTGTTAAGCTCTGCAACATTTGCTTCGAGCTGACGGCGCATCTTGTCTGCAGTTTCATAGTTCTGAATGTTAGATTTTACGTCCTGCAATTCCTTTTCAATGTCGCCGAGACGGGTCTGAATAAGGTTTGCGTTGTCCTGCATCTTAAGAGTGAAGGCAGACTGATTTGCAGCATTTCTGTCTTCCGCTTCCTTGATGTCTTTCTTGAATGCTTCTGTTCTTTCTTTTGCAGCTGCTTCCTGTTCTTCGAGACGAGACTTAGTATCTTCAAGCATTTTCTTGTACATACTGCCCATCTGATTCAAAATTGATTTTGACTTTTCTTCGTATTCTTTAATAGAAGTACCGGTCTTGTTTTCAAGATCAGCAATCTTGTCGCTGAGTTCATTATGCTGATTCTGAACTGCAACTGCATAATCATTCATATTCTGGAGAAGCTTCTGTGCTTCTTCGTTAATCTTATCGTCAGACTGTGCCTTGAACTTTTCAAGGTCAGTATTGAAGATTGCGGCTGAATCCTCGAACTGAGTTTTAAGCTGCTGCTTCCAGGTATTGAATTCTGCAAGAGCTGCATCGATTGAAGATGAACCTGTTTCCTGTCTTGTCTTAAGAGATTCTTCAAACAGCTTAAGGTCTCCAAGCAATTCTTCCTGAAGCTTTGAAAGGGTAGTCTGTACAAGTTCTTTATTGTTTTCAATTTCTTTCTTAAGAACTTCTTCAGATGTTTTTGTAAGAGTGTTGAGGGAATTATCTGTATCACTCTTATAGCGGTTAACAAAGTCCTGAATGTCTTTAATTGAATCTTCCATTTCCTGCTTTGTGCGTTCAATGGATGCTGCAACCTTTGTGTATTGATCAGAAGCTCTTGTCTGAAGTCCTTCAATTCCTGTCTTGAACTCATCAAGATATTTAGTCTCAAGCTTTTTACGGTTGTCTTCGTATGTGTTGGAGATTTTTGTGAGCTTTGTATCAAGGTCACTCTTCCATTCTGAAAGATCAGAATCAATCTGATTGCTCTTTGTTGAAAGAATCTGATTAAACTCTGATTCAAATTCCTGAATCTTAGCACTCATGCTGCCGGTTGCAGTTTCTTTGAGGCTGTCGAGTGAGCGGTTGATTTCTGTAATCTTAGATTCAATCTCTGCTGAATCTTCTTTGATTGTATTGCTGAATTCTTCATGCTTCTGCTTCTGGCTTGTAGTAAAGGTATCGAAGTCTCTGAGAATTCTGTTCTGAACTTCAGCCATTGCAGCCTTAAGGCTCTTCTCGAGTGTATCGATATCGCTTTCTGAAACCTGAATCTGTGACAGTTTGTATTCAATATCTTTCTTGTAGGCATTGAGCTGGCTGTCGACATTTTCAAGAATATTGAGGTGTTTAACTTCGCTTTCTGAAACTGCCTTGCGAACAGAATCTGTAATGATTTTTGTAAGGCTTTCGAGACGAGCATTTGTTTCGTTCTGGAAGTTGTCGAGACGGGTTGTAGTATCTCCCTTAAAGCCTTCAATCTGGCGGTCTGCTTCGTTCTGGAAGTTTTCAAGTTTTGCAGTTGTATCCTTTTTGAATTCTGCAATCTGAGTTTCTGCTTCATTCTGGAAACTTCCGATTTTTGAAGCAGCATCTTTCTTGAAGTCTTCAATCTGGTTATCAGCTTCGTTCTGGAAAACTTCAATCTTTGTATTTGTTTCTTTTCTGAAATTATCAAACTTAGAATTGCTTT
>JAEEGK010024007.1_pt1 | contig 12673 bp, 10 predicted proteins | sample 8958771 | NCBI WGS metagenome assembly JAEEGK01 (sample SAMN16246547, study PRJNA631951) | gut metagenome | biome: gut microbiome; feature: rumen; material: SC-attached | host: Bos | place: Iran: Karaj | collected 2018-10 | reverse complement strand
TGATACTTTTCTTCAATGTGAACCAATTAAAAAATTTATTTTCGATGAATGGTATGATAATTTAAGTAAAACTTTTAATGAATTAATTAATATTGAAAGTGAAGATGCTGAAAAATGTAAAAATCAAATTTTAGAAATTTTAGAAAGGTGGATTAATGAACAAACAAAAAATTAGTCAAATTGTTAGAGATGAAAAAAATTATTTGAAATTTTCCCTAAAGAAATGAAAGATAAATATCATTCTAATAATTTTAATAATGATAATCATGAAAATGAAGAAAATGAAAATAGAGAATAATAATAAATGGTAAATATATTAATTGAATAAAAATGAAATATTTTAATTATTTTTTAAAACAATTCTTTCATATATTATTATTTACTTTGGATAAAGAAAAATTTTTTAAAATAAGCAAAATTTAATAATTTGTTTAAAAGCATTATCAGGGAGTAAACAAGTTCTCAATAAGGCTTTATCACTTTCAGATAAAAAACTTTCTTTTTCACTACATTTTTTTTAAAAGCATCATCTATTTCTAATTTAAATCTTAATTGGAAGAATCCCATAAATAAAGTTTTCATATAATCTTTTTTATTAACATATCCAACACCAAGAGCCTGAAGAAGATTATCATAAGCACCATAAAGAAAAACAATAATATTATCACCACCATTAGAATTAATAATTTTATCTTCTCCTTGAGTTCCTCCAACTAAAATACTATTATGTTTATTAGTTTCAAAACCTACTTGAGTAAACTTTTGTATCAATTCTAATATGAAAATCAGTTAAATATTCATTTGGTTTTACTTCAAATTCAACTATATTATCATTTCCTTCATCTCCTTTAAATTCTCCTGGTGTTATTAATTTCCCATCTAATATATTTTTATACCACACTTGAATACCGTTGATTATGTCTTTATAGTCCTTTTTTCTGACCATATTTTTATTTTTTGAATTTTATAATATAGGTAATCGTCTCCTAAAAAGTCTTTGTCATTGAAGTGCTTTGAATTTTGGTATATCCAACCCTGTTTTCCTCCATAATGAAATATTTCATCTTCCATTTTTTTATTTTATATTATATTTTTTTATTATGTTGAGATTTTAAGAGTTATTATTTTTTTTTAGGTATTTATGAGCTTTGAAATTAATTATTTTTTGAGAAATGTTTGGAAAAGATTTAGAAATTATTAAATATTCTTATTTAGTTTCATCTCCATATTTAATGGAATATTTTTCTATTATAGGATATGATGAATTATTATTCTAAAATAAGTGAAAAATTCCAAGAAAAGTTAAAATATAAACCTGCAATTTAATCCTCTATTTCCTCAGGACAAGATTATGGTATTTTTGATCCTGAATTAATTATTAGTCAATTTTATCCTGAAAATCCTTCTTTTTATTAAATATCAATAAATGGTCATAAAAAAGAAAAGATAAAACAAGAAAGTGTATATTTCAATGCTTTTAAAAATATTTGTAAAGATATATATCAATATTATATTCTTTTAATTAATACATTTATTAATGGAAAAAAATATAATATATTTTAAATAAATTAAATTGAATTTAATTACGATATTGAATTAATTTATTTTAATTGTATTTTGAAAAATATAAAAAAAAAATCAAAGCATTTTTTCATGTAATTATTAAAAACTAAAAAAAAATTAAATAAAATCATTTTTTAAATGAACTCAAAAATCAGTAAATCAGTTAAAAACATTTCAAAAATGAATGCTACAACAAATGATACTTCAAAAACAATAAAAAATCAAATTTTGAATTATAATCCTTCAAAAACTCAATCGACTAAATATATAAAAGAAGTAATTTATCCAAAAAATATAAATGAATATAAACATTTATTAAATAATCATATGTTTACTCAAGGAGATTTAGATTGGACTCTTGATTTAAGAAATGAAAAAAAAACATTTAATATTAGAAAAGAAATATCTGTAAATCCCCCATCTTTTTATGACGAAGATTTAGATAATTTTAAAAAGAAAAAAAAAATAATAATAAATGAACCATTTTTACGTAATGAAAATCCATTTCAATTAAATCATTTAGTTCATGATAATTGTAATACAATAAATGCATCTCAAATTAATTTTGAAAGTACATTAAGAAAAATAAATAAACCAATTAAAGGGGTTAAAATAGTAAAACATAATCAATCTTGGAAAAATTTACCTTATACTCCATTATCAAATTTCTCTTACTTTTTACCTCCAGTTTCAAGTAAATCTAAAGAACATATGGATAGAATAAATAAATTTATTGTTAGAGAATATGAACATGTTAATGAAAAAACAAAATATGAGAATGATAATATTATAAGAAAGACTGTTAGACCAAATAAGAAATTTTTTCCTGGATGGTTAGGTGAACATTTAGAAAGAGAAAAATATAATTTGAAATATAAAACTAAAAATATTAATAGTATTAGACATATTTTATGTAATCATGGTAATTCTTTAAGTAATTTTGAAATTGGTTTAAGAACTTTTGGTAATAAAGAATTTAATCCTTTAACTCATCCGAAAATTATTATAAAAAATTATAATCCTATTAAAGAAGAAAGAGATAAAGGTATTATTAATAAAAAAATTATAATTAAAAAATGAAAAAAAAGATAAATATAAAATTAATAATTTTATATTGTTTTTTAAATATAAAAAAAATATTATTTGCTTTTTTCTTTTTAATTTTCTTAATTTTATTAATTTTTATTTTTTGTATGTTTTATTATTTCTTTTTTATTATTTACATCCCATTAAATCTTTTTTTAAACTCATTGTTTTTTTTTAATTATTTTTTAATAATAATCTTATCATTTGACATATTTTCATTTACTTTATAATCATCTAATTATATGATAAATTATGATGATTAAAAATAAATTGTTTATACAAGGAATCTTAATTATTTTCAATAGATTTTAATGAACTTTTTATTTTATTTCTCAATTTTTCCTATATCTTTCTTCTTTTTACTATTCAAAAATTTTTTTTTTATAAAAAAGAAAATTTAAATCATTTTATAATAAAAAAGAAAATAATTTAATCGTATTAACTTGTTTAAAAAAAATAATATAAAACATGAATACAAATTACAGATACGATAGTTCTTTTCAAACAAGAAAAAGTAGAGAAGAACGCAAATTAACTTTTTCAAATACTTTTAATTTAAATAACAAAAGGAATTTAACCCATAGTTTAAATATTGAAAAAAAAAAATTATTGTCTCCAATTCAAAAAAATAAAGAAGTAGAAGAATTTTCCCGAAATAATAATATGTTGTCTTTAGAATATGAAGATTCAAATAAAACTTTTCAAAATAAACAAAAACTAAATTTAAAAAAAGTAACATCAAATAAAATAATACCAACAGCAAAACAAGGAAATTTTAGAAAAAACTTAAATAATTTCAATCATACATTCCACATAAATAAAAAAGATAATACTAATCATCTTTTATTTAGTTCAGAAAAAAATAAAAGTAAAAAAAAAAGAAAATCAAAATTTAATGACATACATCATTTAAATGAAAATAACGGAAAAAATGATAAAAAGGAAGATGAAGCATTTTATGAAGAAACTTTAAGTTTAAAAGCATCTTTTATATCAAAAGAAATAGGTTTTTTTACTAGAAAAGGGAAAATTTCAGATAAAATTGAAAAACCAAATAATCAAGATTCTTATTTATATATTGATAAATTTTTCAATTTAAAAGATTGTTATTTATTAGGAATTATGGATGGTCATGGAACAAATGGTCATTTTGTTTCCCAATATATTAAAACTCAAGCAGAAGAATATTTTCAAAATAAGGAAAATTACTTTAGAAATAAAAACGTAGAAATTAATTTAGATAATATTCAAGGTAGACTTCAATCAAAGAATTTTTCTTTAATTAAAAAATTTTATAAAAAAGTAAATAGCGAATTACCAGATACAACATTTGATACTCATTTCTCAGGTTCAACTTGTAATTTAGTATTTAAATTAGGAAATACAATAATATGTTCAAACACAGGAGATTCAAGAGCAATAATAATAAAAGAAAACAAAAACATAAATTCCCAAAATAATAACCAAATAAATATTAATAATAATAATATAAATAATAACAACAACTTTACAAATGAACATGAGAAAAAACTATATAATATATTTTGCAATTATGAAGTAGAGCAATTGAGTTATGATCACAAACCAGAAAATAAAGAAGAAAAAGAACGTATATTAGAAAAAGGAGGATGTGTTTATCAATGTGAAGATGGAAGTGAAAATGGAGGACCGTTTAGAGTTTGGGTTAAAGGAGAAAGTTTCCCAGGTCTTGCAATGAGTCGTTCATTAGGTGATGAAGTTGCTGAAAGTGTTGGAGTTATTCCCGATCCTGATTGCATTGTGAAAAATATTAATAGTAATTATAAATATATTGTCATTGCTTCTGATGGGCTTTTTGAATATTTAAATAATGAAGATATTATGAATATTATTAATCCTTTTTTTTTAATTGGAGATGCAAATGGGGCTTGTAAAGAACTTGGAAAAAAAGCTGCTGAAGAATGGGAAAAATATGGAGAAGAAAGGGATGATATTACTGTTATGGTTTTGTTTATTGGATCAATTCATGTTAAAAAAGAAACTATATGAATTTTATTATATTAATGTTTTTTTAATTATTAAGTTATATAGAATTATTATTGAATAGATGATATTTTAGTATTATTTGTTTATTTTTTTTTTTTTTTGATATATTATGATGTTTTAATAATATTGAAAATAATTAAATATTTTATTTTATTATTTTTAAATTAATAAATACATGAATAAAAATTTATAATAAAAATGAAAGGCTTTGGATCTCCAATAATAAATTATTCTCCTGAAACAACACAAGAAGATACATTTGTTCAAATGAAATTATTCATTAAAAATTTAGAAAATAAAATATCTTCCCAACAAGCAGAAATAGAGTCTTTAAAAAATACTATTTTAAATCTTGAGAAAGAAAAAATAAAATTAACATCATCTCTTTCAATCAAGGAAAATTCATTAAAAGATTCAACTTCAATTTTAGATAATTTAAAAATAAAAAACGAACAATATGAAAATAAAATATCTGAATTAGAAAAGGAAAATGCTGAATTAAATTATGCAATTGCAGAATTAACTCAAAAAAATAAATCTTTAATGAATACTCAAATTTTAAATTCAAATAATCAAAATTTAAATTCTCAAATTCAAGTTTTAACAGATCAATTAAATGAAGTTTCAATTATTAAATCGAAATTAGAATTTGATAAAAATAATTTAATGAATAAATTAACAGAAATGCAAAATGAACATGAAAATGAAATTAGAATGCTAACAAAAATAAAAAATTCAGAAATTTCTCAACAAAATAAAACAATTGCTAATTTACAAAATGGATTAAACTCATTAAATAATACAATTAATACTGATTCAATTCCTTCAACAACAAATAATAATAATCAATATTCTAATGCTATTATGGATGAATTTAATGAATTAGAAAAAAGAACAAAATTAACTTCTGATGAAAATAATGAATTGAAAAAACTTTTAAATGAACTTCAAAGAAAAAATGAAGAATATGAAAATTTAATATTAATAAAAGACAAAAGCATAAGAAATTTACAAAAGAAAAACAAAGAAATTGAAGATGATCTTAATTCGAAAAATGAAGAAATTATTATTAATTCTGAAGAAAATTTATCTCAGGCAAAAGAAGCTTTAAATACAGTTGATCAATTATTATTAGAAAGAGAAGATTTAATTAGACAAAATGCTGAGTTAAGATATGCTTATGAACAATTTAATAATGGAGTTAAAGAAGCTAATGATTTATTTATTGAAAAAACTAAAACTTTCGAAAATATTTTAATTAAATATAATAAAAAAATTCAAGAACATCAAGAACAAATTAAAAAATTACTTGAAGATAATTATAATTTAAATGAAGAAATTGGTAAATTAAAAAGAGAAAAAGAAAAATTATTGAAAAAAAATGAATTTAAAGAAAAAATAAAAGGAAATATTAACTTATCAAATAATAATATGTTACAGTCACCAAATAGAGTAAATAGTGATAATTTTTATTCTAATGCTTCTCCTCAAAATGTACCAAATTTAAATTATGATACTCAAAATTCTTCTATTTTAAGAAGTAGAAAAAATCCTAATGTTATAATTAACAATATTAATTATGATATTAATGATCCTTATGTTGATGGACAATTAAAATCTTTAGATGAATTTAAAAAAGTTTTAACTAAAGTTGATCAAAATTTAAGTCGTGATAAAATTACCCTTTCTCAAGAACAAGTTTAAATTGATGAAAAAATATTTATTTATTTAACTCTTTGTTTATTATTCTTATTATTATTTATTATTTTTTATTTTATTTAACTTCAAACTAAGGTATATCATTTATTTATAAACCCAAAAATAAAAAAAAATATAAAATCATAGAAAATAATATTCCTATCATCAATAATTAAATATTAATAGAATTAAAAAATACAAAATAAAAAAAATAACTAAAAAAATATATAAATTTAAATAAAACATTCTAAAATTCTGTATTACAAAATGCTAAGTACAATAAAAGGAAAACAACTATTCAAGAATAAAAATTAAAGGAATTAAAGAAAATATTGTCGATTATTTGTTGGAAGAGCAATTAAAAAAAACAAAGAACCCAAAAAATAGGAGAAGGAATAATCAAAATAAAAATGGAAATCAAAGAAGAACAGAGAGAATAGCACTAAGTTAAAAAATCAAATGGAAAATATTTTAATTAGATAATTAAAATAAAAAATAAAGAATTTTTGTTTGTATGATTTTCTATTAGAAATAAATAATTAAATGTTATTTTATAATATCCATAGAATCTTTTTTTGTTTTAAATTTTAATAAATCTTCGTTATTTTTAAAATTACTTTTTTCTCCAAATGTTCTTATCATTTCATGATCAATACTCCATTCTTTAGGAAGAAATTTTGGAGAGAATGTTTCTACAAAAAAAAGTCTCCATTCTCTTATAAATTCTCTAATATCTTTTACTTTTTCAACTACTAATTTCCCATGGACATTTTTTCTTTTTTCATTATCCATTTCATCAATTTTATAATCTTTGAATTTTTCAATAAATTCATAATTAATATCCTTATAACTTTTAATTGTATTTAAATAATTATTTTTTTGAAAGACTTTAATAATATCATCATCTTCTGTTTTACTTTGTTTTAATTCAATAAATAAATTATAAATTTTTTCCAAAATATTATCTTTACTTTTTTCAGGAATAACATTCCAATTTTTATAAGCAGCTTTACATTTTTTAATAAATTCATCTTTATTTTTAAATAATTTTTGATCATCTGAAAGAGAATTTAAAGGAATTTTAAATTGCTCAGCAATATTTTTCTTTTTTTCTTCATAAGCTTTACAACAATTTTCATGACAATTAAAGCATAATAAAGCAACATCATGGCTTTTATGACTTTTTAAATTTTCAGGAAAAAATTGTCTATAAATAAAAGGTACAATATGAAATCTCATATAATTATCTTCTTTACCACAAATAACACAACAATTTTTTCTTGATGAAATATAAAAATCACTATTTTCACCTTTTTCATTAACACAACCTTTTGCATTAGGTTCAAAAATTAATTGAAAAATTGGAGGATTTTCACTTATTTTTTTGGCTAAATTTCTTGAAATATACCATTCCATTTTTTTATTATCACAAAAACATAATTGTTGACCATCAGGAGCTAACATCTTACAATTTTCATATATTGGATTTTTACATGAAAACTTTTCTAATGTTGTTTTTTTATTTATTTCTTTTTTAAAATTTCTTAACATTTCATTGTTTTTACTTATTTCTTTTACATTTAAATTATCTTCTTTTAAATTTTGAGTTTTTGACAAAATGAAATCTGTTATTTTTTCATAAAAAGTTTTATGAATTGTTATTATTTCCTTTGAATATTTTGAAGAGATTATTGTCATTATTTCTTCTTTTGTTTTTGGTAATTTTATACATATTTTATATATTATTTTCATACATAATATAAGTTCATTATTTATATTATTTTCTTTTGCATATTCATCTGTCAAATTCATTAAATCTGAAAATAATTGTTTTATATAATCAAAATAATTAGTATTTATCTTTGTCATATTATCGATTAAAAATTTATTTGCTTTATTTAAATTTTTCTCTTTCTTTGATGAGTTATATAAATTAATTTGCATTTTTTTTTTTGTCTCTTCTATTTTTTTTTTATCATTAATTTTTTCAACAATTTTATTTCTTAATTTTATTAAGAATATACTATCATTAGCAGCATAATTTAATTGTTCTTCACTTAAAGGTCTTTCATACCAATTGGAAGTTTGAAATTTTTTTTTTTCTTTAATACTCATATTAATATTAAGATAAATTTTAATTAAATCAACTAAATTTTTCAGATTGGAATTTGAATGAGTTGCAATTTGATGCATTTCTTGAATATCAAAAATATTATAAGTTTCAATCCCAAATTCTTCTTTTATCCATTCTATATCATTATAACATGCATGAAAGACTTTTTCTATTTTTTCATTAGATAATATTTCTTTTAATAAATTACTTATTATCAATTTCGAATTTTCAGATAAAGAAATTACATCTATTATTAATGCAAATGGAAATTTTTCAATAAAAAGTTGAATTAAACATAAAGAACCTTTATATTTTTTTCCACTGTAATATTCAGTGTCTACTCCTATTATTTTAGAGTTTCTTAATGATTCAAAATATATCTTAAATTCATTTGATGTTTTTATTAATATGTAATTTTTCTTTTTATTTTTTTTTTGAAGGACTCTTTGATCAAATTTTTTTTTATAAAGATAGGTTATTATTCCTAATAATAAAAGAGAAACTAATAAATTCATGAAAGAAAGAATATAACTCATTTTTTCAATAAAAGAAAATAAATATTTATTTTTAAAACAATCACAAAAAAATAATTGTTTAAATTCAATTTTAATTAAAATATATATTTCATGATTATTAATTATAAATTCTTTATTTTTATAAATTAAATAAACCTTTTAAATGAAAAGTCAATTAATAACAATTAATTTATATAAAAAACCTAATAATTCAAAACATAAAATTGAAATTCAACCAATAATAAATAAAAATAATTCTTCAAATACATTAGATAGTAAAAATGATAAAGATATCTTTTTAGAAAAAATGAAAAAAAAAAATGAATCAAAAAATAATAATAAATTATCATTAAAGGAATTAACAATCAATGATCAATTAGGTGAAAATTCATCAGGCAAAAAAACTATTTCAACATCTTATAATATAAATTATGGACCAGAAACTTTTAGATATAAAAATAAAAACCCTTCATTATATTATAAAAAATGGGTAAACTTAAATTTTAGTGATTCTGAAAGTTATTATAATAAATCTTTTGATGAAAATAATAAAACTTTAATAAATGGGAAAAAAATAAAAAATAATAATGAAAATGCTGATGTTAAATGTTGTTCCATATTTTAAAATTTTTATTAATTATGCTAGTAGGAAATATAATTTATTATTCTATTTTAACCTTATTAATCTTTATTTCTTAGTAATATGATAGAGTTATTAATTGTAAATTTTAATAAGTTTTAATTTTCAAATTTTTTTTTAAATTTTTTTCAATTATTTATTAATTGATATCTAAATTAATTGTTAATAAAAATTATATTTAAATGATTATAAAAAATAGAAAAAGAAAATAAATGAATTCAAATTATTTTAATAGGAAAGTAGATTTTAATTAATTGTTTATAAAGTTATTTATTTGATAATTATATTTAAATCCAAAAATAAATCTTAAATAATTTATTGTGATGATAAGTTTAATGGTAGTTCTAAATTTTTGAAAAGATTCAATTTTTTTAGAATTAATAAGTTATGAAATTATTGAGATGTATTTTGGAAATATTGATTTTTCAAAATATATTAAAATAACAACATTAAATTTTTTGAACAAAAATTAATTTTTTTTAACAAATTAATTGAAAAATTAAATTATAAATAGAGAAGAGAATGAAAATAATAAACCTGTAAAAGATTTTATTCACATAAAGTAAATAAATTCAAAATATTCATAAATAAATTAAAATTATGTGAACACATTTTTAATAAATATTTATAAATATGATTAACAGAACACATTTTTTATTTTTAAATTATATTATTATGAAATTTATATTAAGTGAATATATTTTAATCTATAATTTAAAATTTTTTTAATTTTAATATGGAAGCATATTCTAATAAAATAAGTAGAATAAAATACACAATAGATGAAATAAGAGATGATATTGAAAAAATGAAAATAGTAAACTTAAAATATATAAATTTAAATAGAAAAATGAAAAAACAATAAATATAATGATGTCGACCATACCTCAAGAAAATTTAAATTCTAACTTCCAAATGATAAAAAATATTGATAATAAACTTAATCAAAATTTTGAATCTCAGAATAATATTAATACAAATAATAATAAAGTAGATTTCCAATATTCAAATAATTCATTAGATTATAATCAAATAAATAAAAATGATAATAATTCACCTAATTATATAAATACACCCTTAAATGAAGGAAGAAAAGAAGAAATATTTAAAAAATATAATACTATAGAATATCAAAATCAACAACCTAATTATATTGAAAAAATGAATTATTCTCTTGAAAAAAGTGGGAATTCAAATATTGAAAATAATGAAAATAACTATTATAAAGACGACACTTATGATAAATATAATTTAACAGATAATACAAAAAAAATTTTAGATTCTTTTTCTCAAACAAATTATAATAATAGAGAATATTCAGATTTAATAACTACAAATTCCGAAACAAGAAGACATTTTAATTATAATAATTATGCCAGTAAATTTAATGATACTGATGAAACCTTAAAAAATCAATTAATTTATAAATATTCAAATTATGAAAAAAATCGACCTCATATTACTATTAAAAAAAATTACTCTTCTCCAATTTTATCACAAACTAAAAATATATTCAATAATATAAAAAATAAAAGAAATTATTCAAATTATATAAATAATGATAATTACAATATCAACGATAGAAATACAAATTATTATTCAAGTGGAAATAGATTAAATAATAATATTAATATATACAATAATAATGATAATGAAATTATGAAATATGAAGATGAAATCAAACAATTAAAAGAAGAAATTTCAAATCTTCGTTCAAATAATGAAACTTTACAAAATCAAATTAAAAATTTAGAAACAGATAATTCAAAATTAAAAGAAAATGAAAACTTATTGTTAAAAATAATGTCATATTTAAACTTAAATTCAACAGAAGAGATAATTCCAAAATTAAATGAGATTTTTTCTTTATTAGATAATAATAATAATATAAATAATAATAACAAAGGTAATAATATAATAAATAATAATCAAGAAGATATCAAAGAAGAATTAATTAGAAAATTAAAAGGGATATATATATCATTAACTGGAAGCAATCCTAATCAGGAAATTGATATTAAAACTTTGTGGCGTTGGATTAAACATTTAATTAACACTGTTAAACAATTAGCTTTGGAAAAAGAAAAAAATTCAAAAAATGAACAAAATGATTATAAGCAATATTGTGAACAATTAATGGTAAATTTTAATTTAAAAAGTTTTAAGGATTTAACTGATTTTCTTGATAATATTTTGTATCAAAAAGACAAAGAAATAAATGAACAAAATGCTAATCAAAATTATAGTTATAATTATTAATATTTAATATTTTAAAGAAATTATTATAAAATTCTTCACCAATTTGATTTAAAAAATTATATAATTATATTTTTCTTTTTTTTTCATATTATTTTATCCAAGGCTTTTTAAATAATAATTCTATTTTAATATCAACTTTATTCTATAAATTTTTAAGGAATAATATAGGATTCATTTATTATATAAACTCTTATTTTATCTATTTTTACATTTTTAAAAAATTTAATATTTCTTAATATAATATTAAATATTTATTTTCCTTCATTAAACTTTTGTTCAAATTCAGAGAACATTGAATCAAATCTTTGGAAAATTTTTTCGAATCTTTCATTTGAATAGTCTTTTCTTTTAGTAGATAAATGAGAAAGGATTAAATTATCAATATGTCCTAAATTATCTTTTTCGGTTTTATTATCATAAAATCCATTCCTTTTCTTCAACAATTTTTCATAGTTATGTTTTTTTTTAACTTCATTAGGATCATGTAAATAATCTTTAGATAAATATTTTTCATAAATAATTTGAAAAGTCATATTAACTTCAGAGATAAAAGAATTCTTCATCATTTCTTGATTTTTCAAAATATCATATGTTTCTAAATCAATATTCCTTGCAGTTTCATATAATAAAATATGACGAATAAACTGTTCTTTTAATTCATCATTTGAATAATTATTTTTAATAAGAACTTTATCATCATTAAACAAATCATAATGTTTATTCCTAAAATTTTCAATAACATTTTCTTTAATTTTATTATCTTTTTCATATAAA
>JAEEGK010024006.1_pt1 | contig 12673 bp, 6 predicted proteins | sample 8958771 | NCBI WGS metagenome assembly JAEEGK01 (sample SAMN16246547, study PRJNA631951) | gut metagenome | biome: gut microbiome; feature: rumen; material: SC-attached | host: Bos | place: Iran: Karaj | collected 2018-10 | reverse complement strand
CTCGATATCGTCGATGGGCTCTTGGCACCGGGGCGTCTTGATGTCGATGATGCGCACCTTATCGGCAAACGTGGCCGCCTTGATGATGGCGTCGCGCGCACCCTGGACTTCCTGGAAACCGAAGCCGGAGACGGGCATTTCCATATTGGACTGGCCGGCGCAGATCCAGACCTCGCCCAGGAGGACATCGACAAAGTTGACGCTTTCCTTGCCGGACTTGATGGTCAGGACATAGGGGCCGCCGGCCTCGCCGGTATCGACATTCACGCGCCAGGTGCCGTCTTTGGCCACCTTCGTCGTCACGGGGGCGGCTCCATACCAGGAAGGGGTCACCGTCACGGTCTTGCCGGGATCGCCCCAGCCCCAGACCGGGACCTTGGACTCCCGCTGGAGCACCATGTGGTCTGAGAAAATGTGCGCGACCCGGAGGTCTTCGGCGCTGAGCGTCACGGGCAGCAGCAGCGCCAGGAAAAGAAGGATACGTTTCATCGTTTCATGCGGTTTGTCCGCATAAAGATAATCATTTTTCCCGAACACGCCTACAGCGCCCGGCCCTCCAGGTTGAAACCGGAGATTTCGAGGCCGGCCTTGCCGAACAGATCCTCCGGCGCGGCTTCGATGCCGATTTCCCGGGTCTCCCCCGGCATCAGCGAGAAGTAATTGTCCTCGTAAAGGACGGGCAGGACCATCTCGCCCGTGGACTTGGAAACCAGCTTCAGCCGCAGCATCAGCGCGGGAACGTTCCCGTTGTTGGTCAGTCTGGCCTTCCAAGGGCCCTTTCCGGTGAAGGATACCTTCACGGAAGCCTTTCCAAGGCCGTTCAGGGCCTGGAGGTTGCCTTCCTCCTTACCCTGCACGTAGAAATTGGTCGAAAGCGGGTTGCCCGCCGCATCGGAGAGTTCCAGTTTCACGTAGTAAACCGGTGTCACGTCCTCCGGCACCGGGAGTTTACCGACGACGGCCGTGCTGTCCTCAGGGAGGTCCAGCTGTCCGGAGAACCCGTCCAGAGCCTTGCCGTTGATGTCCAACACCGAGACTTTGGCTGTCAGACCGGACCGGTCGCCGGCATGGTAATTCACCACCTCCACTTCGCGAGTGAGCTGGTTCAGCTGGATGTGGAGCGGTTCGCAAGCCTTCTTGCAACCGAAATACGCGCCGATGGGCTCGAAATAATAGTCGTACGTCTGCCAGACCATGGACGGCCACGCCGGGTGACTCATCCACAGCAGCAGGCCGCGGCGGTACTGCCCGCGGGACTCGAACATCGCCCGGTAGCCGTCGTAGTTGATCCACTGGGCCAGTTCCGCGAACTGCTTCGCGTCGGCCGGCTCCCCGAAGGCCTGGGCCAGGAGCTCGTTGAAGCTCTCCGCCTGCTGGGCGCTGTTCGCGAGGCGGCCCAGGGTATAGTCATGCAGGCCGTACATCGCGTTGGGATGCGCGATCGTGTTCACGGGCTCGAGGGCCTCCTCGCCCATCGCCCGGACCATGTTCTCGTAATTCATCACGGCCGGCATGCCCATCTCGCTATGGAACTTGTCCCGGCCGCGGACACGGAAGTACTGCGCGGGCTTCAAGGCGTTGTAAGGGCCGCCGCCGCTCACGCCGTCCGTCGCGGAATGCGGGATGTAGCACATGCCCGGATGCTCCCGGACGATCATTTCCTTCAGGAAGGAGTCGATCACCTCCGGCGGATAGCCCTCGTTCCGGCCCACGTACAGGCCGATGGAAGGGTGGTTGCGGATCCGGCGCACATACTCCTCGGCGACCGCGTTGAAGCGGTCCGGATCGATCGGGTCGGGACCGTCCCAGGGGTTCGCGAGCCAGAAGTCCTGCCAGACCATCACGCCGTGCCGGTCGCAGGCCTCGTAGAAGGCGCGCTGGCCGGTCATGCCCACCCAGTTGCGGATCATCGTGAAGTGCATGTCGGCATGGTACTTCACGGCCGCGTCGAATTCGCGGGCGCGATAGTTCAGCAGATGCTCCGGGAAGCCCCAGTTGCCGCCGAAGCCGATGAAGCGCCGGCCGTTCACGTACAGGCTCAGGCGCTGCCGCTCGTTCCGGCTCTCGAAAGAGTTCGTGAAGCCCCGGAGCGGGATGTAGGATTCCATCGTGAAATCCATCTGGCGCACGCCGGACTGGAATTCCTTGGCATCGGATACCACGCCGTCCGCCGTGAAGCGGAAGGACACGGGATAGAGGTTCTGCTCGCCGTAGCCCTTCGGCCACCACAGGCGGGGGTTCTGCAAGGTCTGCGGGTCAAAGACGACATCCCGCTTCTCGCCGGCCTGCAGGTCGACGGGTTCGGAAACCGCCAGGTCGCCGAACGTCCATTCCAGCGTACCGGAGACCGGCTTGTCGCCGTGGTTCACCAGCACGGCCTGCGCAAAGAGGGTGGCCTTCGTGGTGTCCGGCAGCGGAAGCTCCGTCCGCACGAACGGATCATCCACGGTGACGGGACCCGTATAGGCCAGCCAGATATCGTCATAAAGGCCGATGTCACGCCCGCGGACGGTCGGAATCCAGTCCCAGCCGATGGTGGCGTGCATCGTGGGGTTGTCCCCGCCCAGGACGCCGCCGTTGGACTGCGGCGTGTAGGCCGTCTGCTCCTTGATCGTTCCGTAGGAAGGATTGTGGACCACCTGCACGGCCAGGACATTGTCCCCGTCCTGCAGGACGCCGGTCACGTCGAAGTCCGCCGTGCGGAACGCGCCGTCCACGATGCCCAGGAAACGGCCGTTCAGGTACACGAGCGCCTGGTAGTTGATCCCCTCGAAATGGAGGAACTGCCGGGGCGTGTCCGGATGGGCCTGGAACACATCCCGGTACCAGAAGTCGCTGCGGAAGTAGGAGTCGGAAATGAACAGCTGGTTGTCCGCGAAGTTGGGATGGGCCACGGCCCCGTTGTCCACGTACGTCGCGAGGACCGTTCCCGGAACGGTGGCGACCAGCCAGCCCTTGTCGTCGAAGCCGGCCGTCGAGATTTCCTCGCCGGAGAAGGGCGCCTGCGGGGCGCGCTGCAGCTTCCAGGCGCCGCCGGAAAGCAGCTGGCGGGCGCCTTCGCGGGCGGGCGCCGGCTTCGGCACCGCCTGCGTGCCGCCCTGGCCGTACACTTCCCACTCGCTCAGCTCGAAAGGCTGACCGTTTTCGGTTCCGGCCAGGCACAGGCGGACATAGCGACCCTTCGCCTGGGAGAACTGGACCTCGGACTCCGCCCCTTCGAAGGAGGCGACATCCTTCCACGCTTTCCCGTCCCGGGAAGCCTGGACCGTCGCTTTCTTAGGTCCGTTAATCCAGGCAAAGCGCATCTTGTCGAAAGTGGAAGGCTCGCCCAGGTCGATGGAAACCCATTCCTCCTCCGCGCCGGCGCTCTTCCAGGTGCTGACGAAGCGCGCGTTCGTGAGCACGTCCACAAGCGCGTCGTCCTTGAAGAAGAGCACCTCGTTCACCGGGAAGTAGTCGGGAGCGCCCTCGAAATGCAGCTTGTACGCACTGAAAGCGCCGTTGACGGGCACGGAGAACTCGCAAGGATGGATGAACATCTTGTTCTCCGCCGGCCGGACACGGGCGGTGCCCACCGGCTTCCAGGTGCCGTCTTCCGCCTTTCCTTCCACGGTCAGGACCGTCTTCTGGTTCCGGTCTCCGCCCGTGGCGACCAGGATCCGGTCGGCCACGGGCACGAAGCCGTGGAAGACCAGTTCGAACTCAACCTCGGGGCCGGCGCAGTTGATGCCGGCATGGTTCTGGTCGGTCAGGAAACCGCCTTCGAAGCCGGGCACCGGCTCTCCGCCGCGGAAGACCTCCACCCAGGTGGCAGGCCCGTCAGCGATCAATCCATCCGTCAGGAGCTGCGCCGTCTGGTTATAGTCGGCGCTGGAGGAATGCCGGGCGGCGCGCAGCAGCGCGATGTTCCGGTATCCGTCCCCCTTCCGGAGGGTCGGGGAGAAATTCTCGGCCGGATCGCCGGGATAGACGCCGATACCAAGTGTCTTGGTCCCTTCGTTCCTTCCGCAGGCCGCCGCCAGCAGCAGCGCCAGGAGAACAAGTGTCTTTTTCATTTGTCCTATCTGTTCAAGTTCTTGTCGATCAGGCGGTTCAAGGTTTCCACGGAAAGGCCGGTCCTGAGTCCGTCCGGGGCCGTGTGGAGGCAATAGTCGACGAGACGGTCCACCGTGGAGGTGGCCACGTGCATCCGGGTGTCGGAAGAGGCGTAATAGATGAACACCTTGCCGTCCTCGTCGCAGATCCAGCCGTTGGAGAACAGCACATTCATCACGTCACCGATGTATTCGCCGCCCTCCGGCGCCATGAAGAACCCGGCCGGCTCCGCGATGACCTTCGTAGGCTCGTCCAGCGCCGTCATATACATATACAGCACGTAGCGGAGGCCGCTGGCGCAGCCGCGCACGCCGTGCGCCAGGTGCAGCCAGCCCTGCGGCGTCTTGATGGGCGCCGGGCCTTCCCCGTTCTTGACTTCCTTGATGGTGTGGTAGTGGCGGAAATTGATAATCCGCTCGTTGTCCGTGATGACCGCGTGCTCCATCGAATCCACCAGCGCGCCGCCGATGCCGCCGCCGTTGCCGGCGTCGATGAAACCGTCCTGCGGGCGCGTGTACAGGGCATATTTCCCCTTCACGAACTCCGGATGGAGCACCACGTTCCGCTGCTGGGTCGTGCTCACCAGGTCCGGCAGCCGCTCCCAGTTCACGAGGTCCTTCGTCCGGGCGATGCCCGCGGCCGCGACGGCCGACGACAAGTCGCCGGGAACGGCCGCCGGGTCCTTCCGCTCCACGCAGAAGATGCCGTAGATCCAGCCGTCCTCGTGCGCCGTCAGGCGCATGTCGTACACGTTGGTCGCGGGTTCGCCATACTCCGGCATCGTGATCGGACGGTCCCAGAAGCGGAAGTTGTCCACGCCGTTCGGGCTCTCCGCCACGGCGAAGAAGCTCTTCCGGTCGGCGCCTTCGACCCGGCATACCAGGACATACTTCCCGTTCCACTTGATGGCGCCGCTGTTCATCACGGCGTGGATGCCGAAGCGTTCCATCAGGTACGGGTTCGTCTTCTCGTCCAGGTCATACCGCCAGAAAAGCGGGGCGTGCTCCCCCGTCAGGATGGGATACTTGTAGCGCTCGTACACGCCGTTGCCCTCGATGGGCTCGTTCTTCCGGGAAAGGAGGGCGGCGTGGCTCTCCTCGAGCCACGCCAGCCTTTGCTTGAAATCCATCATAGACTTACTGTTTCTCGAACATGATCACATACTCCAGCGGCGCGTTCACGAAGCGGTCCACATCGGTCCAGCGCTGCGAAGTGGCGGGAATCGGATCCATCAGGTGGAAGGCCAGGGCGAAGCAGTTGTCGCGAACTTCGAAGGTCTTGCCATACGCGAACGAGTGGACACCCGGAATCAGGAACTTCGCCACACGGCCGTTGTCGTAGGTGACTGTCATCGTCTTCATGTCCAGGGTGAACTCGTGCTTGCCCTTCGGGATCATGTTGTAGAACCGGGACAGGTCCTCGCCGGTGCTCTTCCAGGTATAGTTCCAGAAACCGCCGTCGTTGCCGGCCCACCAGTTGGTCGTACCCGTGACGGTCGTGCCCGCCATGGACGTGACGGCGATCACGAAGCCGTTGTCGGATTCCTTCCAGATGGTGTCGTCCCAGTCCCAGCTCTTGTCGATCGGGCTCACGAAGGCCGGGTCGTCGCCGGAGCCGCCCAGCACCCAGATGCCGAACGGAGACGCATTGCCGCCGAAGACATTCCAGCTGCCCGGCAGGCTGGCCCAGTCGAAGGTGCTGCCCGGTTCCACGTACTCGAAGTCGGCGTCCGTCGTCCGGGAAGCCTCGGGAACGATGAAGCCATCCGGCATCGCTTCCATCTCGATGAACAGGGCGCGCGGACGGGCCGCGATCTTGTCGTAGTCCTTGTAGATGTTGTTCCAGTCGTCCTTGCCGCCCGTGATGGTGAAGGCCAGGGCCTGGCGCGTGATGGTCACGGACTTGCCGCCCGCTCCCGGAACCTCATAGGTGCCGGGGCCCACGAACAAGGCCTGCGTCGTGCTGCCGTCGGCCTTCGTGAAGGTCACGGTGTTCCCATCGATGGCGTACCGTCCCTCGGAAAGCGGCAGGACATCGTAGAACTTCCGGAGGTCGAGGTCCTTCCCGTTCGCGGGATTCACGCTGCCGGAATAGACGAACCACCAGTTGCGGCCGTCCTCGCCGGCGTAGTTCACGAACGAGCCGTCCGGACGGAGCTGGTAGTAGTTGTCCTTGAGCGCCGTGATGCCGCGGCCGTCCTCGGTGTTCCAATAATTCGTCTTGGTGAGGATGTCGATGACCCCGGCGCCGCCGTACTCCGGACCGGTTCCGCCGCAGACCCACATATTGGTGATGCGGTAGGTCGGAATGTCCTGCTGCAGGGCGGAAAGGTCCACGGAGAGGCCTTTCTTCAGGTCGACCTCCCCGACGCTGACGTGGGCCGTCGCCTTGTCGCCGGAATAGGCGACAATGGTGATGCCTTCGTAAGTGCCGGGAAGCGCGGAGAACGTGTAGGTCTCACCGGGCTGGAACGCGCCGGTCACCTCCACGAAGTCCTCCGTGGCGGAAACGGTCGGGGTCTCCCCCGCGTAATCCGCCGTCACGGCGCCGGCGATGTTGCCGCCGGTGGTCTGGAACCGGACCTTGGTCACGCCTTCGTATCCGACGGAGAAATTGACCACGGAAACCAAGCTGCGGAAATACAGCTGGGTGCCGGAGGCTTTGGCCACCTTGTAGGCGGGGCCGGCCGCGGTCTGGGCGGTCGGAATCTCGAAGGAGACGGTCGTTCCGTCGATGGACACGCCGTCCGCCGCGGGATACACGGCGACGAAAGCGGTCTTGCCTTCCGTCACCTTGCCCGGGAACTCGGCCACCTGGCCGGCGGCGGCCCGGTTGGTCAGGGTCTGGAGGGAGGCTCCGTCAGAAAGGAGAATGGACTCTCCCTGCGCCCAGACGGCCTGGGAGCCGTCCGGCAGGTCCTCGATGGTGGCGGTGAAGACGACATCGCCGGAAAGCGGGACATCCGGATTGACCACCGGAACGTTGCCGGACCCGGAGACATCGGGAATCTCGATTGCATCGCCGCAGGACGCCAGGAGCGCCAGCGCGGGAACCAGAAGAATCAATGCTTTTTTCATATCGTGTAAATTTAATCTTTATTTCTTGAAAATGCGAGAGGCGAAGGCGTATAATTGTTCCCGCCAAAACTGCCACTGATGGGCGTAGGGGGCGGAATCGAAGACATGCTTGATGCCCAGCGAATCGAGTTTCGCGGAGAAGGCCTGATGGCCCTCCCAGCGCTCGTCCTCCGTCCCGCAGGAAACCCACAGGAGGCGGAGGGATGCGTTGATGGCGGAAGCGTCCATCGGCACGCCATACGGCCCGAGGTCCAGCTCCGTGTCGCTGAGCAGGCCGGCGCTGAATTCTCCGACCCAGGCGAACTTGTCCAGGTTCCGGAGGCCTATCACGAAGGCCTGCCCGCCGCCCATCGACAAACCCGCGATGGCGCGGGACAGCCGGTCCTTGCGCACCCGGTAGCGTTTTTCCACCAACGGGATGACATCGCTGAGCAGTTCCTGCTCCAGCAGGGCCATCCCTTCCGGCGTGCTGCCGCCGGCCCAGGAGCCGTCAGTGAGACCGTTCGTCATCACGACCAGCATCGGTTCGGCGCCGGCCGCCAGGGCGTGGTCCAGGATCGCGTCGGCGTGGGCGCTCTCCCACCAGCTCCGCTCGTGGTCGCCGCCGCCGTGCCGCAGGTACAGCACCGGGAAGGACCGCTTCGGCTGCTCGAAATAGACGGCGGGGACATAGACGCACACGCGCCGGTAGGTACCCAGGACGGAACTCCGGTAGCTGATGACGTCCACCTCGCTGCCGGTCAGGTCCCGCGTGTCGATGCGGTCGCCGGGAACGTCCACCGTATTGCAGTAAATCTCGGTGCCGGCCTTGACGGAAGGATTCCCGTAATCGAGCACCTTCAAGCCGTCCACCTCGAACTTGTATTCATACTCGCCCGGGGCGACCGGGCCGATGGTGGTCTCCCAGACCCCGTCGGGGCGCTGTTTCATCTCCTGGACGAGGATCTTTCCCTCGCCGAAGGCCAGCTTGACCACCCGGGCCTTCGGGGCCTTGAGGCGGAACGTGATCATTCCGTCCGCGCCGACCACCGGCGAGAAAGGCGGCTCCGCGGGCTTCCACCACCCGGAGGTGGAGAAAGTCTGCGCCTGCAGGGCCACGGCCACGAAAAGGGCGATGGCAGTCAACATCTTTCTCATAAGGTCCACGTATAAGTGCCGACCGCGCCCGCAGGGAGCGAAACGTCGGCGAATTGCCCATGGTATTGGATCTTCACCCGCTGGGCGGAGGATGAAGTATTGGTCACGATGAGGACGACGCGGCCGTCCGGCGTGCGGTAGGCGACGTTCGGAAGAACGCCTGCCTTGTCGTAGCGCATGAAGCGCATCACGCCCGGCGCCTGCTCGTCCTCGAAGAGGAAGCCGGCGGGGTCGTCCGGGGCCGTGGAATGGATCCGCAGGGATCCGGCGGGAACGGCCGCGGAGGCGTGGGCCACCACGTAATAGGCCAGGTTGCGCGTGACGGTGTTGCCGTCCAGGGTGATGGCGCCGAAGCAGAACGGGCAGCCGCCGTTCCCGGTGTGGGGATTCGCCTCCGGGTCGGCGGCGAGGTTCCACAGGATGACGTCCCGGCTCCAGTTGCGCGGGATGTCCACCAGCATCCGCTTGGCGGAAGGCGCAATCTGGCGGGTCACAGGACCGCCGCTGCGGTCCACGACCATCTGCTCGGTGAAATAGATGTCCTTGTCGGGCCGGAAATCGTGCATCTGCGTCATCGCCGACAGGTCGCCCATATAGTGATGGAAGGCGCTGCCGGCCGCATAGGAGGCCGCTTTCGGATCCTCGAGGATGGCGAGCGGATAGTCCGGCCGGTCGCAGTTGTGGTCGAACAGGAGGATGTCCGTCGCGATTCCCTGCCGGTCGAACTGCGGGCCCAGGTAGTCCCGGATGAAGACCTTCTGGTCCTCCGGGCTCCAGGGCATCGACGGCGTATTGCGGGAATTCAGGGGCTCGTTCTGGATGGTCAGGGCGTCGATGTGGATGCCTTTCTTCCCCATCTCCACGATGTATTTCGCCAGATAGCGGGCGTACACGTCGTAGCAGTCGCGGCGGAGCTTGGGACCGCGCACGTCATACTCCTCCTTCATCCAGGCGGGCGCCGACCAAGGCGAAGCCATCACCCAGATGTCGGGGTGGATGGACAGGATCTCCTGCATCACGGGAACGACGTCCTTGAGGTCCTGGGACAGGGAGAAATGCTTCAGGTCCCAATCGGTCTTCCCTTCCGGCATGTCGTCGTAGGAGAAGACGAAGCTGTTCATGTCGGAAGCGCCCACCGTGAGCCGCACCACGCTGATGTCCAGCTGGCCGGGGTCCTGGCCGAAGAGCTCGGTCAGGATCCGGGTGCGGGCGGAGGCGTCCATCTTCATCAGGAGTTCCGCGCTGCCGCCGGTCAGGGAGAAGCCGAAGCCCAGCATCTCCTGGTAGGACTGACGCGAATCCACGATGATGGGGACAGAGCGGTCGCCGCGCGCGTCCGAGAAGACGACATCGGCGCCGGGGGCGTACAGAGAGGTCCCGTCCGCCGTCGTCACCCACTGATGCAGCGTCCGCTGGCCGGAAGCGGCGAGGGCGGCGAGAAGCCCGATGGATATGAGGATGAGTTTTCTCATCGGTTTCTATTTGATTTTGATTTCAAACAACACTTCGCTGCGGGGTGCGAGGTTTACCGGAATGGTCAGGGTGCCGTTCTCCGGCTTGATCCGCTTCCCGCCCCGGAACCGGGCTTTCCCGAAATCGAACGGGACCACCTTGGGTGCGATCTTCAACGCGCCCTCCATCGGAATCCCGAGGGCGGTCAACGGCTTCGAAGAAGGATTGTAAGCATAGACATACAACCGTCCTCCGCAACGGACTGCAAAGGCATCGGCACCACCGGCCTGCACAGAGACCGGATCGAACGCGCCGTCCCCGTATTTGAGCATCCGGTCATTGACATACCGCACGTTCCGGAAATACGGGACCATGCCACGGTTCTCGAAGTACTCCCACCACCAACTCATCGGGGTGATCGGCGTCGGGGAGAACAGGCCATACCAGAGGCCGCGCTTGAAGTCCAGGTCCATATCCTCGCCGAAATCGTCGAAGTTCCTGGACCAGTCCCATTCAAAGGAAAACTCGCCGATGACATAGGGCTTCCCATGGGCCTTCTCGTAACTGGCGATTGTTCCGGGAATGGAGGAGGTCGCGCGATAGATGTGCTTCTGGTTGATGTCCATGTCCTTCACGTCATTCAGCCCCGCCAGGTCGCGGTGCGAGATGGAAGTGGTCACGAGATGGCCGAACGGGTCGATGGACTTGAGATAGGATGCCATCTCCGCATGCCAGGCCACGATGTCCGCGGCCGGAATCGGATTCCGCTGGTCGCGGAACTGGATATTGTCGATCTCGTTGAAGAACTCCCACATGCCGATGGCCGGGCTGTAGCCCCAGCGGGCCACGATGTAGCGGAGGTAGTTGCGGTGCCGGGCTTTCGCCTCGGGCGAGACAAAGAACTGATGGCCCGTCCGGGCATCCCCCGCCCCCATGCATAGCATGATGTACACCCCCAGGTTCTCCGCCAACTCGACCGTATGGTCCAGCCGCGCCGTCGCGCTGGGATTGAAATACTCGTCCGAAGGCTGATAGCGGCGGTTGTTGAACCGGTCGTGCCGGTCGATCGGGAAATTCCAGGAGCACATCCACATCCGGCAGAAATTGCCGCCCGCGCCCGCGAACTGCGGAAGCATCACGTCGTAGTTGAAACGGTCCGCCTGCTCGTGCAGGTCGCTGAAGAACTTGGAGTCGTCACTGTCGCGGGACTCCCAGCAGATGTTCTCCGCGACACCCCGGAACGGGGTTCCGTCGTCGAACGCGAGGGTCCAGTTGTCCCGCGGGTGCAGGATGCCATGGCCGGCCGGCTTCCCGGCCTCGAAGCCCCCCTGCGGGGACTCCGAGACGGGACGGCCGCGCTCGGCATAGCGGAAGACATAACTGTACCGCCCTTGCTCCTGCGGCGTGAAACGGGCTGCCCAGCGGCTCTGGGCGCCGCTCTTTCCTTCCACGAAGAAACAGGGAAGGGTGAGCGTCTTTCCGGAGGGAGCCGTCAGGACCATGTCCAGGGTCACCTCCTCCTGGAGGTACGGATTGTTCCACGTACCTTGCAGGACGATGCTGAAGTCGGCCCGCCCATACTGCGGGACCCGGGTCCGGGGACCCTCCACCGAGAGCACCTGGGCTCCGGCGGCCGCGGCGGTGGTCACCGCCAGGATGAAGGACAGCAAGCGTTTCATATCAATAGCCGGGATTCTGCTGAAGGGTACCGCCGGCGTTCACGATCTCGGAATGCATCAGCGGGAGGTAATAGTTGCGTGCACCGAAAGTGCGGTCCGCCACATCCACCACCTTGTAGGTGTAGGCGCTGCCGGAACGGGAGATCTTCACACCCTGCACCGGGCTGTTCAGCACGGTCATCGCGTCCTTCCAGCGGAGAAGATCCCAGTAGCGGTGATCCTCGAAGGCGAGTTCCACCTGGCGCTCGTGCTTGACGGCGGCCCGGAAGGAATCGACGGTTGCGGCATCCACGTCCGGGAGGCTCACGCTGGCGCGGTTACGGACCGCCTGCAGGGCCTGGGCGGCGCTGCCGGGGAAACCGGCGGGCACCATGGACGGACCCCAGGCCTCGTTCACGGCCTCGGCGTAGTTCAGAAGGACCTCCGCGAAGCGGTAGGCGACCCAGTTGTGCTGGGCGGTCTGGCCCTGGGTGAGGTTCAGTCCGTCAGTGAGGAACTTCTTGAGGTAGTAACCGGTCCGGCTGGCGTTGGCGCGGGCCTGGTCGTCGGTCTCGCCGGCGGCCTGGGCGATCACGCGGCCGTTCCAGGTGCTTCCGTTGGTCACGATGGACGCGGCGAGGCGCGGGTCGCGGTTCGCATAGGGATTCTCCGGATCGGGCGTGCCGATGTACTCGTATGCGGAAACCAGGTTCTCGGTCGGGCACACGCCGCTCTTGCCGCCGGAAGTGGCGATCGGGTAGTTGTTCGTCTCCATCGTGTTGTTCGCAGCGCGGCGCACCACATAGATGGTCTCCTTGCTGGAAAGCGAGTTGCTTCCCTGGAAGTAACTGCCGTAATCGCCGGCCAGCGTGTAGCCGAGGTCCGGATTCGCGAGGATGTCCTTTGCGGCTTCGGCGGCGCGGACCCACTTGGCACGGTCCCCGGAGGGGTTGTGCAACGGGGAGGCGGCGTACAGCAGGACGCGGGCCTTGATGGCCAGGGCGGCGCCCAGGGTGAAGCGGCCCTCGCGGGTGTTGTCGTCGTTCCAGTTCAGGGCGAGCTTGTCCTTCCAGTTGTCGATCTCGCTGACGATGTACTCGACGCAGGCCTCGTAGGAGGAACGCTCCACGAAGGCGCCGCCGCTCTGCTGCTGGGTCTTCTCCACGATCGGAACGCCGCCGTACATCTTGATCAGCTCGGCATAGTAGTAGGCGCGGGCCACGTGGGCCTCGGCGATGTAGAAGTTCAGGGAAC
>JAEEGK010024005.1_pt1 | contig 12673 bp, 14 predicted proteins | sample 8958771 | NCBI WGS metagenome assembly JAEEGK01 (sample SAMN16246547, study PRJNA631951) | gut metagenome | biome: gut microbiome; feature: rumen; material: SC-attached | host: Bos | place: Iran: Karaj | collected 2018-10 | reverse complement strand
TGTCATGGCGCAGTTCGCCTCGGCGGTTTGCTTTGTCCTGGAAGCAAAATGGTTTGATTATTTAGGCGTAAGAGTCCGGAGGAAATACAAACGTGAAAATCTATGATGAACAACATAATTTTGCCGGATATCTTGTAAAAGACAGAAACGGATACTGCCTTTCCGGGGCATCCGATTCAAGTGTGAAAAATGTGAATCTGTTTAGAAAACGCATCAAAACAGGCATGCCTTGGAACAAGGAACTGCTTTTCTGGCTGGCTGTCTGTGAAGCGATGGCATTTTTCGGCTGTCTGGTCTGGCTGATGGTGCAGACGCCGAGTCCGGGGCAAACGTATTGTTTTCTGTTCGTTCCGTCAGGATTGTTTTTCATTTTGCCGCCGTTTTGCATGCTGATGCGGTTTATCATTACCGTTATATGCGGATTCAGAAGAAAGGTATTCTTCATTCCGGCGGCATTTGAGCTTGTTGAGGCCGGCGTCACCGTCGGGATTACGCTGATAGGTCACCCTACGAAGTTTTATAATAACGATTATGATATGTTCCTTGTCTTGATAAGTGTTCTGCTTGCAATTGTCGAAATCGTTATTTTCTGGCTGTTTTACGAATATATCATCGGAAAGAACGTTTCTCCCGGCGGATTGATGGGGGGTGGAGCTATGTTTTTTTTAGCGATACTCTATATTTTTTCCGCAAAGACTGATGGAATGGTCTCGATTGTAAACTTTTTGATGCTGCTTCCTATGCTCTACCACATGATCTGTTTCATCTGTTATGTTTATTTGATACATAAGATGAATTTTGTAAAAGCCTTCAACAATGAGAGTTGAAGGCTTTTTTATTCGGAAACAGTGTGTTTTTTTTTATGATAAAATACGAATTTTTTTTCTTGACACTATCTTTTTGATGTGCTTAAATTGTTGTTGTGGGATTATTGTGGAGAAGTTACCGGAAGGAAGAGGTAGTGGCTTTTTTTTGCCTTTTTTGGGGGTGCCTTCCTGTAATTCCGCGTAAAATTATATTTTTGTGGGAGGTACAAAAAACACATGAAACTCAAATTTCATCGTACAATCATTTCAATGATGATGATTATTGTTATGATTGCAGGCATGACCCAGGGGATGGGCGGGAGAGCAAAGGCAGGGACTCCCGGTGTTTACAAAATTACATTTAACGGCGATGGTGGAACACTTACTACGACTCTTAAAAACGGTGTTACAGTCGGTGCAGGTCAGCTTTGTTCAATTCCATCAGATAAACCGACAAGAAAGAATTACACCTTTTTAGGCTGGTCTACTTCGCCTAATAGTAAAGTTGTTGACCCCAATTACTTGCCCGGAATGGGAAATATCAGACTATCTGGAAACATTACACTTTATGCAGTTTGGGCAGGCCCGGGCACTTATGTTATTTCTTTCAGAACGAATGGAATTTCGGGTATTAGTAATATGCCTGTCGATTTTCAAATCGGAGCGGGTTGCAAGTATTCTATCCCGTCAACAATACCGAAAAGATATGGTTTCGAATTTGACGGCTGGTCGACTTCTCCTACGGCGACCAAAGGAGATCCCGCTTATGCTCCTGGGAAAGGCAATATTCTTGCCACAAAAAATCTTACTTTGTATCCGGTTTGGAAATTTTCAGACGGTGGCGGTGTTGCATATGGGATTATAATCACAGTTAAAAAGAAAAGTAACAACACTGTAGTTGGACAGTTTTCAATTCCTTCTCCAAGAAATGTTTCTGTAAGTGAGCTGAACAGTTTTTTGGTTAACAAAAAGAATATAAAAATTCCTGACGGCTACCACAGGGATTGGTTTGACGTGAACCAAAAGTATTTTAATACTTCTGTTTATATCAGCAAGAGTACAACAGTGTATTATAATGATGCTCCGAACCGACAGGCTTATCAATTTATTGGACCGGATGGTAAGATAATAACAGCTTCGAGCGGGAATCCGATTATTACCCTTCAGACTGGTGATACGTTTAAAAGCAAAGTTAATGATCCGTCCGCTCCTTATAAGGTATTTCTTGGATGGAGCTTAAAGAAGAATGGGGGACCGATTGACGGATTATATATGTCCGATCATAAATGCTTCTTTGAAAAAGATAATCCCGGTCAGATTATCACTCTTTACGCATGTTGTTGGAATGAAACATCATATAGTGTAAAGTATATAATGAATAAGACAGAGGTTACTGACACTTATGATGCTGTTCATAAAATGAAGAATGATATCGATAGTAACGATGCAAAAAAAATAAAAAACAAATTAGCAGAAGCAATTCCGTTTATCCAAAAGGTCAAGGACCTTGTAGGCCTTTTCGTTGCAAAAGATATTAGAACGAGACTGACTTTGGTTGTCGTAGGATGGGTGCTTAATGACGGTAAGGCTGCACTGAGTAAAGATTCTGATACGTATAAAGCTTTGGCAAAGAGTGATACGTTAATGAAGAATTGTAAAAACTCCATGGGTGCTAATAGTGAAGTACTTGTTACTTTTGATGTGAAATATAAAGTGCCGGCAGAGCCAAATCACATTTATCCTACCCTTGATATGGGAACAACGTTTATGTTGCCTACTGCATATCAATGATAAAATGAAAGGAAATATGGATTCCCAAAGTTTAGTGGGGTTTTCCAAAGTTAATTAGGGTCAGTCCTTGGGGACTGACCCTCAGACTGAAGACAAAGTCCGAGGCTCGACCGCCTCGGACTTGCTTTTTTTATTTGTTTGGAAAGTGCCGAAAGCCTTATATTTACTGGCTTTTCGGCACTTTTTATGGTATAATGGAAGTATCAAATCCGAGGGGTATTTCTTCTATGATGACACAGGAACTAGACAAGAAACGTGATCAGATTGTTATGCTCTGCATGGATGAACTTGTGCCGCAAGACCATCTTCTGCGCAAGATTGATAAGGCGATTGACTGGAGTTTCATTTATGACCTGGTTAAGGATAAATACTCACAAGACCAGGGACGTCCCAGTCTGGACCCCGTCCTGCTTCTTAAGATCCCTTTTATTCAGTATCTATACGGTATCCGGAGCATGCGCCAGACAATCAAGGAGATTGAGGTGAACATGGCCTACCGCTGGTTCCTCGGCCTTGAGATGAGAGATCCCGTCCCGCACTTCACTACCTTCGGAAAGAACTATACGAGACGGTTCAAGGACACCGACCTGTTCGAGCAGATATTCCAGCGGATCCTGGAGGAATGCTACAGGTTTAAGCTGGTGGATCCCACCGAGGTGTTCGTTGATGCAACGCATGTAAAGGCCCATGCAAACGGCAGGAAGATGCAGAAAAGGATTGCCGAGCAGGAAGCCCGTTTCTATGATGACATGCTGCGTAAGGAAATCGATGCGGACCGCGAAGCACATGGGAAAAAGCCCCTCAAGGACAGGGATGACGATGACCACGGGAGAGGCACCGGAGGCGGCTCCGGAAAAGAGATCAAGTCCAGCACGACGGACCCCGAAAGCGGATGGTTCCATAAGGGAGAGCACAAGGAAGTCTTCGCATACGGAATCGAGACCGCGTGTGATAAACACGGATGGATTCTCGGCTATACTGTGAATCCCGGAAACATGCATGACAGCCAGACCTTCAAGGGCCTTTTTGACAAGATTGAAAACATCGGCATTGAAAAACTGATTGCGGACGCCGGATATAAGACGCCAGCCATTGCGAAGTTCCTTCTGGATAAGGGAATCCTTCCGGTCTTCCCCTATAAGTGTCCCCAGACAAAGGACGGATTCTTTAAGAAATACGAATACGTTTATGATGAGCACTATGACTGCTACATATGTCCGAACGACCAGATGTTAAAGTATTCCACAACGAACCGAGACGGATACCGGGAATACAAGAGCTGCGGCGCGCAGTGCGCGGAGTGTCCGTACCTGAAGCAATGCACCGAAAGCCGAGACCATGTAAAAGTAGTGATGAGGCATGTCTGGGAAGATTACATGGAGACCTGTGAAGACATCCGCTGCACTGTTGGGATGAAAGACCTGTACGCATTGCGGAAAGAGACGATAGAGAGGCTGTTCGGAACGGCCAAGGAAAACCACGGATTCCGATACACGAACATGATAGGGAAGGCCCGGATGCGGATGAAAGCCGGGCTGACCTTTGCGTGCCTAAATCTCAAAAAGCTGGCAAAAATGAAGGATAGGATGGGACTGTTAGGGGGTCCCAACGGTCTTTTTAAACGCAAGAAACAACCGAAACCCATCCTGGCATTAAAAATAACGCGATTTTGGAGACATTCCAAAATCGCGTTTGTCTTCAGTCTGAGGGTCAGTCCTTGGGGACTGACCCTTTTTCAATGTTATCTCTTTTTTGATGCCGTTTCACCTTTCATCGAAAGTAAATCTGAAAGCTATTTCATGGAGTAAAAAATCTACCCATCCGGGCAACTGACGTGACAGGGATATATTAATGCTCATACTGCGATATTTTTCTTGACAGGCTGATTGCAATATGATAATATACAATAGTATGCCGCACAATGGGGTCTGAAGAGCACGCAAGTGCCACCGTAGTTGGCGAGTAATGATAATAGGAGGTGCCAATATGTACGCAATTATTGCAACTGGCGGTAAGCAGTACAAGGTAGCCGAAGGCGATATCATTAAAGTTGAGAAACTCGGCGCAGCTGAGGGCGAGAGCTTTACATTTGATCAGGTTCTTGCGGTTAATAACGATAACGAACTCGTAATCGGAACACCCTGTGTTGCCGGCGCGACCGTATCCGCAACCGTTCTCGGTGAGGGCAAGGCCAAGAAGGTTATTGTCTATCGTTACAAGAGAAAGTCCGGATACCACAAGAAGAACGGTCACAGACAGGCTTATACGCAGGTCAAGATCGATGCGATTAACGCTTAATCATGATTTCGATTAGCATTCAAAGGGCAAAAGATCAGGTCGTTGCATTTTCCGTAAACGGACATGCGGGCTATGCTGAAGAAGGATACGATATCGTATGCGCTTCCGTTTCCGCATTATGCATCAACGCCGTGAATTCCGTTTTGAGTTTTACCGCTGACAGGCCCGAATACGAGGCTTCAGATGGGAATATGAAATTTCGGCTCACGAAGAAATCGTGCCCTGAAACACAGTTATTGCTCGAGTCGATGATTTTGGGACTTAAGAGCGTTGCGGATCAGTATCCGCAGTTTGTTACTATTGTTGATTGATCAGACACTTTTCAGGAGGTGATTGAGATGCTGCAGATGAACCTTCAGTTATTCGCTCATAAAAAGGGTGTTGGTTCTACCAAGAACGGAAGAGATTCCGAGTCCAAGAGATTGGGCGCTAAGAGAGCAGACGGTCAGTTCGTAAAGGCCGGTAATATCATTTTCAGACAGCGCGGCACGAAGATTCATCCCGGTGTGAATGTCGGTCGCGGCGGAGATGATACTCTGTTCGCATTGGTAGACGGCACACTGCGGTTTGAAACCAAGGCAGGCGGCATGAAGCAGGCAAGCGTTTATCCTATTGCCGAATAAGAAACATTGACTGGAAGCCCTGGTAATGGTATTACCGGGGCTTTTTTCAACTATTTTTTGGGAGATTATTATGTTTGCGGATATTGCAACAATCTATATCCGGTCCGGAAACGGCGGAGACGGTCATGTTGGCTTTCACCGTGAGAAGTTCATTGCGGCCGGCGGCCCTAACGGCGGAGACGGCGGCAGAGGCGGTGATGTCATTTTCCGCGTTGACGAAGGTCTGAATACGCTGAATGACTACCGTTATAAGCGAAAATACAAAGCCGAAAACGGGGAACCCGGCGGAAATAACCGTTGCGCCGGAAAGGACGGAGAAGACCTGATTCTGCTTGTTCCGGAAGGGACTGTCATTAAGGAGGCGGAAAGCGGCAAGGTCATTGCAGACCTGTCACACGAGAACCGTGAAGTGACGGTTTTGCGCGGCGGCCGCGGCGGAAAAGGCAACCAGCATTATGCGACGCCTACGATGCAGGTTCCGAAATATGCGCAGCCCGGTCAGGAAGGCCGCGAGCTGAATGTCATTTTGGAGCTTAAGGTAATCGCCGATGTAGGTCTTGTCGGTTTTCCGAATGTCGGGAAATCCACGTTCTTATCGCGTGTCAGCAACGCCAGACCGAAGATTGCGAATTATCATTTTACAACGCTGAATCCGAATCTCGGTGTTGTCAGACTTGATGACGGGGACGGCTTTGTCATTGCGGATATTCCGGGACTGATTGAAGGCGCATCGGAAGGCGTCGGACTCGGACATGAGTTTTTGAAGCATGTCGAGCGTTGCCGTGTCATCATCCACATTGTGGACGGTGCTTCGACAGAGGGACGCGATCCCGTAGATGATATCAATAAGATTAATGCCGAACTCAAAAAATACAGCGAAGTATTGAGCAAAAAGCCGCAGATCATTGCCGTGAACAAGATGGACCTGTTTACGGAAGAGGAGCAGGAAATTGCGCTTTCCCTGATTCGGGACGGTCTTCCCGAGGGCACGCAGGTTTATCCGATTTCCGCTGTCAGCGGACAGGGCGTGAGAGAACTGTTATACGCCTGCTTCAATCTGCTGAAGTCTGTTGAAGAGGAACCGATCGTATTCGAGCAGGAATTCTTCCCGGATGCTCTCGGAAGCGCGGAAGAGCCTTACACGGTCGAGTATGATGCCGATGCCGCCGAATACGTTGTGGAAGGACCGAGAATCGAGCGCATGCTCGGTTATACGAATCTGGATTCCGAAAAAGGCTTCCGTTTCTTCCAGGACTTTTTGAAGACGAACGGCATTTTGGAGGAGCTCGAAGCATTGGGCATTCAGGACGGCGATACCGTAAGAATGTACGGGCTTTCCTTTGATTATTATAAATAGGGGTGGCATATGAACAGCAAACAACGTGCATTTTTGAAAAGCATTGCGATGAGTACGGAACCAATCATGCAAATCGGAAAAGGACGTCTTACGCCCGAAATTACGGCTGCTGTTTCGGAAGCGCTCGAAGCAAGAGAACTCGTGAAGATTTCCGTTTTGAACAACTGTCAGGAATCTCCCGATGATTTGGGCCGCGTGCTTGCCGAACGGACGAAATCCGAAGTGGTTCAGGTTATCGGAAAGAAGATTGTTTTATACAGGGAATCCAAGACGAAAAAGAAGATTGAACTTCCTAAATAAGGAGAGTTCGGATAGGAGTTTACATGGCGGATTTACAGTCGAAAGAAATCGTTAGAATTGTCTGTGCGGCACTTGAGGAGAAGAAAGCCGGAGATCTGAAGATCATTGAAATCGATGAGGTTTCTCCGATTGCAGACTATTTTGTCATCTGTGACGGCGCGAACGCTCCGCAGGTGGAAGCTTTGGTTGACAATGTCGAAGAAAAATTACAGCAGGCAGGCGTTGTTCCGAAGAGAATCGAGGGCATGAAAAACTGCGGCTGGATATTGATGGACTACGGCGATGTCGTCGTACACGTCTTTTCAAAGCAGGACAGACTGTTTTACGATCTCGAAAGAGTATGGAGAGACGGAAAAACAGTTTCAATTTCCGATATTTTATGATAAAATAATGAAAACAAATCATACAGGAGGTGTTTTGTCATGGATAAGAGTAAGAAATATTCTTATTTTGCAGCGTCGTTTTTGACTGTTTATGCCATTGTCGATCTCTATACGATGGTTTATGTGGCCCTGGCCTACGCAAAAGCGAATTCCGAGAACTTCTTTGTATCATTTTTCAAATGTTTTATCTGGAGAGACGGGAAGAATTTGTCCGACTTTGACAAAAACCTTATTTTGTACAACACAATCATGCTGTTTGCGTTTTTGTTGATCGGACTTGCTTTGTTTTGCAGAAGCCGACTGTTTTTGCTGATTGATTTTTGCATCGTATTCCTTGCATTTACGTTGAATTTCATCAATTGGCTTGTATTGGACGGTGAATTAAAGAAAGAATGGACGGATTCCATTAACGGCTATAAGGTTGCCATGATGGTGTTCGCGTTTGCGTCCCTGTTGGTTGCTTTGTTCCTGATTCTTTCAAGCATCGGACTTTTGCTTAAGTCTAATGTGGCAATCGTATTTTCCGCATTTGCTCTTGTTATCGCCTTTGCGAGACTTGTTTTCGATGTTTTAATGGATATTGTTCCGATTTATATTGAGAATGAGGATAATTTCTTCATAAAGCTGGTGGACAACCAGAATGCGGCTGAGATTGCCGGGTTGAATTTCCAGGGAACGGCAAATGACATTTTGAATGTTGCATTTCTTTTCGCGTTCATGCTTTTCACGATTCACAGAGTAAGAGAACTGAATGCAATTATGAACAACAATGCCGTTAATACTGCTGCTCCGGTTGTCGCTGCTGCGCCTTTCTATGTGAATGCTCCTGCAGCTGCCGCATGGCAGAATGCAGCACCTGTACAGAACATCCAGCCGGTATTTAGTCAGCCTGTTGCTCCGGTTCAAAACGTTCAACCTGTTGTTCCGGCACCTGCTCCTGCTCCGGCACCCGAACCTGTCCAGGTCATTCCCGAAACGATTGATCTGAATCCGGGTGAAGTGATGTATACCGCCGAGGAAGCAGCAGAAGATATCACAAAGCAGGCCGAAAACACTGTTGATGCTGCCGTAGAAACCGGCGAAGAAGCTGTTGAAGAAGCTGCTGCGGCTGTTGCGGAAAATGTGAACGATGCCGCTGAGAGCGTAGCAGATTCCGTATCGGATGCTGCGGAAGAGATTACCGATAATGTTACAGACGAAGCGCAGGTCGTTTTGGATGCTGCCGAGACAGGGCTTAAGGAAATTAAGGATGATGTAGATCCTGCCGAAGCAGAGAAGCTTGCCGAGCTTGCCAAGATGTATGAAGATATGTAAGAAATCGATGCTTATGTAAAGAAAGAACGCCTTCTGCGGACGAACGGTTCCGCGGAAGGCGTTTTGTATTGCAAGAGGTTTTTGTTATTAAAAGAGACGGAAGAGTCCGATGACTTTGCCGAGAATCTCGCAATGATCGACGATAATCGGATCCATATAATCGTTCTCCGGCTGAAGACGGTAATGGCCTTTCTCTTTATAGAAAGTCTTCACCGTAGCGGAATCGTCTATGAGAGCGACTACGATTTCGCCGTTTCTTGCCGTATTCTGACGCTCGACAAGAATCTGGTCCCCGTCATAGATACCGACATTCACCATGCTGTCGCCCTTGACACGGAGCATGAAGGTTTCGGCATTAGGCATATACTCGGACGGAATCGGGAAGTAATTCTCGATGGATTCCACGGCAAGAATCGGCTGACCTGCCGTAATCGTACCGATCATCGGAACATTCACGATTTCGCGTTTCGTCAGGTTAAAATCGTCATCGATGATTTCAATGGCGCGCGGCTTAGCCGGGTCCCTTCTGATATACCCGTTCTGCTCAAGCGTTTCCAAATGTGCATGAACGGAAGAAGTGGAGCGAAGATGAACCGCTTCACAGATATCCCGCAGTGCCGGCGGATATCCCTTGGCAAGGATCTGTTCCTTGATATACTCTAAAATCTCTTTTTGCTTGTTCGTAATCTTACCGGGCATAATCCTTTCCTCCGATGAATCTGATGTTCTAAGGCTATTATATCATTCGTTTTCGGAAAATGCAAAACATTTGTTCGAAAAAATACACAAAAAATCGAACATATTTTTGGTTATTTTTCATCATATGATGATATTGACAACCGAATATATGTTCGATATAATGAAAGCATAACAAACAAATGTTCGACTTGTACGGAGGTACGGATTATGTTTCAGAGAGTATCGAAAGACCCTGCAGTACGCATTCTTTTCTGTTTCGGCGTTTTACTTATGATTGCCCTTATGATTGTTTTCTTCGCTGCCCGCAGCCATAAAGCATACGGTAACGGTTATCAGGACAAGACCTGTAAGAGCATTCAGATTAAGGAAGGCGATTCGCTTTGGTCGATTGCCAAAACCTACTACGTTCCCGAATGCGGCAGCTTTACCGATTATCTGAAGGAGATTAAGAAGACCAATTCCCTGAAGAGTGATTCGATTCATGCCGGACGTTATCTTCTGATTCCGATTTACGTGACGGCCAATTAATCACAGGGCTTTTACTGTTATGTTGAACAGTTTGTTTGGTAAGAGTTCCTTTCAAAGCCGGAGCAAAGCATTATGATTCCGGTTCGAAAGGTATGAGTATCTTTTGAAACCGGAATGAAACATTATGATTCCGGATCGGAAGAAGAGGATATCTCTTTCTTCCAATGTGTCAGAGGCTTTGAATCGGTTACGGCATGAAACAGCCGCTCACGGATTCCCGGAGCATTACGGTCAATGCTTTTGATTAACTCCGTGGCATATTCACGTGTTGTATTTCCGTCAGCTTCACAAGGGTTTTTGAAAGTCGGAAGGTTATATTTGTTTTTGAAGCCGACAATATCGCATTCATTTACATATATGAGCGGACGAATCAGCTGAAGTCCCATCCGGTCCCATTCCGTTACCGGAGCAAACGTATAGAAACGTCCCTCATAGATCAAAGACATCAGCATCGTCTCGATTACATCATCCTTATGATGTGCATATGCAATCTTATTACATCCGAGTTCTTTCGCTTTTTCGTTTAAGGCGCCCTTTCGCATCTTAGCGCAGAGAGAGCAGGGGCTGCCTTCTTTTCTTTCTTCAAAGATTATCCTGGCTATTTCCGTATCCACGACCGTAAATGGAACACCGAGATCCTCACAGAGCTTGCGAATGGGATCGTAATCTATCTGAAACCCGAGATTTACGGAAATCGCACACAAATCAAATTTCTTCGGATAGAAACGTTTTAATCCCGCCAGAGCATATAAAAGCGTAAGACTGTCTTTGCCGCCGGATATGCCGATCGCGATTTTATCCCCGTCTTCGATCATATGATAATCATCAACCGCTTTTCTTGTATGGCTGTATAACTGCTGTAATTTCAACGCCGCTTCTCCGTTTCTTTGAATTCTGTGTCAGTATATCGTATTTTCCAATTGAAATCAATCATTCCGACTAATCATTTTGCATATAGCGATGCTGTCAGATAGCTGGCATAATCTATGGATATTCCTGCACTATTATGGTATAATTTACTGCAGAATAATTGCGGAGGTGTCATCCTTGGATTCTTTAATGCAGCAGATTATTGACGAGATTAAGAAGAATATTAAAGGTAAGGACGAGGTTATCGCGCAGGTGCTTTGTGCGATGCTTGCAGGCGGACATGTTCTTTTGGAGGATATTCCGGGTGTCGGCAAAACAACACTTGCCGTATCTGTTTCCGAAGCAATGTCCTTAAGCTATAAGCGTGTACAGTTTACACCGGATGTCATGCCGAGTGATATTACCGGCTTTTCGATGTTTAATCCGCAGTCCCGTGAGTTTGAGTATCATAGCGGCGCTGCTATGTGTAATTTGCTTCTCGCAGACGAGATTAACCGTACTTCACCGAAGACGCAGTCCGCCCTCCTTGAAATTATGGAGGAAGGCAAGGTTACCGTTGACGGAACGACTCATTTCATTCCGAAGCCGTTTTTCGTCATTGCCACGCAGAATCCTTTCGGAAGTGCAGGTACTCAGCGTCTTCCCGAATCGCAGCTGGATCGCTTTATGATTCGTCTTTCCGTCGGTTATCCGAGCCATGATTCTTCTGTTGATATTCTGAAGTCCGATAATCCTTTCAATAAGATTCAGCCTGTCATTGATACAGAGCATTTTACGGCCATTCAGGAGACCGTTGCCGGTCTTCATGTGGATGATGCCGTGTATGATTTTATCGTGAATCTTGCCGAAGCAAGCCGGAATAATGAATTCATCGGTTTGGGGATCAGCCCGAGAGGAACGAAGGCTCTTCTTCGCATGTCCAAGGCGTATGCTTATATGCATGGCAAAGATTATGTCGGCATGGATGATGTTGTCGCGAATCTGGTTCCCGTGTTGTCACACAGAATCGTTTTGAATTCCAAGGCTAAGGCCAAGGATGTTGATGTTTTGTCGTTACTTCGTACTTTGCAGAACGAAGTCAAAGTTGCTAAGATTACTTTTTGATATTCGGGAGTATCCATGAAGGATCGCATTTTAGCATATTGTAAGCTGATATTCATTGTATTGGCGTTGACTGTTATTTATCTTTATAACAATCACGCCGTTACTTTAATGCTCTTAATTGCTTTACTTGTCATCTTAGTAACATCAGCCTTCGGATTCTTCCTGACGCGAAACCGTCTTACAGCAGATATTTCTTTTCATACTTTCTTTACGGAACGCGGTCATACCGTGAAACTGATTCTAAAGGCTAAAAATCCATCGGTTTATCCGCATACTAAGTGTGTTTTGAGATTTCGTCTTCATCATACCATGGAACCCGGTGAATATACGCACGAAGTGGGTTTTACGCTGCTTCCGAAGCAGGAGCAGGAGAGAGTGTTAACTCTGTCTTTTGATTATTGCGGCGTTTTTCGCGCAGAACTGTTTGAACTGACTAGCTCAAGCCTGTTTAATCTTGCCGGATATAAGAAAAAAACGGATTCTTTTGCCGAAACTGTTGTGTTGCCTTCTCCGGTTGAGACGGAAAACTCTTCTTTTGAAAACCATCATTTTCCCGATAGCGGCGAGGAGGCTGCTGAGGATTCCGGTAAAGGAGAGGAC
>JAEEGK010024002.1_pt1 | contig 12674 bp, 5 predicted proteins | sample 8958771 | NCBI WGS metagenome assembly JAEEGK01 (sample SAMN16246547, study PRJNA631951) | gut metagenome | biome: gut microbiome; feature: rumen; material: SC-attached | host: Bos | place: Iran: Karaj | collected 2018-10 | reverse complement strand
TATTATTATTATTATTATTATTATTATTATTATTATTATTATTATTATTATTATTATTATTATTATTATTATTATTATTATTATTATTATTATTATTATTATTATTATTAGAATCTTCAATAATTGTTTCTTGATAAATTTTATCAATAAATCCACTTATTTTTTCATCATCTTTTTTCTTTTCAATAGTTTCAATACATAAATCCATTAAATATTCTTCATTAACAACATCTTTAACTCCATCACAACATAAAATAACATAATCAACATCTTTTGTTTGAACATCTTCAATTTCAGGACAAGCAGATATTGCTTGATCTTCAGGTTTAAGCCATTCATTTTGTTTATACTCTAAATCTCCAATAGCTCTACTTATATTTAATACATCATTAACTCTTTCATTTTTAACAGTTAATCCCGCAAATTCAATTCTTTTTTTTTCAAACTCAAAACTTGGTTTATGAATCTTTGTTTCTTTTAATTTTTTTTTATTTTTATCAAATGCAAATGCATAACTATCACCTGCATTTGCAAGATATATATTATTTTCTGCTAAGAAAACAACACATGCAGTTGTTCCTGAAAAATATGCAATATTACAATCTTCCAAATTTCTTGGATCAAATATTGATTTAAACACTTTAATTTGTTCTATATCTTCTTTTGTTATATTTTCATTTGGGAATAACTCTTTTGATATATCTTCTATTTTATTATCTTCTTCTTCTTCTCTTTTTAAAAGAGATTCATTTAATAATTTAATTCTATTTGGTTCTTGTTGAAGAAGTTCATCCATTTTTAAAAATGTTTCTTTTAATGCTAATTCATATTTGCCTATTTTGAAATTATCGTTTGAAATGAATGTTTGAGTAAAATTTTCTGAAATAAAATTTGCTACTTCTTTTCCTCCATGACCATCAAAGATTCCAAATAAATGTAAGTTTTTATCTGGACCTATATTTGTATCTATTAAATATGTATCTTCCATTGATTTTCTCCATCCTTGAACTGTACACATTCCATATTCTATATCTTCATTAGAATCATCTTTAGATGTTGTTTTTTTGTTTGGTTTATCTAGTTTTTCTCCCATATAAAAGTTTAATTTTTAAATATAATATTATTATTTTTTAATTTTTTTTGTTTGGTTTTCTTATAAAATTAAATAATTAAATAATTTATAAAATGGATAATAATAATAAATTTATATATGATTGTAAGTTTTGTTCATCTTTTTTAGGAGTGATTACTTATTTTATAAGTTATATTTATTTAAAATTTAAAGTAGATAAATCTAATTTAATATTTAGCTCAAATTTTAATATATTAATAATACATTCATTAATAAATTTTATGGATTTAATAAAATATCGCAATCCAATTTTTTATACATTATCAATATATTTATTTAATCTCTTTTTATATTATAATTTAACTCAAATTTCATATAAGTATATAACAGGTTCTCAATTTTTCTCTTCTGATATGGAATTTAATATCCCAAAATTTTTTTTAATATTTCATGTTTTCTTTCCAATAATAATTTTTCCATATCTATATTTTATTGATATTAAATCTATATCTTATATGCAAATAACATTTTTATTTACATTTTTTACAATTTATTACATAGTTTTAAGTGAACGTATTAAAACAATATTAAATTACTTAAATGAAAAAGAAGAAAATAATGAAATTGATTTTGAAATATTAATTGATAATATGAAACCTGTTCATTTAAGAAAGGTATATTCAAATTTTCAAAATTTAATTTTTATTTGTTTTAGTATTATTTTAATAATTGCGATGTTTAAAATTTTAATAGGTATTATTGATGAACATGATAGTTTATATATTTATTTAAATTGTATTACGGAAGTTGTAATAGAAATTTTTTATATTATTATATTTATATTTTTGGTTATTAATTTATATTTATTAAATAAGAAATATTATAAAGAAAGTAAACCAAAAGAAAATTATGATTTTGTGAATTTAGAAATAGAAGAAGATGATGAAAATAATACTAATAATTATATAAATAATAATACTGATATCTTCAATAAAAATATAATTAATATGAATAATGAAATTAATGTTGATGAGGATAATATAAATGAAAATAATAATAATATTATTAATAATAATCAAAATTATAATATTGATAATAATGATAATGATGAAGATAGTGATAGTGAAACGGATAGTAATGAAAATTATAATAATTATAATAATAATATAAATAATAATATTAAAGAAGATATGAATAATGAAGAAAAATTAGATGATAGTGATATTGATACAAATGATAATATTAATAATCTTCATATTTTATCAAAAGAAGATGCAAAAATAAAAAATGATAATAAATTAGATATTAATAATAAAAATATTAATATGAATAATATTAATAAAGCAATTAATAAAAATAAATCACAATTTAATGAAGAAGAAGATAAAAAAATTGAAAATTGGGAAGAAAATGAAAGTAATGATGAAGAAGAAGAAGAAAATGAATATAATATAAATGATATTAATAATAAACATAATAAAAAAAACAATAGTTTAAGTAGTAGTGACAATGAAGAAGATATAAAAATATAACAAAAAAATATAATAAAATATTATTTATAATAAAATAAATATAATTGTATTATAATTTTAATATGTATTATTATATAATAATTAATTTAAAAATTATTTTTTATTAAAAACTTCCTTCTCCTTTAGATATCTCCGACTGGCCAGTTATATTCAATTTATCATCATTCATATCTCCTAACATATTATTATTACCTTCTCCAATATCATTTTCATATACATTAATAAATTCTTGAATACTATTTTTTTCTTTTTCATCTTTTGTAAATTCCAAGGATTTTTTTAAAATTTCAACCGCCTCTTTTTTTTTATTATCATCAAATTTCATAAAGTATATTTCAGCAAGTTTAATATAGGCATCAATATAATTTTTATCCTTATGAATAATTCTTTTATATAAATTACTTGCAATAACATATTCATTTTTTTTATAAAATAATTGTGCAATTTCATTTAAAATATAAATATCAGAAAAATTCATTTTAACCAATTCATTTAAACATTCAAATGCTTCTCTTTTTCTATCAACAAGAATACAAAACATTGTCATATAAGCCCAAGTAATAGGATTTTCAATATCAAGTGAAATTGATTCATTAAGAGCATTTTCAGCAGGAATATAATCACCTAATTCTGTTAAAGCAAGACCTATATATCTCCAAGCAAAAGAATGATATACTGAGTCTTTTAAAATATGTAAGAAAACTGTTTTTGCATCTCCCCAAGTTTTTCTTCTAATATATATTAAACCAAGTCTTGTGAGCATTTTAAGATCAAAAGATTTTTTTTCAGGTTTGCAACGAATTCCATTTACATATGATTCTTCACTGTCAAATAAATTATTTAAATAATGATATGCGTGTCCTCTAAGAATCCAAGCATGGTAATTTTTTTTATCTAATGAGATTATTTCATTACATATTTCTATAACTTGTTCATAATTTTTAAAAAAGAGATTGATTTCTGCTTGTTTTAATTTAAATGTGATAGTGGATTTATTTTCTTCTGTAATAAAATTAAGAAGTTTATCTGAAATTTCATAAAATTCATATTCATTAAAGAAATTAATTAAATTATACCATATTGTATCACATTCTTCTACAGGGAGAGTTGGTCTTTTATATTCTATTTTAACTTTTGGATTATAAGCTGGTTTTTTAAGATTGTATCCTAATTCAAGCATTTTAAAACGTTTGGCTGCTTCATAATGTTTTGTGAAATTATATTTATCTCCTTTTTCATGATATAAAAATGCAAGAAATGCATTGAAATTACATGTTGTTTTTTTTAATGTATATTTATCTATAAGTTGATTTGCACAACTAATAGCATCTTTCATACGACCTTTTAAATATTTAATTGCACTTAAAATAATTTTTAAATTAAATTCTTCATTTATTCTATCTCTAACATTTTTTGATTTTTCATCCATAGTATTATTAAAATTATTATTATTTAAATCACATATTATATCTATACAATTATGAATAGCTTCTTCAACTTCAGTTAGATTATTCATTTTTTTAGCTAAAATTGCAAATTGTAACCAACTTTCTTTATTTTTAATAATAGTTAATCTTGATTTATAATAAAACATTGATTTATCTAATTCATCTAATAATTCATATTCTTTTGATAATCTCAATAATTTTTTTTCTTCAGGTTCTTTATTTTTTCTAATTGCATACGCCATAATTTCTTTTCTACTTTGTTCATAAGCTGAAAGAATATGTTCATGTAATTCATCTTTTTTTAAACGAACATATTCATCCATTCCTAATCTAACTTCATCACTTATATATGCATAAAGTTCACTGAAAAAATTTTCTTTAATCTCAGCAAAATTTTGATGTGTATTTGGACGTTTTTTATATTTTTCTATTGCAATTCTTGTTATAAATTTTTTTAATTTTTCTTTTATCATATTTGCTCTTCCATTTTCAATAAATTTTTTTATGAATTTGTTTATGTTCATGTCTCTTTCTTCTTTTTTTACATTATTTAAAATATTTGTTCCTTTTTCTCTTTTTACATTTCCATTTTTAGATGAATCACCCATTAATTCATCATAATTTTTTGAAATAAAGGCAATAAAAATTTTAATATATTTTTTAAAATCCAAAGACATTTCAGCAGCATTTATTGGTTTATGTTTTTCTTCTTCTTCTTTTAATTCTTTTTCTTTTTGTTCTTTTTCTAATTTTTCTTTTTCTTGAATTTTTTGTTGTTGTTTTTGTTTTATTGAATCTTTAATTCTATCTTCATCCATTTGCATTGATTTTCTATTTATATAACGAAATTTCTCTTCTTCTTTTTTTTCTTCTTCTTTTTCTTCTTTATTTTCTTCAATGTTTTCTACTTTTTCAGGAGGAGCACTAACAGCAGGTTGAACACTTTCATCAAGAACTTCAGAGGGTTCTTCTCCTTCACGATAAACTTTAGGATTTATACTTCTACTGAATGAGAGTTTATAATAGACATAAGTATGTGCTTTTTCAACATAATCTAATTCAATTTTTGGTTCAGCTTCTTTTTGTTCTTGTTGTTGTTCATCATTTTTTTTTTCATCATTTTCTTTATTTTCTTCCTTTTTATTATTATCATCATTATTTTTGTCTCCTCCTTTTTTATCTTTTTTTCCTTCTTCAACGGGAGGTCCAAATAAATAAGCTTTCATATCATTTTCAGTAGGAATGAATTCTTGTACAATAGGACTAACATTATTTTGAATTCTCTGCTCATAAGTTTCTTTTAACATTAATGGTGTTCTTAATATGAGTTCTTTAGTTCCAGGGACTATATAAAATTCTGTTAAATCAGCTAGACCTACTGTATATACTGGTTTAATATCTTCTGGATTTAAATTTTTTGGTTTTGGTCTTTTTTTTTCATTTTCATCTTCAGGAGGAACTTTATTTACTTCAATTATAATATTTTTTTTATCAGTTATTGCATCTTCCATTTCTAATAAAGATTTTTCTTTTAATTCAACTGTTACTTTTTTATTTTCTTCAGTATCAAAAGAAATCCAATCTGCTTGATTATGAATTTCTTTTATTTTATAAAAACGATCTATAGGTTCTAATTTATTTAATTCATTATAAAAATCATTTTCTAATTGTTTTTTTTCTTCTTCGATTTTTGCTAATCTTTCTTCTTCAGCTTTTACTGCATCTGGATTTTTTTTATCAATTTTTGGAGGACCTTTTTTTTTGTTTTCAGCTTGTAATTTTTCTTCATCTGTTAATTCACGTTCATTATATTTACCATTTATTGTTAATGCCTCTCCAACACGAACTTGATAACCCCAAGCATCAACTGCTCCACTATTTTCAAGTTTTTTCCACCATTCTGGAATTGAGTAAATTCCATAAACTTCTAAAGAAAAATTTGTTGGTTTATTTGCTATTCCATTTCTTTGAAATAATGATTCTAAAACAACCCATTTTTCTCTGGGCAAAGATGGAATTTCTGGTTGGTCATTTTGTTGTTCTTCTTCTTGTTGTTGAGATTTGTCTTGAATATTATTATCAATTTCTGGGTTTGTGTTGTTGTTTTCTTTTGGATTTTCTTCTTTTTTTGGTGATGGAGGATTTTCTTGTTGTTGTTGTTCTGATGATGTTGGATTTTCTATAACAGGTAAATCATTGTTATTATTTTCTTGATTTGTCGGATTTTCATTATTATTAGACATTTTAAGTTATTTTTTAATTTAATAAATTAATAAAAATAATTTTTATTTTATTATTATATTAATAATATATAATGAAAAATTTAAAATCATATTAAATTTTATAAATAAATATAAATAATAAAATTATAATAAAAAACATATCTATTATTAATTATTAAAAATAATTAAATATTTCATACCTTCGAAATAAAAATTAACAAAAAAAAAATTATTACATTTAAAAACATATAAAACACAATATTTATTAATATTAATAATTTATTTGCTTGATAATATATTTATAATGATGTAATTTTTATTATAAATAAATGTCATTTTTATTTATAATTATTTATATTATTTTAAATATAAAAATTTGATTTTTATATAAAAAATATATTATTATAATAATTTTTATTAAAATATGTATGATGATTATGTTTTTGAAACATTATATGCATCAGAAGAAATAAATAATAATAATATTCTAAAATATATTTTATCTACTTCAAATAATGAAAATAATAATAATTTAAAACCAGGAAAAATTCGTTCATTTAAAATTAACAAAGAAAATAATATTGAAACAAATAAAAATAATAATACTTTTATAACATCAAATTTTCTTTCATTCTCAGAATCTCTAAAAAATAAATATTCAAAACAAGACTTAAAAGAATTATATTCATATCGTTCACCATATAAATGTTTATTTTGTAATGGAAAAGATTGTAAATGGGAAAATTACAAAAAGCAAGAATCTCCTTCAATTACAGGATTATTATCCGATTTGTTTTTAGACACAATTTATGCCTCTCAACGTCCAAGTACAATATTAATAAATGAATATAATTTAATATCAGAATTTAAATCAAAAAATATAGGATTAATTATAAATTTACAATTACCAGGAGAACATCCTTATTGTGGTCCAAATCTTTGTCTAGAAATTTCTGGTTTTACTTATAATCCTGAAATTTTTTATGTAAATGGAATAGATGTAAAAATGTGCGGATGGACTGATTTAGATGTTCCAGAAACATTTAATTATGTTTTGGATATTGTTAAAGAAATTACTTATTGTATTAATGTTAAAAAAAAAAGAGTTTTAGTTCATTGTCATGCTGGAAATGGAAGAACTGGATTGATTATAGTTTGTTATTTGGTTTATTCATTGAGATATAAATGGGAAGAAGCTCTTAAAATTGTAAGAGAAAAAAGATGGAAAGGAGTTGAAAAAAAAGTTCAAGAAGATTTTTGTAGAGATTTTGAAATTTATGTGAGATTTAAAGAAAAAATTTTTGGGGATGAAAAAATGAATGTTGATTGGTATGTTTATAATCAAAATTTACTTGATTATAAAAAAGATTCAAATAAAAAATCTTATGTTTTAAATTATTTTTATGAAAATAATAATAATTTAGATAATAAGAAGCTTATTTATTATAATCCTAATTTAATAAATTTTAAATATTTTCCTATTATTATTTATGAAATATTCGAAAGAGTTTTTTATTTAAAAATAATAAATAATATTTCAAATAAAAATTTTTATATATTATTTTTGACTGAAAATGATTTATCTGAAGATAATAAAGAAGAAATAATAAATTTAATAAATCAAATAAATCAAAATGATTTTTCATTTATTCAAAATAATAATAATCTAAACGTATTGATTGAATTATTTTTTTTATGGTTAAATAATTCAGTAGTAGATTGTATAAATTATAAGAATATAAAAAAAATTTTTGATTTATATGAAAAATATATTATGAATTATAAAACAATTAATAATATTGAAGAAGAAGAAAATATTTTAAATTTTATTAATAAAATTTTATCAAATGTTGAATTGAATTTAATAAAATATTTTTCTTTGTTTTTTTATAATATTTGTCCTGATTTAAATTGTGATGATAATGAAGAAAAAAAATATTTTAATTTAATAATAATAAAAATTTTAATTTTTTTGTTAGGTTTTAATTTTGATAATATTTTAGAAAATGATAATTATAAAAATTTCATTTCAGAAAATGTTTTTAATTTATTTAAATTAATTGAATTTTTTATTTATTATAAAAAAAAAGAAAGTAAAAATATTAAAGAAGAAAATATTTTAAATAAAAATAATGATAATTTATATAATTTATATTTAAATTTAAAAAATAAATTTGAAAATAATGAAAATTTTATAAATGAAGAAAATTTTTTTAATAAAAATAAAAAATTAGAAAAAAATATAAATATTTTTAATATTAGTAAAAAAAATATTTTAAATTGTTTGTTTGAAAAATAATTTATATTATGAACATAGTATTTATAATATAAAAATATAATAATAATATTAAAATTTGATAATAATTATTTTATTTTAAATAAAAAATTTATATAAAAAAAAGAAAAAATTATTATAATTTTAATTTATATTGTTTTTAATAGAATTTACAAATGAATTTTTTAATTTTAAATCATGATTAAATTTAAATAAATCTAAATTAATATTTTTTAAATTTTTTTGAGAATTATTTGCAAAATCATAAAAATTATTTGAATATCCACTTAAATTATAATTTTTTTGAAGATGAACTGAATTATTTTTTTTATTTTTTTTATATAATTTTCTTTTTGAAGTTGAAATTGTTTTAAATTTATTTTCATTTTCTTGAATATTATTTAAAATTAAATTTAATTCATTATTTTTTTCTTCTTGAATTTTTTTTAATTTAATATATTCATTATTTAATTTATTAAATTCATTAATTTTCTTTTTTTCATTTTCTTTTTGAACATTTAATTTTTTTTCAACATTTTCTAATTCATTTATAAATTCATTTTTTTTATTTTCATAATTTAAAATTAATTCTTTTTTAATTTTTTCTTTTAAAATATTTAATTCATTTTTATATTTTTCTTCTAATTCAACACATTTTTCAGAAATAATATTTTCTTTATTAATATTCGCTTCATCTTTTAAATTTAAATAAGTTTTTTGTTCAAAATTTTCTAATTTTTTTTGAGTTGAATAATCAATTAATTTTAATTGATATTCAATTTCTTTATTTTTTCTTTTTATTATTTCATCTCGAATGTTATTATAAATTTCTCTTTTAATTTCATTATAAATTTCATCATATTGAGATTTATATAAATTTTTTTTATATTCTTTTATTGCTTTTTGTTTTATTTTTTCTTCTATGAATTTTTCTTTTTGTTTATTTTGATAATTTTCTATTTCTATTTCATTTAAATTATTTTGAGAATTATTATTATAATTATTATTATTGTTACTTGAATTATAATAAATATCCTGATTGATATTATTATTATAATTGTTATTATTATAAATATTATTATTATTGTAATTTAAATCATTATTATTATTATTAATATTTTGATTATTTGTATAAAAAACTGGAGGAGTTTCATATGGTGAATCTGATGGAATTATTATTTGAGGAATATAATCATTTTTATTATTTTGATTTATATTGTAATAATCATTTTCCGAAATATTTTTTTTTTGAATTAAAAAATTATAATTATTTTGTTGATTCATTTATTATTTATTTTATAATATTTAATTTAAATTTAATTAATTAAAAGCATTTTTATTAAAATTTAATATATAATTTTTAATTAAAAAATTAATAATTTTTTTATTATATAAATATTTATTATAAATATATTTAAAATATAATTTTGAATTATCAATAAAATTAAAATTTATAATATTAATCTTTATTTATTTGAATAAATTCTTTATTAAATTTGTAATTATTTACAAAACATAATAAATTTAAAATTTAATTATTTTCATTTATTTAAATCTAAAGAAATCAATTTTATATATTTTAAACGATTAAAAAATTAATTTAATAAAACAAAAATTATAAAAAGTAATTTACAATATTATAATCTAAGATTTAATATTATTATTATTATCATTATTATCATTTTCTTCATATTTTATTAATTCAATAGCTTTTTTATTCACATCAACAACATAAAAATAATTAGAATAAAAACTAGAAAATTGTCCATATAAATCATTTTCTAATAAAATAAATTCTTTTCCATTAAATTCATCTTTTAAAGGCAATTTAAATTCATTTTCTTTTTCGACATGATTTTCTTTATAATTATAAACAAAACAGGTATCTATATTATCTTCTTTTAAATCATATTTTCCTCCTAATAATAATAATTTTTCATTACTTAATTTTAATATTCCTAAATAAAAAGGAATTTCAATTTCACTTTTAACTTCAAATGTTTCCCATTTATCATCTTCTTTATAATTTTTAGTGACATCTAATTTTTCAACTAAATTTCTGTATTTTTCTTCATTCGAATCACAAAGTCCTCCAAATAAAAAAATTATTTTATCATCAATTGAACAAACACTAGGCCAACTTCTACTAATTTCTAAACTCGGAAGAAAAGACCATTTTTGTGTATTTAAATTAAATTTTTCTACTTTTTTATTTTTAAATCCTGAAATTGAAATAATATTATTTTCAATTCCTATTAAACGATGATAAGAATGTCCAGATTGCATATCTATTAAATTAATAAATTCATTTTTGTTTTTATTAAATTTCATAAACATTTTTGCTGTTGTATAACCTCCACTTAAATAAAAATTTCCTTTATAATTTAAAGTACTATGATAAGATTCAAAGTTTTTTAAATTATTTGATAAATTAACTGGAATTTTTGAAATTGTTTTTGTGAGTTTATTAAAACAAAATAAAAAATTTGTTTTTATTCCAATATTATAAATATAGTTTTCATTTGAATTATCTTCATTTTCCACTTCTTCTGGAATGTTATTTGAATTTATTGGAAGTAAATTTATTGTGTTAGTTAATTTTGAAGATTTTAAACGTTCTCTATAACTTAATTGAGATTCTTTTATGAATTTTTGTTTATCTTTTGGCGGAGAAAGTAAAGTAACTAAATTCATTCGGCCAAAACTACTGTTTGAGATTTGTGAACTTTTAATATCAAAATAATTAATATTATTGTTATTATTATTATTTTCATTATTATTATTTTGTATTTTATTATCGAAAGTTTTTATTTCTGATTTATTTAAATTGCTGGTTTTTAAATTATTGTTACTAGTTATGTATTGATTTCCTATATTAATGCTATTTATGTTATAATCGTTGTTTAATTTATAATCTTTTATGAAATTGTATTCATTTTGTAATAATAAATTTATGTTTTCAACTCTTTTATTAAAATCATCTAGAACATCATTAAAAATGTCAATTTTATTTTTTAATATTTTTAAATTTTTAAACATTTTATTTTGATTATTTTTAATATTATTAAAATTAACATAATAATCAATGAATTTTTTTTCATTTGTCACAGTTTTTTCATTTTTTGAATCTTGAATTAAAATATCAATTTTTTCTTTAGTTGCTAAAATATTAGGAAAAACAGTGTCAAAATCTGAATTAAAATCATTAAAAATTTTTTTACTAACTTTTTTAATATTTTCAATATAGTCAATCATTTTATCACATTTTTTAATTAAATCTTCTTTTTTATCATTACAAACTTTGCTACAATCATAAATTTCATTTCCAATATTAATTTCATTTAATTTATTATTAATATTTGTTTTATATTCTTCTAAAAATTTTTCATTATTAATTATTTCATTTTTATTAATTATTTTATGATTTTTATGTAAATCTTTACATTTATCACAAATAGCACAAGAGCAATTAATACAAATATTTAATTCTTTTTGATCATTATGATTAGAACAATTTGAAGATAATTTATTAATAATTTTTTCTTTTTCTTTTGTTGAATTCATTGATTCATTTAATGTTAATGAAACCATTACTAAATCTATTGTGTTATTTAATGGTATGATATTACCAATAAATTCATCATCATTTGTTAATGGATTTCCTTTGTAATATAAATTAATTTTTTCTTTTTTTTCTGGATTTTTTGATAATAAATTCTTTTTTATTTCTTTTATTGTCATGTTTGAATTGAAATTTTTTTTAAAATTTTTTTCTCCGTTTTTAATGTTAATATTTATTATTCCATCTGTTGAATTTGCAAATTTTTTTAACTATTTATTATTAATATATTAAAATTAATTTTACGTTCAATGGTTCTGGTTCTTTGTCTTTTGAAACACATGCACCCATAAATTTAATATTATTATTAATAATATTTATTAATTATATTTAAATATATGTTAAACATCTTATATATTTAAAGTTATTTATTTTTTTTTAAATTGACGTAATATGATTAATTAATAATTAAATATTTTTATAAAATTAATAAAATATTTTTTTATTAAAAATATTTTATATTATAGATAAAATATTTAAATGTTAATTGAATAATAAAATATTGG
>JAEEGK010023999.1_pt1 | contig 12675 bp, 13 predicted proteins | sample 8958771 | NCBI WGS metagenome assembly JAEEGK01 (sample SAMN16246547, study PRJNA631951) | gut metagenome | biome: gut microbiome; feature: rumen; material: SC-attached | host: Bos | place: Iran: Karaj | collected 2018-10 | reverse complement strand
TTTACAGTCTCTTCTGTAGACTCACTTACAACAATATCACATGTAACGATATTTGCGCCTTCCTCTGCAAGCTTTAAACAAATAGCTCTTCCAATACCACGGCTTCCGCCGGTAACAATAGCTGTCTTACCACTAAGTCTCATCATAACCTCCTGTCAAATAGTAAAACGTGATAACGAACGTCATTTATATTAATTCAATGCTTCCTTAAGCTTCTCAATATCCTCAACCTTATCCACCTTGATACAAGGCACATCCGTTGTCTTCTGCACAAACTTCGAAAGCGTATTACCTGGTCCGATCTCCACAAAGAGCTCAACACCCTGCTCCACCATATATCTTATGGAATCATCAAAATACACACTGCTCTGTACCTGCTTCTCTAAGATTTCAGCAACAGAGTCACTATCCTCTTTAGCCTTACCAAGTGAATTAAATACAACCGGGATCTGCATCTCACCGAAGTTCTCAGATGCAAATCTTTCCTTCAGTTTATCTCCTGCAGGCTTCATAAGTGATGTATGGAAAGGTCCGCTTACCTTAACAGGAAGGCATCTCTTTGCTCCCATCTCCTTAAGTACTACCGCAGCTCTGTCAACAGCCTCAGCATCACCTGAAACTGTAATCTGTCCAGGACAGTTGAAGTTTGCCGGCTCAGCTATAAGACCTGTTCCCTCGAACTCCTCAGCCACCTTCTTGCCGCCTTCCTTTACAGCATCCTTCTCCATGCCTATTACAGCGATCATCTTGCATTCTCTTCCTTCTGCCGCCTCAACCATGGACTTTCCGCGGAAAGCAACAAGCGGAATAACCTGCTCCTCTGTAAATACCCCTGCAGCATAAAGCGCTGAATACTCACCAAGCGAAAGACCAGCAGCCATATCAGGCTTGATGCCCATCTCAGCAAGAACCTTTGTTACGCCTACGGCAAATGCAACCATACACGGCTGTGTATTGGCCGTAAGATTCAGTTCTTCATCCGGACCATCAAAACAGATTTTCTTAACATCAACCACATCAGAGTTCTTATCAAAAGTCTCTTTAAATACAGGATAAGCTTCATAGAAATCCTTTCCCATACCTACATAATGAGCTCCCTGACCGGCATATAAAAATCCAATTTTCATCTTCTTATCCTCTCTTAAAGGTTGATAACAACCTTCTTAGCATCTTCATACATATCACGGAGAATATCAGCAACAGGTCTTATCTCCTTAAGCTGGCCACATACCTGGCCTGCCATAACAGAACCTGTCTTCATATCACCATCTACTACTGCACGTCTGAGACCACCGAGTGTGATCTGCTCAAGCTCTTCACGGGAAGCAGCCTGTGACTCAAGCTTAAGATATTCTCTTGCCATTGCATTTTTAATGATTCTTACAGGAGCCTGAAGGCTTCTTCCGGTAACAGTTGTGCTGTTATCTCTTGCCTTGATAAGCTCCAGTTTATAATTCTCATGAACAGGACATTCCTCACTTACAAGGAGGCATGTACCGATCTGGATTCCTATCGCTCCAAGGCACATAGCAGCTGCGAACTGACGTCCGTCTGCGATACCACCTGCAGCAATTACAGGAATCTCTACACTGTCAACAACCTGAGGAACCAGTGCCATAGTTGTCATATCACCAACATGGCCGCCGCTCTCACCGCCTTCAGCGATTACAGCATCAGCTCCCATCTTTTCCATACGTTTTGCTAAAGCGCAGCTTGCAACTACAGGAATAACTGTAGCGCCTGACTCTTTCCAGGCTTCCATGTATTTTCCCGGAGAACCTGCACCTGTTGTGATAACCTGAATCTTTTCTCTTGCAAGAAGATCTGCAATATTATCAACATCAGGATTGAGAAGCATGAGATTAACACCAAAAGGCTTATCTGTCGCACGTCTTGCCTCTGCAATCTCCTGCTCGATTCTTGCAGCATCATATCCTCCGGAAGCAATAAGTCCGAGACCACCTGCCTCTGAAACAGCTGCTGCAAACTTACCTGTTGCAATATTTGCCATACCACCCTGAATAATCGGGTACTTGATACCTAACATTTCATTTAAAAGCATGTCACACCTCGCTATGAGAACTTTTTTCTCTCTCTCACGAGAAGATCGATTTCTCTGAACTTCTCATATCTGTCATTAGCTATCTCATCCGGAGAAAGGTTCTTATATCTTGCCAGATCTCTGGATATATGTTCTTCTATTTCTTTATAAACTACTTCAGGGTTATGATGAATACCACCAAGAGGTTCCTTGATAATGCCATCGATAACACCAAAGTTATAAAGATCATCAGCTGTAAGCTTCATAAGGTCACAGGCCTCAGGTGCTCTGGATGAATCCTTCCAGAGAATAGAAGCAAAGCCCTCCGGCGAAAGAACTGAGTACACTGCATTCTCCAGCATGTAAACAGCATTTGCCACACCTATTGCAAGAGCACCGCCACTGGAGCCCTCTCCTGTTACTATAGATATAACAGGAACCTTAAGAGCACTCATCTCAGCCAGATTCTTTGAAATAGCGATACTCTGACCATGCTCTTCAGCATCAATTCCCGGATAAGCACCGGGAGTATCTATAAATGTGATAATCGGTCTGCCGAACTTCTCAGCCTGCTTCATCAGTCTGAGAGCCTTGCGGTAACCTTCCGGCTCCGGCATACCAAAGTTATATTCCATGTTTTCTGTAATGTTCTTTCCCTTCCTGTGACCGAGAACAGTAACAGGAGTTCCGTGGAACATTGCGATACCGCCATATATACTCTTGTCTTCCTTACCGAGATAATCTCCTCTCTGAATAAAGAAGTCATCAAATATAGCGTCAATATAATCATCAACCTTAGGTCTTCTCATATGTCTTGCAAGAAAGACCTTATCATGGGCTGTCAGGTTAACAGCTTCCTTGCGGACAGCTTCATATTCCTTGCTGAGTTCTCTTGAAAGAACTGTATCCCCACTTGAAGCAGCTTCCTCGAGATGCTTCGACAGCTCAGTAAGCTTCTCGTCAATCTCTCTAATAGTCATTCTATATATCCTTTCCCAGCCAAAGCCGATATACGATCAAATAATTTACAGATTTTCTCATTCTGTTTATCATTCAGCTCCGAGGCAGGTGCGTGCTTCAGAGGCGTATTACGCCGGCTGAAGTGCGACATCCTGTGAGGAGCGTACGTTAATTGGCATGTAATCTGAGAATTTGCGCCAACTTATCCCGCATATCTGCACGCGCCACAATCTGATCCACAAATCCATGCTCCAGCTGGAACTCTGATCTCTGGAAGCCCTGTGGCAGCTTCTGTCCGATCGTCTGCTCTATTACACGTGGTCCTGCAAATCCGATAAGTGCTCCCGGCTCAGCGAGAGTAATATCTGCCAGAGTTGCAAAGCTCGCGCTTACACCACCTGTAGTCGGATGTGTAAGAACTGATACATACAGTCCGCCGTTCTCACTATATCTTTTTACTGCTGCTGAGGTCTTCGCCATCTGCATAAGTGAGAGGATACCCTCCTGCATTCTGGCACCGCCGCTGGCAGTAAATATAATAATAGGCAGCTTAAGCTTTTCAGCGATTTCAAAACTTCTTGTTATCTTCTCGCCTACCGCAATTCCCATACTGCCCATCAGGAATTCACTTGCCATAACTGCAACAACGCACTTATTGCCTTCTATTTCACAAACTCCTGCAAGCACACCTTCATCAAGTCCTGTGTCCTTCTGGAGTTTTTCTATCTTTGTATTGTAATCCGGATATTTAAGGGGATCGATGACCGGAACATCGATCTTAAGTTTTCTAAATGTTCCTTCGTCAGCTAATGCTCTCATACGACGAAGAGCTGATATCTTTCCATGCTTTCCACACTTAGGACAAACATAAAGATTCTTCTTCATCTCTGAAAGTGTTGTAACAAAGTTACATCCGGAGCAGGTAAAGCTTTCATCGCTTTCCGACTCCGGATATATATCTTCATCACTTTGTTTTGCCGGCTCCATGAACACTTCAAACTCCCTGGATGCACCCTTTTTTACAGGTGTGCTCTTCTTCTTCCCAAAAAGTTTCATGTCCGTCCTCCGAAGAATTCTTACTTATGCTCCTCTACGTAGTCAACAAGATCCTGAACTGTCTTGATGTTTGGAAGATCCTCATCTGAGATAGCAACGCCGAGGTTCTCCTCTATAGCCATACCAAGCTCTACAGCATCAAGAGAATCAGCATCAAGATCCTCTGAAAGAGATGCCTCAAGTACGACCTTGTCCTCATCACAGTTAAGAACGTCAACGATAATTGCCTTGATTTCTTCGAACATTTTAAAATCTCCTTTTTCGCTTTAGAATTGATAGCATTTATTATTTAAAATTCTTTAACTATCCATGTCTATTATAACGGTCAAACGATGAATGTCAACCTAAATATTTAAAATTATTTAGATATTGACAAACATATATTATATATATATTATTATTGTGGCGAAGGGGTATGTAGTATTGAAAACTACATCAGATGTTTCACGAAACCACTAAAACAGCAGGAGGATTCCCCAGTTCGTTATGGATACAGTTATAAATAACAACGCAAATACAGATTCTACCGAAACAGAGCTTACTCTCACACCTGAAGCAGGTGTTGCCGGAAGCTTTGTTTCTTCATGTGTGGACAAAAAAGGACGTCTGTTAAAGATAGGTTTTCAGAACGATGACAACTTCAACTTCGGCTTCGATGTTGTGGATGTCCTTGCAAAGAAATGTCCTGAAAAGGTTGCCATGGTACATCTGTCCCGTCTTGGAAAGGAGCGTCGTTTCACCTTCCGTGATATGTACTACTATTCCAACAAGACAGCCAATTATCTTATGTATCTCGGCATCAAGAAGGGTGACCGTGTAATGGTTGTTGTAAAGCGCCATTATCAGTTCTGGTTTATCATGATTGCTCTTCATAAGATCGGTGCTATCGCAGTACCTGCATCTTATCTTCTGACCCGTAAGGACTTCGAATATCGTTTCAGAGCAGGCCATATCAATGGAATCCTTGCTACCTCAGATGGCGAAGTTGCTGAGGAGATATCTAAGGCTGCAAAGAATTATGATGGTCTTAAATGCAAGGTTCTCGTAGGCGGCGGCACACGCAAGGGCTGGTCAAGCTATAACCGCGACATCAGCTTCTTCTCTTCTCATTTCGTAAGAACCGAAGATACAGCCTGTGGCAATGATCCGATGCTTATGTTCTTTACATCAGGAACCACATCTTATCCAAAGATTGCAACTCATAACTTTAAGTACCCTCTCGGTCATTATATTACAGCAAAATACTGGCATCAGGTTGATCCTGACGGAATACATTTTGCCATAAGTGATACCGGATGGGGCAAAGCACTCTGGGGCAAGCTTTATGGACAGTGGCTGTGTGAAGCTACAATATTCACTTATGATTACGATGAATTCTTCGGTAAAGAGATAATCAGTCTCATAGAGAAGTACAAGATAACAACCTTCTGTGCTCCTCCTACCGTATACAGAATCTTAGTACATATGGATCTTAAGAAGTTCGATCTGTCACACCTGAAGAATGTAACAACTGCAGGTGAGGCACTGAATCCTGTTATATATAAGCGTTTCTACGAAGCTACAGGACTTAAGATCATGGAGGGCTTCGGTCAGACCGAGACCACTCTTACTATCGCAAACCTTAAGGGTACCGAGCCAAAGCCGGGTTCAATGGGTCTTCCAAGCCCGATGTATGACATTCACGTTATGCGTCCTGATGGATCAGACTGCGAGCCTATGGAAACAGGTGAGATATGCATCAAAATATCAGATGGTATTCCTAACGGACTTTTCATGGGATATTATCTGGATGCAGAAAAGACTAATTCCATCTGGCATGATGGTTACTATCATACCGGAGATACTGCATATCAGGATGAGGACGGCTACATGTGGTATGTAGGACGTACCGACGACGTTATCAAGTCCGCCGGCTACAGAGTAGGTCCTTTCGAGATTGAAAATGAGATCATGAAGCTTCCTTATGTTCTTGAGACAGCCGTAACCAGTGTTCCTGATCTTATCCGTGGTCAGGCTATTAAGGCTTCTATCGTTCTAAATAAAGAAACGGAGCCGTCTGAAGGGCTCCGTAAAGAAGTTATGAAATATCTTAAAACCAATCTTGCCTCTTATAAGAGACCTAAGATTGTTGAGTTTGTTACTGAACTGCCTAAGACAGTCAGCGGCAAGATCAGACGAGCTGAGATCAAGCAAAAAGACTGGCAGGGAGAAACTCCAGCAGAGTCCCAAACAGAACACCAAGAAGATAAAGTGTGATAATGATGCGAAGGTTTTCCTTCGCATTTTTATTATTCTTTATCAACACCATTATTCCCACGCCTGCTCCTACAAGCAGTCCCGACATCATCTGTCCGAAACCGATCACTCCGGTAAGGTACATTTCCGTAAGGACTATGGATGCTGCACAGTTAGGTATAAGACCTATAAGTCCTGTAAGCACCTGTCCTATAAAGAACTTATTGAATATAAGTCCTGACAGTTTCTCAATTCCGAAGGATTCCACAAGAATGTTGATCAGAACTGAAAAGATAAATATAAACAGAACCGTCCCTGCTGTATGCTTAAGAGACGATACAAATATTCCATCTTCTGTATCGCAGTGATGATGCTCATGGGTTTCCTTAGTGAAATCATGGGCTACAGACTTACGTCTGTCATATATCTTAACTACTGCATCAACTATAAAGCCAGCTGTTATTCCTATCACAGCCTTCGTAAGAAGCACCTTTACTATGAATCCGAGACCTGTTCTCTCAGATATCATGATCGGAAGCATCTCATCCGAGGTTGAAAGGAATATAGCTATAAGCGTTCCTGCTGTAATAACTTTTCCTGAATATAGAGATGCCGCAGCGGCCGAAAAACCACACTGCGGTACAGCTCCCAGGAGTCCTCCGAAGAGGGGACCAAGATGTCCCGCCTTCTCAACGCCATGCTTGGTCTTCTCACTGGTCTTATGCTCCAGTATCTCCATTAAAAGATAGGTTACAAACAGAAACGGAATAAGCTTTAGTGTATCAATTATTGCATCTGCAAAAGCTTCTTTCATCATTTACTCCGTATCTTATAATTCAATATCCAGTTCCACCGGACAATGGTCCGACCCGTAGATATCAGTTAATATCTTTGAATCGGTTATCTTTGTCTTAATATCATCTGACACAAGGAAGTAGTCTATGCGCCATCCCGCATTTCTCTCACGGGAATTAAAGCGGTATGACCACCAGGAATATGCATCCTTTGTATCAGGATAAAGCATTCTGAAGGAATCCGTAAATCCTGCTCCCAGGAGCTCCGTCATCTTACCGCGCTCTTCATCTGTAAAGCCCGGATTATGATGATTGGATGCCGGATTCTTAATGTCTATATCATTATGGGCAACATTCATATCACCGCATATGATGACCGGTTTCTTCTCAGCAAGTCCTGCTACATATGCGCGGAAATCATTCTCCCACTCCATTCTGTAGTCAAGACGCTTAAGTTCATTCTGGGAATTAGGTACATAAACTGTGATAAAGATATAATCCCCCATATCAAGGGTTATAAGCCTTCCCTCATCGTCATGCTTCTCTATTCCCATGCCATAGGTTACATTTACCGGTTCCTTCTTAGTAAATACAGCCGTTCCCGAGTAACCCTTTCTCTTTGCATAGTTCCAGTACTGATGATAGCCCGGAAGGTCAAGTTTAAGCTGTCCTTCCTGCATCTTGCTTTCCTGAATACCAAAGATATCGGCATCTATACTCTTAAAGAAATCCATAAAGCCCTTTCCTGTGCAGGCTCTGATTCCATTTACGTTCCAGGATATAAGCTTCATCTTCTTCTCTTTTTCCTCCTAACCGGTATCTTTGTCACAAATGTAAGTATAATACTGAACATGAGCATAAAGCCGAAGCCCTCTGCCGCAGCCAGAAAATCATCAATAATAGCGTTATCAAGTACCCCAAGTGCAAGCTTAAGTATTACAAATGTAAGCGGATTTACAAAAAGCAGCATTCTCGGAACAAGCATTCTTCCGATGAATACAAAGTACATAAATCCAAGGGATACTCCGGCTATTGCCAGCCAGTAAAAAATATAAAACGGAACGGAAACATAGTAGAATACATTTTCAATAGTCGATATAATCTCCGCTCCCATAAGTCTCGTTGTAAAAAGGGTCTTATAGAGTACCGGAAGGATAATCCTGACTCCCATTATGAAAAGCAGAGACAGTGCCGCACAGTAAGCGCTTACTTCATAGAGCATTGCCATATAGAAATCAGTGGTATACCGTTTTCTTCTTGCAATATTCACAGCTCTTACCGAGTCTTTTATTCCTGTAAGAAAAAATGGTGCGGCTATGGCTGCTATGATAAGACCCGCTCTGAACCTTATCATCGGCATTATAGCCCAGTTGCTCTCTATAAGTCCGTTACGGCTGTTTCCTTCACCATAAGCCCCTATAAGCCATTCAGCGGCCATCAGGAGCGCGGCTCCGAACATACCTAATATGAGATTTTTAACAACCTTCTGTCTGTTCTTCATATAATCCCCAAAAGGGCAGCCCCTCTCGGCTGCCCTATATATACGTTTTACTGTAATCTTGTAAATATCTGCTGTGCCTCTGCGAGATCCTGTTCATCTTGCATGGTAAATGTAACCAGTATGATGATCTTATCAGCTCTCTTAGCATAGCATACTCTTCTTCCTGCCGGATTCTGATCAGCCGGAATATCGAGACACGCCCACTGGTCCCCCAGGAAAGGTACTCTCTTTATGACAAGTCCCTCATATCTGTTAAGTGCCATTGTGAGATAATCCTCTGCTGTAATATCATCATAAAGAGTTACGCTTGGATTAACATATGATACAACGACATTTGAACCGGTAACCTTATTATATGCTATAGCACAGTAAGATGTTTCTGCATCTGCAGTTGTTTTATAACCATACCAGAAGTTATTGACATCTTCTACAGAAAGACCGGTTGCCGAAGCAACTCCTTCTGCATCATAGAATGCCCAGTCTGTTTCTGCAACAGATATCTTCAGGTTTGCAAGCTGATTATAGTAAGTATCATTTTCATAAACGCCTGCTTCAAGAGCATCTGTAAGAGAAGCTCTTACCGCATCAGAGATTCCTCCACCGGATTCCTTGTCGTATACAAGTGCATCACCCGGTGTAGCATCTGTAACAGATGCATTCAGTGGTTCAGGTTCATACTTCTGATTATCCTCTGATTCGTTTGTGAAATTCGGAGAAACGTAAGGCTCCTCCTCGTTTTTTCCGCATCCTGCTAATGATGATAAAACCAGTGTGAACAGCAGCAGGACAGCTGTTTTCTTCTTTAAGGACATAATCCCTCCAAAATATTAAACAGTTTTTACTCTGTTACTGAATCCGGATCTTCGATCTCAGCAATTGCCTTCTTGTGCATTGGAATACGGCAGTTCTTGTTGTTACCAAACTCTACGATAACTGTCTCGTCATCAGGGATATCGATAACTGTTCCGAAGAAACCGCTTGTTGTCATTATAGAACATCCAGGCTTAAGATTAGTCATCATCTCCTGATGCTTTGCCTGCTGCTTCTTCTGTGGTTTTACAGCCATGAAATAGATCATAAGACCGAAGATAACAACGTAGATAAGAATAACGAGTAATCCGCCGCCTGCCGGTGTCTGACCTGCCTCTGCTGTAAGTACATTAATTAAACTCATAATTTTTCTCCTTAAATGTTTTTTCAGGACTGCTGTGTAACCTGCATAAGTTTCCTCTGTTTGTACTCCTTAAAGCTGTGGTTTTCTATTGCCTCCCGAATTTCCTTCATCATATTATTATAAAAGTAAAGATTATGCAAGACACAAAATCTCATGCCCAGCATCTCATCCCTTACCAGAAGGTGTCTGATGTAAGCTCTTGAATACCTTTTGCAGACCGGACAGTTACATGTCGGATCCAGTGGTGATTCATCAAGTTCGAATCTTTTATTCTTCATATTGAGCTTTCCGAAGTTAGTATATACCTGTCCATGACGACCGTTTCGTGACGGATATACGCAGTCAAAGAAGTCCACTCCTCTGTCCACGGCTTCAAGAATATTTGCAGGTGTTCCAACTCCCATAAGATAAGTCGGCTTATCAACCGGAAGATGCGGAACCGTAACATCCAGTATGTGATACATTTCCTCATGGCTCTCACCTACTGCAAGTCCTCCGATGGCATAGCCCGGAAGATCCATCTCTGCTATTCTCTCAGCGTTGGCGATTCTTATATCATCTATGATACCGCCCTGATTAATGCCGAAGAGGAACTGCTCCTTGTTGATGGTGGTCTCAAGGCTGTTCAGTTCATCCATCTTATCCTTACATCTTTTAAGCCATCTTTCTGTACGAGCCACCGAGTTCTCTATATAACGTCTCTCTGCCTTAGCAGGAGGGCACTCATCAAATGCCATGGCTATCGTAGATGCAAGATTCGACTGGATCTGCATACTCTCTTCCGGTCCCATAAAAATCTTCCTGCCGTCTATATGGGAATTAAAGGTTACTCCTTCTTCCTTGATGGCTCGAAGCTTTGCCAGAGAGAATACCTGAAATCCTCCCGAATCAGTAAGAATAGGCCGGCTCCACGTAGTCATCTTGTGAAGCCCGCCTAACTTATAAACTATATCATCTCCCGGTCTTACATGCATATGGTAGGTATTGCAGAGAAGAACCTCTGTTTCAATCTGTTCAAGGTCTTCTGCTGATACAGCGCCCTTTATGGCTGCTGCTGTTCCTACATTCATAAAGACGGGGGTTTTTATAACACCGTGTGGTGTTTCGAAGTCTGCCCTTTTGGCAAGACCATCTCTAGTAATCAGTTTGTACATTAATTTGCTGTGTTTAGATATATCTACTCTGTTCTAAGTGTAACATCCAAGGTAACCTCATTATACTTACCCATTTCAGATCTGTAGATTTTTATCTGAACAGTATCTCCTTCATTAAAAGTCTGCAATCTGCTTTTCACATCCTCAGTAGTATAAACTTCCTTACCCTCAATTTCAACTATTATGTCGCCGGCATACATTCCTGCTTCCTCTGCAGGTGAATCCTTCATGACTTCCTTAACATATACGCCTTCCGGCAGTCCGTAGATCTGAGAATATCCTTTATCAACTTCTACACCGTTGATACCAAGATAAAGCTCCTGCTTGATCTCACCATTGATAATGCCGTTAATTATTTCCATAGCTGTGTTAATCGGAATAGAGAAGCCCATTCCTTCAACCTTTGAGTCTACATACTTAACTGAATTTATTCCTATAACCTGTCCCTGGGCGTTGATAAGAGCACCGCCACTGTTACCAGGATTGATAGCTGCATCTGTCTGAATATATCTTCCTTCACTTCCCTCTATGGTTCTGTCAAGAGCACTGATATATCCGACTGTTACTGACTGACCGTATCCGAGTGCATTTCCTATTGCTATTGCAGGCTCTCCAACCTTGAGGTTATCTGAGTCTCCAACCTGTGCAATTGTTATGGCCGATGAAGTTGAATCCTTCATATCACCAAACTTCACAGCTACTACTGCAACGTCCTGACCTTCATCATAGCCTGTCACTGAAGCCTTAACTATCTCACCATCACAGAAGCCGACATTGATCTCATCTGCTCCCTTGATAACATGGTAATTAGTTGCAATATATAAAAGCTTATCCGTTTTTCCGATTATTATTCCCGAACCTGCACCTGTAGCTTCCTCTGTTCCTGACTGGAAGAAATATGTATAGTCAGTAGTTACCTTTGTTGTAATAGATACAATAGAGGTCTGTGCCTTATCTACTATCTCAGCCACATCGTAGGATACGGTTCCTGTTGTACCTGAAGTGTTGACTGCAGGCTGAATAGCAACATTATCTGATGCAGAAGTATCAGGCTCATCTGCCTCAGCTTCCTGCTTTGTACCCACAAATCTGCCGGTCATATAATTAACGCCCTGAAAGGCCGCACCTGATACAAGTCCAAATGTAAGAGCCAGAGCTGTAACCTTGGCCATGCTCTTTCCAAAACCGCTCTTCTTCTCCGGCTTATTATTCTTTGATCCTCCTGCCATTCCGGCATTTACAGGCTGCTCCGAAGTTACCGGCTGCACACCCTGATGGTATCCGGTATACATGCTCTGATCATAATTAAAATCTTCATAGTTGTCACTCATTCTGATCACTCCTTTTCCTATGGATTGTTTACATCCTTTAAGATTTGAATCAATCTTAGTATCTGAATGTGAACAAAGTGTGACGCTCAGATTTCAAATTTCTGAAGATATCATATAGTAAATTTTCAGAAAGTTTTTAAGCTTCATTTAAGCTTTCTGTGTTCCTTACAACCCTCATGGTTCCTAGGTTTTCAGGGGTACAGGTTCCTCTTGTGGAATCGGTTATCTCCCCTGTAATTCCCTCATCCAGCTGAGCCGGAATATAGGCTGTAATCGACACTTCACTTCCGTATTCTGTCTCATAGTCGGTGATGCCATTCTTCTCCAGGATAAATCTCACCTTATCATAATCACCATAGGCTATTCCCGAGTATTTCCTCATAACGCAGTCAACAAGCTCTCCTGTCTCCGCAGCAAGAAGAGCCTCCT
>JAEEGK010023996.1_pt1 | contig 12675 bp, 7 predicted proteins | sample 8958771 | NCBI WGS metagenome assembly JAEEGK01 (sample SAMN16246547, study PRJNA631951) | gut metagenome | biome: gut microbiome; feature: rumen; material: SC-attached | host: Bos | place: Iran: Karaj | collected 2018-10 | reverse complement strand
AAGGCTGCCGTAGCCACCACGATGAACAACTTTGCCATCCTCCACGCACTCCCGAACCAATTAGACAAAGCCGAAGAGGAATACAACGAGGCATTGACCACTTACCGACAACTGGCAGAAAAGAACCCCGATTCCTTCCTGCCATACTTAGCCGGGACGCTGAACAACTTGGCCGCCCTCCACTATAGCACCAATCAATACAAGGAGGCCGAAGAGGAATACAACGAGGCCTTGACCATCCGCCGCCAACTGGCAGACAAGAACCCCGATGCATACCTACCCGATGTTGCCCAGACGCTCTTTAATATGGCTTTGCTGTACCTTGACAGAAAAGAATACCCCGCTGCAGAGGCCATGGCACTGGAGAGTCTGGAGAAGTACCGCATCATGGCGGAGAAGAGCCATGCCAGATTCGATGGTGACGTGAAGGATGCAGAAGAACTATTGGAAAACATTCGGAAGACGAAGGAGGCAGACGAATAGGGCGTTGACTGGACTTCCCTTCTCTCCTTTTCCCGCTCCCTGTACCCCAAGCAGAACCATTCAATACTGGTATGTATTAGTAACCTTTGCCGTTCATTATCCGTCACCTTAACGGGTAACAATGGAATAATGATGCCATATTGGAGGGTGTTGGTCAGAACTCAGGGACAACGAAGCGGGCGGGATCTGTGTACTGGGAATGACAAAAAAAGTTGCGCAGTGTGAAATTATTCGTATCTTTGTAACACTTAATGGAAACACCTGCCATGCGTTAATCTGTTTATAATCATAGTTTTTGATTGACAAACCTTGCAATTCAGGATGCCGAAAGCATCCGTTGAGGGGGAATCTATTGCCCTTGCAGCGGAGAGTGATTTGACATAAGGGCATCCGGAAGCATTGTTCTATTCATTTCAAAATCAATAAAACTATGAGAAGAAAAAGAATCAAAAGCAATGGTACGTTGATGGCATGGAGCAACGGCAAACAGACCCATTTGCGACAGGAACAAACGAAGGAGCTGAGAGAGGATTTCGTCAGGCAGCAACAACAGTATCGCCGTCGGGTGAAGGAGGGCTATGAATGGGAGACGGACAGGCCGGCGGTGATGCGCGGCGAGAGCATGCTGAGGGAGGAGTACAGCGACAGGCTCTGGGATGTGGGGCTACATGTGGAGAGTATGCTCGAGCTGATGCAGGCCGCCATACAACTGATTGACTGGGACGAAATTGTCTTTGGCCCCGAAATCAACTACTACCACCGCAATCTGTCGCGCTTCCACTACCTCATCGGCCGCTGCCGGGAGCGGGCGAACGAAGACCCCCGTCTGGTACCGCTGTTGGCGAACAGCATGGCACATGACTGGTTTGTAGAGATGGAGCAGCGATATGCCGGCAGCAAAGTCACCGGCTGGATAAGCTGAAGGTTGTCAGTCCATCTCGTTGCTGATGCGGTGCATCTGCTCCGCCACCTTGCCCATCAACTCAGGGCTTACCAACGTGCCTTTGGGGCAGAGCGTAATCCCCATCATCGCAGCCACGTCGTGCAACTTATGGTCATAATCCTGTTTCAGGGTAAAGATATAAGAATGGCACGAAGGTCCAAGGAACGACTCTTTCAAGGCACTGGCCTTGTAGACAATCTCGTTAAACATATGGTCGGAGGCCACACCGGTCTTGCATTCGACAACAAACAAGGTGTTGGCCTTGATAAAAACCACATCAAGTTCGTTGTTGTGCTGCATACCCGGACGGGCAATACGCACACCTATAGCTATCTGCTGGGGCGACACCAGACGGAGCAGGGTATAATACACATACTCCTCAAACCATCCTCCCGTCAAGAAATCAATCTCACTCGGCTGCAACATGTCGGGTTCCTGTGGCACAAAACCGAGGGCGTTGAGCAACACCGGCAGCCCCGGAACAGCCTTGCGCACCGGTGGGCGCTTGGCTGCAGTCTCTTCGTCCGTGAAAGGCCTGCCCTTGCCAAACGTGATGTCGCGGATAGACTGTGCACGCCGTGTACCACGGTAATGCAACCGCAGCAACTCCAACGCCTCGAAGGCACGGTATGGCAACCGTCTCGCCTTGAAACAGTCGAACACCCGTATCGTATCCTTCTCGCTGTGCGTAGGCTGGTGCGACCCCTTGTTCAGGTCGTGGCTCAGTCCATGAAGCCTGAAATATTCCGCCATGGTCATGCGATAGCGTATCGTATCCACAGCGTCGCGACTTAAGTCTGCCCTGTCGTCAAACGGAGAGCGGACTATCAGATTCTCGCGTGACTGTACATAGAAAAGCCGTGCATCAAACTGCGAGAAGACATGCTGGACAGCCAATGCCAAATAACGGGTACCACCAGCCAGATTAACCCAGTATACTGTCTGTGGCGACAGGTGCGATTGCAGTTTCCGGCTAATGCGTTCATAGATATAGCTGTCCTCATCGCGTTTAAAGGAAATAAACTCTATCTGTTCGTCGGGCAGATTGAAAAGGGCAGCATAACGTCCGAGGAGCTGACGGTTTTCGCGCGTAGCAATAAAAAGCAGTCGATCCCCCTCCTCATAATATTGCTTCAAGAAGAGATAAGCAGCCAAAGGTTCGTCGGGGTCGAAAATATTGACAAGTGTTTTCATTTTAGGCAACTTCTAATATATCATTGCAGAGCAATGAAAATCCATAGTATTACTTTTAAAATTAATTTATGGTTATTCCATGATAACTCATTATTATCCACTTTTCATTTCAATAGTTCTATACATCCTTGATGCTGGATTGCGTGATTAACTCCACGCCCGACAAAACGGTAGAAATAGGTTCCAGCCGGGGCTCGGGATGCGGCAGGATCCCAAAACTGGTCCTCACGATAGATGTTCTCGGCATGAAACACCATCCTCCCTGTCCGGTCCACTATGACAAGCGAGTTATAGGGGAAGCACTGGTTCTCTACCAATCCGCCGATGACAAAGCGGTCGTTATTTCCGTCGCCGTTGGGTGTGACGATGTTGGGAAACTGGAGCGAACTATCGCAATGGTCACCGTTCCAGAAGATATGGAGGTTGTAGTAAACGATGCTGTCGCAGCCTGCCTCGTTGACGAAGTGGAAGGGCATGTTGCTGACGGTGTCGGAGAAGAGGCTGTCGAGGAAAGCCCACGGGAGCTGGTTTTCGACAATGGTATCGAATATGGCGGTGTCGCTGTCGGCCTTGACGTAGACGAAATAGGTGACGGTGCTGTCCTGCCCTTGGCTGCCCTGCAGGGTGATGTTGAAAACGGTGTCGGAGTAGGCTGTCACACCGTTGAGCGTGTAGGGCAACTGACCCGGACAGATATAGGTGAGTGTCGTGTCGAAGACATTGTCGATGACGGTGAGGTGGTAGTAGAGAAGTGTGTCGCAGTCTGGCCATGTGCCGGAAAGGAGCAGCTCGTAGCGACCAGTGCTGTCGAAAGTGTGGCCGTAGGCGGTCCACGGCAAGGCATTCTGCACCACGGTATCGTAGAGAGCAAGTGTATCGTCGAGGCGTATGGAAAGACTGAGGTAGTGGACCGAGTCGCAGAGAGAGGTGGTAACAGTTATGGAATCGAAAGCATCCGAGTCGAAAGTGTGGCCGAACCAAGTGTAGGGTAATTGGCTGCGGCAGACGGCACAATACTGAGTGTCGCGCACCAGGCAGCCCGGATGCGGAGCGATGAGCATAAGGCTGTCGGTAGGATGGCAGAATCCCCGCATTTCGATGCGGTTGATCTGGATGGAAGAGAGCGTATTGTAATAGTTGGTGGGTGTTTCATAGAAACGGAAAATAGCCCTGCCGTGAGGTCGGGGCACCATGTTGAAATAGTAGGTTGCGTTGAGGCTCTGGGACGGAGGTATCCCTGCTCGGGGGAATTCGATTGAGCCATAATAGAAGAGGGTGGTGTCGCACAAAGGAATATTACAGCCCTCCCGGAAGAAATGATGCGCGGTGTCGTCAATATGGACTGTGAAGACAATGGTGGGCAACGCGGCCTGAGGTTCGTTGCCATAGACGAGGCGGAAGTGATTCATGTTGAGAATATGGGTGTGGCTGCGGGAGGGATCCCACATATCGACAGTATCCACATAGAAAGGTACATAGGCACTATCGTTGGGAATTCGCCGCAAATGGTCGGTAATAAACGGCATGATTGAGCCCTGTGCGGAGTCGAAGTTGTAGAAAGCAGGCAACGAGTCGCCATAGACACGGAGCGTATCAGTACTGATAATGATATTGTTTCCGTAATTGTTGGACGGCAAGTCGGGACAGAGCGCCGAAGGGTCGGAAGCCATGCTGATGCTGCGTGGCTGGCATAGGTCGCCATCGGCCGGCGATTCGATATAATTATAGCCTGTGCAGGAACGCACATAGCCTGGCTTGCGCCAACGGAACAGGTTGGCCGTCTGGAAATAGGCGGTGAGATAGACCTGAACCGAAGAATCAAAGGGCAGGGTAATCCATTGCTCGATGGCACGGGGATTGGCGAAGAGGGAATCAGGAGCCCATAGCACACTGTCCACATCGTCGAAAGGGAGCAGATGAAAACGCACCGAGTCGTCCATCACAACGGTATCAGCCACTACTATCGTCGTGCTGCAGGGCTGATAGTCCTGCCCTTGTGCCCAAAAGGGCAGCAGGAGGAGCAACGGTATGACGAAATAGCCGTGCATCGAGATGGCAATGTGGTTTAGGTGGCGGAAAAGACATGGAATACGTATAGACGCGCTTACCCCATCCCGGTCAAGGTCGTCGGACATGTTAACTAATCGCAACAGCCTATACTTAAAACTTCTTTTTGCCATTGTGCTGATGGTTATTTCATAATACGTTTCAGAAAACGCAAAAAAGGGGAAAAAATTGTATCACAAGTCTTTTTTTCAACATAATAAAATGCCGTTTCTGACGTTTTCACTTGGAACAAGTGAAATCAAATAACTGCAATGATTACAGGCGATATAAAGAACCGAATAGACAGTATCTGGGACACCTTTTGGACAGGAGGCATCACCAACTCTATCACCATCCTCGAACAGATGACATACCTCTTCTTTATGAAGATGTTGGACGACTCGCAGGTGAAGCGAGAGGCCGCTGCCAACCTGCTGGGCGGCACCATCAACGACCCCGTATTCAAAGCCGGTGCGTGGCACAACCCCGACAACGACCGCGATGTGCCATACAACAATCTGCGTTGGCACAACTTTGTGAACTTCGAGGCCGAGAAGATGTATCAGACCATCAGCAAGGATGCTTTCGTATTCATAAAGAGCCTCAACGAGGGTAAGGAAAGTGCATACAGCCGCTTCATGGAGAGTGCCACATTCCTTATTCCCAATCCACGCACACTGGTCAAGATAGTGGAAGGCGTGGACAAACTGGACATGAACAACCGCGACACGATGGGCGACGTGTACGAGTACATCCTCAGCAAGATGGCCGCGACAGGCAACAACGGACAGTTCCGCACGCCCCGCCATATCATCCGGATGATGGTGGAATTGATGCAGCCCACGCTGAAGGACACCATCTGCGACCCTGCGATGGGCAGTGCCGGCTTTATTGTGGAGAGTGCCAAGTATATCACCGAGCACTACAAGCAGGAGCTCTTGAAGAAAGAGAACGCCGACCACTACAAGAACCGTATGCTCCACGGCTTCGACACCGACCAGACCATGCTTCGCATCGGGGCCATGAACCTGATGCTGCATGGCGTGGACAATCCCGATATTGAGTACAAAGACAGCCTTTCGACCGACAACACCGACACCGAGCGATACACCCTCTGCCTTGCCAATCCGCCTTTTGCGGGCAGTATAGACAAAGAGGCCATCAGCAAGTCGCTGCTGGCCATCAGCAACACCAAGAAGACCGAGCTCCTCTTCGTCGCCCTCTTCACCCGAATGCTTGCCGTGGGAGGCCGCTGTGCCTCAATAGTGCCTGACGGGGTGCTGTTCGGCAACAGCACAGGACACAAAGCCGTCCGTCGGGAGTTGATTGACCATCAGCGACTGCAAGCTGTCATCTCCATGCCGAGTGGCGTATTCCAGCCCTACAGTGGCGTGTCGACGGCCATCCTCATCTTCACCAAGACCAATGCCGGCGGCACAGACAAAGTGTGGTTCTACGATATGAAAGCCGACGGCTTCAGCCTTGACCAGAAGCGAGACCCGGTGACGCAGAACGACATCCCCGACGTGATAGCCCGTTACAGCAACCTGGAAGCCGAAGCCGACCGCAGCCGCAAAGAGCAGTCCTTTGTAGTTCCCGTCGAGGAAATCCGAGCCAATGACTATGACCTGTCGATAAACAAGTACAAAGAGGTAGAGCGAGTGAAGGTGGAGTACGAGCAGCCAAGCGTAATCCTTGACCGTATCAAAGCCCTGGAAACCGAAATCAACAGCACCTTGTCCGACCTTGAAAAGATGATGTAATATGAAGCACGGATGGGAATATAAAAGGTTGATAGATGTTTGCGATGGAGCATCTACTATTAACTGGGATACGGCATCGTCAAAACAATACATTGATTTGTCGTCGGTAGACAGGGAAAGCCATAAAGTATTAGATACAACTACAATCTGCAAGGCAAATGCACCGTCAAGAGCAAAACAGATTGTTAAATTGGGTGATGTGATTTTTGGAACAACTAGACCATTGTTAAAGAGGGTATGTTTGATTGTCCCAGAATATGATAAACAGGTTTGCAGTACAGGATTTTGTGTGTTACGTCCCCAGAATATGGTTTTACCCATGTGGGTTTATTATTGTTTGCAAACGGATAGGTTTTACTCTTATATTGAACCTTTACAGAAAGGCATTTCATATCCAGCGGTCAGTAATGATGATGTAAGGAATTATGTTATACCTTTGCCTCCTCTACCAGTGCAGGAGCAGATATGTTCACTTTTGGACAAAATAAATCGTGTGATAGAGGCAAAGAAAGAGCAGTTGAAAGAGCTTGACAACCTGGCTCAGGCAATCTTCTATGATATGTTCGGCGACCCTGTCACGAATGAGAAAGGCTGGGAAACGCAAATTTTTGGTGATGTTTGCACACTGAAAGCAGGCAAATCAATTAAAGCATCTGAGTTATCAGAAACAATGAATGTAAACTTATTCCCTTGTTATGGAGGTAACGGGGTAAGAGGATATATAGATAGGTATTCTCACAATCGCCCACTTCCTATTATTGGTAGGCAAGGAGCCCTATGTGGGAATGTCAATTTTGCCAAAGCTCCTTTCTATGCGACAGAACACGCAGTTGTCGTTGCCCCTAAAACTATAATGGATGTAGTATGGTTATTTTATGTGCTTAAACTGATGCACTTGAACCAATATGCTCATGGAGTTGCACAACCAGGGCTGTCTGTTCAAGATATTGAACCTTTGCCACTAATCTTACCCCCTCTTCCCCTTCAACAAGCCTTTGCTGAGAAGGTGGAGGCCATTGAGCGACAGAAAGAACTTATCAACCAATCCGTCCGTGAGGTGCAGACGCTGTTTGACAGCAGGATGGACTACTGGTTTTCGGAAGAGAATGACGATTTGGGCCAATTAGACAAATTGGATTGATTGGACTGATTGGACAGATTGGACTGATTAGACTGAAAATAAAAAGATTGAGTATGAATAATAGCTTCCAGTTTCTTAGACAGAAGGGCAACTACAGGGACCTTATCGCCTACCAGAAGGCTGCATGCATCTATGACATCACTTACTACTTTGCCCATACGTATCTGGAGAAAGGGGACCGAACCATAGACCAGATGGTACAGGCCGCCCGCAGCGGCAAACAGAACATTGCCGAAGGCTCATCGGCCTCGACGACCAGCAGCGAGACTGAGCTGAAGTTGATGAATGTGGCGAGAGCCAGCCTACAAGAGCTGTTGACAGACTATGAAGACTACCTGCGGGTGCGGGGCAAAGCACTGTGGGCAGTGGATAGCGACAAGGCAGTGCAGACACGCCGCGTATGTTCGCAGCACAATGACCCAGCATACTACACCGAAAAGATAGCCGAGCGCAGCGACGAGACGGTAGCCAACATCGCCATCACCTTGATACACCAGGAAGATGTGGTGCTGAGGAAACTGATCAACCGCCTGCAGGAGGATTTTGTAAAAGAGGGAGGAGTAAGAGAGAAGATGACTAAAGCCAGATTAGAGTATCGGGGGAAGAATAAGACAAATTAGACCAATTGGGCTAATTGGACTAATTGGGCTTATTGGGCTAATTGGAGTAATTAGTTAGAACTATGAGGAACTTCGACTATATCAAAGATATTGCATCGCTGCAGAACCTCTACCACTTCTGCATTGTGGCAGAGCTGACGCAGCTGTCGGACCCGGAACAGTCTGCCATCAACAGCCGCCGTGCGTTGGAATGGACGGCAAGAGCCATCTACGCCGTCAAGGGCTTGAAGGTGGGTGAACACACCTCGCTTCTCGAGATGATGGACGGAGAGCCGTTCAAGGAGTTTGTCGGCAACGAGCGTCTGATGATGGCCGTCCACTATGTGCGCAAGGTGGGCACCATCGCCGAACATAAGAGTAATGTGTCGAAGAAAGAGGCTTTCTTTGCACTGCTGAATATCTACAACTTCGTGGGGGCTGTGTTGGTGAAATTGGGCGTTGTGGAGAGCTTTCCTCCTTTTGACAAAGAGCTGATACCTTTGAAGCCTGGGATTTTTTGGGATAGTCAATTGGGCGAATTGGACCAATTGGACCAATTGGGCAAATTAGACCAATTGGGCAAATTGGGGGGCCTGGCTATGCCGCCTTTGCCTCTTAGCGAGGCCGAGACTCGCAGCCTTTTCATTGACTTGATGCTTCGCGAGGCTGGTTGGAAGGTGCTCGACGAAAAGGGGAAGATTCTGCCTCGGGCAGCGTGTGTGGAGGTGGAGGTCTTCGGTATGCCCAACGAACAGGGTATAGGCTATGCCGACTATGTGCTGTTTGGCCAGAGCGGAACGCCGCTTGCCGTGATAGAAGCCAAGCGGACAAGCAAAAGTCCGACGGAAGGCAAGCATCAGGCTGAATTGTATGCCGACTGTCTGGAACGCCAATACCATGTGCGGCCTGTAATATACTACACCAACGGCTTTGAGACCTATATCATCGACGGGCTTGGCTATCCACCGCGTCGCCTCTACGCGTTCCACACCGAGAAGGATTTGGAGTTGCTGATTTCACGGCAAGGACGGGGCAAGATAACCGACATGAAGACAAAGGACAGCATCACCGACCGCGACTATCAGAAGACAGCCGTCAAAGCCGTATGCGAGCACCTGAACACAATGCACAGACGGGCATTGCTGGTGATGGCCACGGGGACGGGGAAAACCCGTGTGGCCATCTCGTTGGTGGATGTGCTGATGCGCAATGAATGGGTGAAAAACGTGCTATTCCTTGCCGACCGTACCTCGTTGGTGCGACAGGCACACCGCAACTTTGTGAAACTATTGCCCAATGCCACGACCTGTGTACTCAGCGAGAGCGGCGACGACGACAAAGACCTAAACGCCCGAGTGATGTTCTCGACCTATCAGACGATGATAAACCACATCGACACCGACAGCAAAGATTTTTCGGTGGGACGGTTTGACTTGGTAATCATCGACGAGGCACACCGCAGCGTATTCGGCAAATACGGAGCCATCTTCAGCTATTACGACAGTTTCCTTGTCGGCTTGACCGCAACGCCGCGAGAAGATGTGGAGAAGAGTACATACGAACTCCTGGGATTGGAAGAGGGCTATCCCAACTATGAATACAATCTCACGGACGCTGTTACGGACGGCTACCTTGTACCCTACACCGCCTTCAAGAGGGGTACAGTGATACTGAAAGAGGGAATCAAGTACGACAGGCTGAGCAAGGCGGAGAGAGAGCAGATGGAAAAAGTGTGGACGTATGAGAGCGGAGACCCCGACAGCAACCGTAACATTGAGAGCAACGAACTATTCAACTATATCTTCAACACCGACACCGTAGACAAAGTGCTGCAGGACTTGATGCAAAACGGCCTGACGGTGCAAGGCGGGGAGCGCATAGGGAAAACCATCATCTTTGCCTACAACCACCCACATGCCGAGTTGATTGTAAAGCAGTTCAACCACCTGTATCCAGAGTATGGTTCGGACTTCTGCGTGTTAATCGACAACTATGTCAACTACGCGCAAGACCTCATCGACAAGATGGAGAAGCGCGACGGCAATCCACAAATCGCAGTATCAGTGGACATGCTGGACACAGGCATAGACATACCCGACGTGCTGAATCTTGTATTCTTCAAGACCGTCCGCTCGAAAATCAAGTTTTGGCAGATGATAGGACGCGGCACCCGATTGAGCGCAGACATTTTCGGGGCTGGCCAAGACAAAAAGCGTTTCTATATCTTCGACTGGTGCCGAAACTTTGAATACTTTGGATGCAACCCCGACGGGGTGGAGGCCAAACCAGCACAATCGCTTACTGAAAGGCTGTTCTGCCTACGAGCCGAGTTGGCATTTGAGCTGCAACACCACGACCATCAAGCCATCCCGTTTGAGAAACAGCTGCACGACGACCTTAAAGCCACAATGATAGGGCAAGTGGAGCAGTTGAGCGACAGCCATATCTCAGTGCGAGAGCGTTGGGAAAGCGTCTCGCGGTTCAAGCAGCCTGATAATTGGCAGTATCTTTCGCTTGTGGATGTGGAAATACTGAAGGAGGACATTTCGCCGCTGCTGGCCAAAAGCCAGAGTGACGAGGGAGCCAAGCGATTTGACGTATTGGTGCTGACCGTGGAGCTCTCGCAGGTGAACGACCAGGTTAAAGGGAAACGCAGTATCCGCAACATCATCGCCATTGCACAAGCCCTGAAAGAGAAGTGTGTCATCCCACAGATACAGGAAAAAATGGAAACGATAGATATGGTTCTGAGTGAGGTGTTTTGGGAGAACATGACGATGGACGGACTGGAGCGTGTGCGTATAGAGCTGAGGGAGCTTGTAAAGTTCATCTTCGGAGAGCAACGCCGCCAGTTTGAAGTGGATATCGAAGACGAAGTGACAGACCAGGGTGTGGCCGAGGAGATGGCATCGTTCACCACCTATCGCCAGCGGGTATTGGAGTACCTTGCCGAGAACCGTAACCTGCCCGTACTGCAAAAGATAATCAATATCGAGCCGCTGACAGATGCCGACATACGCGAGTTGGAGCGCATTATGTGGAATGAACTTGGCACCAAGGACGAGTACCACCACCTCACACAGAATATGATTTGCGGCGACTATGTTGCTGCGTTCATCCGTTCAATTATCGGTATTGACAGAGCCGTTGCACTGCAGATGTTCACTCAATTTATCAGCAACAACGACCTGAACTCGCAACAGGAAGAATACCTCAAAGCCATCATCAACTACGTGTGTGAAAACGGCGACATCAAGGTAAACACACTAATCAACGACAGCCCCTTCAGCGATTATGATGTAATAGACATCTGGGGGGAGAACATGCAGTACGTGAAGAAGTACATCGAGCGGCTACACGGTGCCATCACTGCGTAGTATGCAAGAAGAGAATTGGGGTGTAAAAATGCAGCCCCCATGAAGGAGGCTGCACAAATATGAACAATAAAACGCTTTCGCTTAGTGGAGGAAGGCCAACAGGATACCTGCGGCGACAGCAGAGCCTACCACACCGGCCACATTGGGACCCATGGCGTGCTGGAGGAGGTAGTTGGTGCGGTCGTACTCGAGACCTACGTTGTTCGACACACGGGCGGCATCGGGAACGGCACTGACACCGGAGTTACCGATAAGCGGGTTGATCTTGTTGCCTTCCTTGAGGAAGAGGTTGAAAATCTTCACGAAGAGGACACCGAAGAAAGTGGCCACGATGAAGGAGAAGGCACCAAGGCAGAAGATGAGGACGGAACGGCCGGTGAGGAACGAGGTGGCCTGGGTGGAAGCACCGACGGTGATACCGATAAGGAGGGTGCAGATGTTGACGATGGCGTTGCTGGCCACCTCGCTGAGACGCTTGGTGACGCCGCATTCCTTCAACAGGTTACCAAAGAAGAGCATACCCAACAGGGGCAGACCGCTCGGCACAATGAATGCGCAGAAGAGGAAGCCGACAATGGGGAAGGAAATCTTCTCGAGCTTGGAGACCTGGCGCGGAGGTTTCATACGGATGGTACGCTCCTTGGGGGTGGTCATAAGTCGCATGATGGGCGGCTGGATGACGGGGACGAGAGCCATGTAGGAGTAGGCCGACACGGCGATGGCACCCATCAGGTCGGGAGCGAGCTGCGAAGAAAGGAAGATGGCTGTGGGGCCGTCAGCACCACCGATGATGCCGATGGCACCAGCCTCGTTGGGAGCGAAGCCCAAGGCCAGGGCGCCGGCGTAGGCGGCAAAGATGCCCGTTTGTGCGGCGGCACCGATAAGGAAGAGTTTGGGGTTGGAGAGCAGGGCGGAGAAGTCGGTCATGGCACCGATGCCCAAGAATATCAGTGGCGGGTACCAACCGTTCTGCACACCGTGATAAAGGATATGCAACACTGAGCCCGACTCGTATATGCCTATCTTCAAACCGGGATAGAAGGGGATGTTGCCCACCAACATACCGAATCCGATGGGGACGAGAAGCAACGGCTCAAATTCGAATCGGATTCCAAGGAAGATGAAAACC
>JAEEGK010023995.1_pt1 | contig 12676 bp, 9 predicted proteins | sample 8958771 | NCBI WGS metagenome assembly JAEEGK01 (sample SAMN16246547, study PRJNA631951) | gut metagenome | biome: gut microbiome; feature: rumen; material: SC-attached | host: Bos | place: Iran: Karaj | collected 2018-10 | reverse complement strand
CGGAGATACACCACCTTGGAGTACAGGTCCTCCGCGAGCGTGACCCACTCGATCTCAGGCGGCGTGGTATCAAAGTGATAACTGCCGTAAGGGATCCTGATCCAGCTGTAGTTGTCCGCATCGGCCGGAGCTTCCCGATCCGCAGTCGCGTGGTCCACCACCACGATGTAGAAGTCGTCCGCTGCGTTCTTGTCCACAAGCACGTTGTTGCCCTGTACCGATACGCCCTTGATTTCGTCGCTGGGCGTGTCATAACTGATGCTGCCGGAAGGCGGAGCCGCCTTCACCAGCACCGTCCAGGGGGAGTAATCGCTGGCCTTCACCACGAAGTCGTAGCTTTGAGTCGGGCCCGCGTCCGCGATGGCTGTCCGGATCGCATCCTCTGCTGCGCCGCCGGGGAAGGCGTTGGCCTGCTCGAAGCCTCTTCCGCGCTGCGTCCACAGGGTCACCAGCTCGATGAGCGGGACCTCCGTATCCGGAACGGGCTCCTGCGGCGCGCCCAGGCTGATGCCGTAATCGTAGAGGCTGCCCTTGAGCGTGCTGGCGTAGTCGTCGGGGATCGTGTAGGTGTAGTCGGTGGAGATGTCGTAAAACTGGAAGGTGAATGCGCCGCTGTCCCCGCTTCTGAAGGTCAGCGTGGTCTCGCCCACGGGGCTGGTCTCCCGGTCGGTGGAGTAAGAGACCACCACCGGGCCGTAGGTCGTGCCCCGGAACTGATTCTCAGCGCCGGCCTCGTACATCTCGCCGAACTCCTCCAGGTAGAAGAACAGTCTGACTTCCGGACCGCCGGAGACGATGTTCGTCAGATGGATGGTCAGGACGTCCGTCTTGCCGCCCGCCGTGCGCTCCACGGTGTAGACGCCGTTCTGCGTGGCGGTGGTGCTGCCGGTGACCGTCTCACCCGCGCCGTCCGCCGCTGCGGTGATGGTGACGCCGGTCTCCGCCGCCACATAGTCCAGGGTGGAGAAGCCCAGATCGATGCCGTAGTCGCCGAAGACGCCGTCCAGCGTCAAGGTCTGGGTATAGAGCTTGCCGAAGGCGTCATAGAAGCTGATTTCCCACTCCCCGTCCTTCCAGATGGGGAAGGCGTCCTGCCACACCGTACTGAAACCCTTGGCGCCGGGATCGGGATCGATCCAGCTTGCCGCAGGCAGCACCGGCATGTTGAAGGCGATCTCCAGGCCCATGTCGTCGCCGCTGCCGGTGGGCACATACCGCCAGTCTACGGCCTTCGGCTTGCCGCCGGTGACGTCCCACGCGGTCACAAAACCGGGATTGTCCACCGGGCAATAGTCGCTTTCAAAGATATCCTCATAGTATTCATCGTCCGGGTCGGGCAGGGCCCAGCCGTTCACGTTGCCGTGGGCGTCGGTGGCCCGGAGGAACAGGGTCATATCGGCGGCACTGGTGACTTCGGGGCTGATCACGCCCTCCACAGTGACCTCCAGGACGGGGTAGGCCTCCTCGACTCCGCCCTCATAGACCGCAGCGACATAGCGTGTCCGCTCCGCCGTGACCCGGTAGATGCCCAGGTCATTCCCCTCGCTGGCCGTCCATGTAAAGCCGTCCTCCACGCCGGTGAGGGTCAGGTGGCCCGCGGGCTTGCCGGCGGCCTCGGCGTACTGCGCCTCATAGAAGAACTCCAGATCCATCGGGCGGGACATATATTCGTCCGCCGAAGCATCCCAGGCAAAGAGGCTGTCGTCGATGATCCGGAAGCGGGCGGTATAGGTGCCGTCTCCATGATCCTCGATCTCTCCCAGTTCGTTAAAGTGTTCGCTCACGAACATGGGAGGCGTGGCGTCCGGGATGACGCCCCAGTCCGCAGTGCCTGCGAGGTGCTCGTTGCCGTACTGATCCCCGGCATAGACCTCGAAGAAGCAGGGAGGATCCTCGGCGAGGCGATAATTACTGAGATACATATTGCTGTGGCCCATAGGATAGATCGCGCCGGGATAGATGTTTTCGTTTTCATGCTGCCCGTCAAAATAATTCCAGAAATCCGCGTTGGGGACAGTGGCGGCGTAGCTGCCGTCGCTGCGGGCGGCCATCGGGATCGGTACGTCGGTAAAGGACCTGGCAATGTAGAACTCCAGACCCAGGGTGTTGGTGCCCGCTGAAGGAGTGAAGACGACGGTCGCTTCGTCCGGACCCACGGTGGCGATGCTGTCGGCGCTGAGTTGGAGGCCGTCCTTCGTCTCGATGGACACCGTGCCCTCCGCTCGGATCGTCACCGGGTGGATTGTGAGATAGGTGACGCCGGAGGTCCGCCCGTTGGCGTAGACGATCTGCAGGGCGACGATGTTGTCCTGGTCCGGCGTGAGGCCGATGACGCCCGCCGCCGCGTCGGTCTCCGGGCCGAAGCCCAGCAGCCGCTTGCCGGTTTTATCGGATAGATCGTATCTCCGGTACATCTGAATATCATTTTCTGTTTCGATCACGCCATTGTTATAGGGCACGCTGTAATTGAGCCAGGAGCGGTCCAGGCTGATTTTCGTGCCCGGTTCGTCGATGTTCCAGGCGACGATATCCATGGCGCCCCGGTAGCCTAAGCCGTTTTCAGCATACAGATCGTAGGATTCCCGGCTCGTCTCGCCGTCCTCATCGCAGGATTCGGTCATCGCCTCCACCGAAAGCACCACCGGCGTGCTCTCCGCCGGGATATAGATCGTGGTGCTGGGATCGAAGGGGATGTCATGGTACCTGTCGTCGGGAGAAAGCTCCTCCGGTGCGTACTCCCGGCCCAGGTGCTGCAGCTCCAGGACGCCGGGCTCAGTGTCGTCGAGGTTGATGTTTTCCGCTGTGTTGAGCAGGATGAAGTAGGGTGAGTCCGGCGCGCTGCGCCTTGCCAGGACCAGGTAGATCTTGCCAAAGATGAAATCGTCATAGAGGTCGGAATCCGGCAGGGTGATCGTCTGGACCGGTCCGCTGCCGATGGCGCAGAGCCGGTACGTCCCGTCAATCAGCTTCTCGCGCTCTGCCTCGTTTGCTGTGGGCCTGGTATACCCTCCCGTGTAGAACGCGATAAAGGAGTTCTGCCAGTCGATGTCCTCGTAGTCCCAGCCGTTCTTGTCGCCGCCCAGGTCGAACTTGACCTGTACGCCCGCCAGGGTGGTGGAGTAGCGCTCCTGGGAATCCACGGTCCAGGGCAGTTCCGTGACCTTGCCGGTGAGCCTGAACTCGTCCGCGCTGCTGGCGGGGGTAAACAGAGTCTTAACGTCGCCGCTGAATACGTCGGCGGCTTCGGCGCTGGGCGCGGCCTGCCGCAGGGTGAAGCGCTGCACCGAGGCGGTGTTGTTGATCGTGATGTCTCTGTACGCAGTTTTATTTCCTTCTTCACCGACGTAATACCAGTCATCGCACTCTATTGCGTTTTCATTTCCGGAGTAGACGGTCACATACAGGTTGCCGGTGTAGTCCTCAAACGGTTTGTAGTACCAACCTTGTTCCTCAGTATAACGCACTCCGTTATCATTGTTGATTTCTGCCTGACTGAAAACATAAGTTTGATCGAAGAGATTTTGAAAAATGTCTTTTCTATTAAAGTCAGCGGAAACCAAGAGGATCATGTGCACATCGCTGTTGTCGTGCGTGACGTCTATGACCAGCAAACCGGTCTCAGAATCATACTCTGTAAACTTCAGGCTGGCTTTTGTCTGGATCTCGGTGGAGTAAGCCAGCTCGAATTTTACGTCACTTGCCAGGTCGTAGCTGAACTCGCCCAGGTTCGTGAGACTGCTGTAGCCAAAGACGTCCGTGGCCCGGACCCAGAGGTTCTTCTGGAACAGGGTCCCGGCGGGGGCCTCTGCTTCGGCGATCCATTTGCCGTTTTCCTCGTGGGCTTCGGTCCACTCACTGTCGGGCAGCGTCGCCACGGTGTCCCGGTCCACGGTGTAAACCTGCCAGGTGTACTCCACCCTGCCGACGTCGCTGACGTCCTGCACGTCGATGTTCACCGAAAGGGTTCCCACGCTGGTGGTGTTGTCATAGTGCTTGCTGCTGCCCGCCGCCTTCACCGTGGGCGGGAGGCTGTCCATGGCCGCGCCGGTGATCTCCTGGGCCGTGGTATCGCCATGGTTCCCGGCGTAGTCCATGAGATCGAAGACCAGCTTGGCGGGGGCGCTGTCGTCGAAGCTGTAGGCTTCTCCGTCCACCGGCCGGAAATGCAGGTACTGCGTGGTCGGGCTCTGGACGAAGTCGACGTAGCTGCCCATGGTCCCGCTTGCCCATTTGGAGGGGGTATCGGGGGAGTCGGTGACGGCGTATCGGAACGGGAGGACAGCCCCGTTGGGCTGGGTCAGCATCAGCTTGCCGGGCAGGCGGAGTACGCCGGAGTCGTCATCGGTGATCGTAAAGGGTACGTAGAAGCCGCTGTTGACGCCGCCGGTCTGCACTGCATCCCCAAGGGTCACCGACGGCAGATCCGTATCCAGGATGAACTTCTGGGCGATGTCCATTCCGGAAGCGACGTCCTTGGCGCTGTTTTCCGAGTAGTCCTTCGCATCGTCGGGGAAATCGATGGATTCGATCTTGATGATCCCGTCCGGGTTATCCGTCGTCGGAAGCACCTGCATGGCGTCGGTGATGGTGAGGAAGCCGGTCTCCAGCACCGTGACCTTCCCCTGGGAGACCCCCAGGCCGCAGTCGTCGCTCACATCGGTAGCGGGGGCGGTAGCGTTTCCCGATGCATACAGCGTGGCCTGCCAGTTCGGGTTGGCGGAGGAGGTGATATTCAATTTGACCGTCGCCCATGAGACATAGGGCAGGAGTTCGTTCATATACAGCTTCACCTTGAAGCTGTCGCCCACGCCCAGGCAGCGGTCGCTGGCGTCCTCATAGTTGGCGTTGCCGGGCAGCATTTCGGTTTTTCCCAGCAGCGTCTTTACGTCGGTGTTGTAGTTCTCATTGGGGATGATCTCGGCCCTGACCACATAGGGCTCCTGGATGTCGATATAGAAGTTCCTGTAGATGAAATTGTTTTGGATGATGATGTAGTTGTCCAGGAGCCTGGCGATCAGGCCATTGCCGGCCAGGTCGGTGACATAGCTGGCAGCCTCAGTATAGCCTACCGCGCTGGAGGCTGTGGCGGGCTTTGTGGCCGTATAGGTCTTGTTGCTGCCGTAGATATATTTTAGGGGAATGCCGGTGTCCTTGGTCTTTGTGCTGATCAGGCCCTTCCCGCCCGTCTGTTTACCGGTCAGATCCACGCCGGTGATGGACCAGACGCCGCTTTCGCCCTGGGGGATCTCCGTGGGCGCCGTATACTGGAAGGTGAGCTTGTTGCCGTCCAGACTGGTCAGATAGGCGGGGAGCTGGTCTGTGCGTCCGCTCACCGCCAGGCCAACGCACACGTCGCCCTTGCCGGAAGCGCTGTCGTCGGCGAAGCGAAGGGGTTCGGAGCAGGTGATCTCGATATTGACGGTGTCGCCCTTGCCGAAGTTCCAGCAATACTGGCTCACGCCGTTGCGCACCACCGAGAGATCCAGCGAAACGACCTCCGGCGCGGTGCCGTCGTAAAAGCTGACGACGGTATCCTTGGCGGAGCCGCCGCATTTACAGGTCCCATTCCCGTTGTTGTAGCTGAGCTCATGGTTCCAATAGTTCAGCACCAGCGGATGGCCGGTCTGTCCCTCGTCCACATTTTTATAGGAATTCGCGGGAACGTCCCCGAAGGAGGCGTTGCCCCGGCGCAGCGTGGTCATGTCCTTAGAGTAGCCGCTGGCCTTGCGGATGCCGCTGCCCATGTCCATAACGTTCTTGCTGAGCACCACGTCCACATAGCTGATCAGATTTGCCTTGTATGGCTTGGCGTCTCTCCAGAATTTGTGCTCATGGGGATTGTTGGTCAGCGTGACCGCAACGCCCACCTTCAGCTCGTCGTATTCGTCGCTGAGACTGGCCAGATTCGTGTTGCGGAAGCCGTCCCAGACGTACTCGGTCAGGCCGATGCTGCTGGTCTTGGTGTCATATTTCAGCTTGGCGTCGCTGTTGTAAAGGACGAACTTGCCGTCGGCCACGGCGTTGAACTTGGCGTCCTTCATCACGCTTTTGAAGTAGTCCTCATTGTCGCCGCTGACCGCGTTGAAGATGATGTACTCCGGTGTGGCGGCGCGCTTGTACTCCGGGTCGGGGTTCGCCGCCCGGGCGGGCAGCGTGACCGACGGCATGAGCGCAAGCGTCATGCACAGGATCAGCAGGATGGATACCAGGCGTTTTCCTTTCATCTCTTTTCCCCCTTATTCTTGAATTTCTCTTCCGGGTCCCCGGCGCGGTCTTCTCCGGCCCGCCTGTGCTTGAGGCACAGGATCGTCACCAGGGTGCCGACGGCAAAGGCGACTATCGCCGTCAGCACATACCCTCCGGCATTTTCGAACAGCATCGTCGCGCCGCTGTATATGCCTGCCACTCCGCCCCCGTGGGCCGTTCCCTCTCCGAAGATCAGGAGCAGAAGGCAGAGGGTCAGCCCGGCGCAGGACGCGCCCAGCGCCCGGGTCTTCCGCCGTTCCCGCCTGCGGCGCAGGCTTTCCATCCGCAGATGCAGGGAAGCGGTTCTTTCCTCCGCTGTCAGCATGGACATTCCTCCCTTTAGTCTGTTTGTCCTGTATCCCTTGTGTCCGAAAAGGGGAAAAATCCTAAGTGGATTTTCCTTTTTTGGAAAAAAAGATCGCCGCCCCCCTTTGGGGACGGCAACGGACGACAGACAAGACCGGGGGAAACTGCCCCGCAGAGTTCACGCCCGCCGGCGCGAATCAAGTCCGATCCATGATGGGGCGGAATTCATTTCAGCCCCATCATACGGCTCACGCGGCGTGCTGCGCGAGCGAAGCGAGTGCGGGGAGCAGAGTGCAGCTTACTCAAATCGGAGCCCGGGGAAGCGGGGCCGGTTTGAAGCGGTCAGTATCAGGACAGGGCGACCCGTTTCCGGGCGAACAGATGGTAGACCAGCACCAGGGTCAGGGGGAACGCGCTGCCGATCCAGAACACCGCGCCGGTCTGGCTGACGAAGATATTGAAGATGGCGTGGAAGGTGATGACGAAGCACAGCAGGGCAAAGCCGCCCACCACCTGGAGCCAAATCTGCTCCCACAGGTAGAACAGGCCCAGAGCCACCGCCATGCCGCAGACTACGTGCATGGCCCCGGTGCCGAAGCCCCGGATCAGCAGCCGCAGCAGGTCTGCGGAGCCGTAGGAGGTGAGGAAGCAGATGTTTTCAAAGGTGGCAAAGCCCACCGCCAGCATCAGGGTGCAGGTGACGGCGCTCCGTTTGTCAGGCTCGTACACCAGGAGATAGAACAGCACCGGCAGGGCCTTCATGATCTCCTCCACTACGGGGGAGATCTCATAGGAGGCCGCGGTGAGCTCCAGGCCCGTCACGCCGGCGACGAAAGCGCTGACGTAGGCGGAGAGCAGGCAGGCCGTCATGCCCGCCAGGACAAAGACGAGGGACCGGCGCCCCTCCTTCCGCAGGGAGAGGATGGCGATCAGCATGGGCGCGGCCAGGCAGATGTAGGTGTTCTCGATATAATTCACGCTCTCACCGCCTTCCGCGTGGTCGGGAGGAAGAAGAATAAGCTCGCCGTCAGAAGAAAGTCGAACCAATAATAGGGATTCGTCAGGGACACGGCGAACCAGAAGCAGGAGCAGGTCCAGAGGCCGTATTCCAGCAGGCAGAAGACCAGGACGGCGACGCAGAGGGTGCGCTGGGCCGGATACCGCTCCCTATCCATAAGCCTTCGAATGGAGGCAAACAGGAGCAGGCCCATGAGAGAGGCATAGATCAGGTTGTTCAGCACCTTGTCCCAGAGAATGAATCTATAGCCCTGTTCCTTGTTCCAAAAGACATAGAAGGAGCAGAACCAAACCGCCATCCCCAAGGTGAAGACGAAGCCCAGCCAGGGCAGGAACCGCCGTTCCCGGCGGGATTCCGGCGGCGAAACCTGCCGGAGCAGCATATACAGGAAGATATAGGAAGCATACCAGCTCAGGTCGGACACGATGGAGATCACGGGCGACGTGTCGTAGAAGATCAGGCAGAACGTCCAGTACAGGTCCCCCAGCACCCAGCTGCCGAAGAAAAAGCCCAGCAGTATCCAGGTCCGGTTTCGTTCCCTGAGCCACCGGACCAGAGTGATGAGGACGCAGATCAGCAAAACGGTGATCTGCAGTGAGTTTTCAATGCCGTCCAGCATCGCGCTTCTCTCCGTCCCCGGTATTCTTGTTCAGCCTGCAGCACAGGATCGTCACCAGCGCCCCCAGGCAGAAGGACATGACGGCCACCACCACGAAGCCCAAGACCGCGCGGTCGGCAAAAATGCTGGCGGCGGCTCCGGCGGGCATCGCCCCGGATGCGGAAGCCGGCGCATGGGCGACGGCGGCGGCGAAAAGGATGCTCAGGGCAAGACAGACGCAGACCGCCGCTCCGTCCAGCAGACGGTTCCTGCGGCGGAGCTTCGCCCGGCGCAGGGCAGCCGTGCGCCGGTGCAGCTCTTCCACCCGTTCTTCAGACGTCCGCATGGGTGATCCCCTCCTTTTCCAGCTCCTGGCGCAGCCGCTTCTTGCCGTTGGCCAGCAGGTTATCGATCTTCTTGACCCCGCAGCCCAGCACGTTGGCTGCCTGGGCGTAGCTCAGCCCCCCGTCGTAGATCAGCCACAGGGCCTCCCGGTACTGGGGCGGGATGCGGTTCAGGCAGCGGTGCAGGATGGCGCTGCGTTCGCCGGACAGGACGGCTTCCGCAGGCGAGCCGCCCGGGGCGGGGAGCTCCTCCGCCGGGCTGAATTCCCGCTGCCGCAGCCGCAGCCGCCAGAGGCGGCTGGCCTTGTTCCTCGCCATTTTGAAGAGATAGGCCCGGAAATTCCCCTCGCCGATCCGGGGCTTGCTCACCAGGATCACGGAGAAGCAGTCCAGCATCAGGTCCTCCGCGTCCTCGTCATTGTGGAGGAAGGCGGCCAGGTATGCCGTCAGGCCATCGGCGTAACGCAGCATCAGCTGATCCCCGGCGCTCTGGTCCCCCGCCAGATAGGCGCGGTACAGCTTGTCGTCCGACACGGCCTTCCCTCCCTTCGCTTCCTGCGCTTTCTCCGTTCCCGTCCCGCTCGCCGCTGTCATAAACGAAAAAACGGCGCGCCGCAGTCCGATTCCGTTTCAGGACCTGCGGTGCGAAGTATCGGTTCAAGAGCAGACTTTTGGGCATCAAAACAAGACAGGGCCGCCCTGTCTGTCTTTCTGCCTGCAGGAATGTACGCGGTGTTTCAAAAAATCAAGTCCTGATTTGAAGTTTTTCGCGGTTTCGCCGGGAAAATGAAATATTGGAATATAATATTATACCTGAGGACGGAGATGATTTCAATATAATCAAGCGGAAAATCAAGGAGTACAGTGATATGAAAGCAACCGGCATCGTCCGGCGCATCGACGGCCTGGGGCGCGTGGTGATCCCCAAGGAGATCCGCCGGACTCTGCATATCCGGAAGGGAGGTAAAGTATGCACAGCAAAGAAAAGAGGGCTGCAGTATCTTTTTATTCCGGTTTTACATCGTAATCAAACCGATCCCTATGGAAGACAAAGACCTCCTTTCCTGCGTACTTCTGATAGATCCCGTAGATCGTTTTGAATTCTTCAATCGTGATCGCGTGATCTCCAATTGGCCTTGCAAGGCATATACCGGGCATTCCATACGCGAATTGCTTGCGGGTGATGTTGACATGTGCCCACCAACAGCCATAGTTTCCATGGTAACCGCCAAAGGTGAAGCCTTCTTTGCGCAGCCATTCAAAAAATGGTGCATCACACTTTTCCAAAGACTTGTCACAGACCAGAAAGGCTTCCGTTTTTCCTCCTCCGATGCGCAAAGGTTTTTCTTCCATTTTATTCTCTCCTTTTTGATATTCCATAAAGAAAAGACCCATCGTCAGATGGGCCTTTAGGCGTCGTATTTGACCCATCGTTCAAGCCTTGGCACCTTGCCGCGAAGCGGTAGGTTGTCGTGCGGTCATCGAGCTTGTCTCTCGCGCACTCTTTATGGTGATGATATCATACCACACCGGGAAGAAGAAAACAACGTTTTGCGCGTTGTATAAAAGCTTGAATATGGATTTCTTGAAATTTCGTTGTAAAAACAATATAATATTTACAACGAAATGAGGTGAGCATATGTCCCGCCCTGATATTCTGAAAAAAGTCAGAACGCGAATTGAAAATGTAGCGCCGGGCGAAATCTTTATCCCTGCGGATTTCTTTGACCTTGGAGAAGCACGCAAAATTGCCATGTGCTTGTGCCGCCTGCTTGAAGAAAACACACTCGAAAAAGTGAAGCGCGGCGTTTACATGAAGCCGCGCTACAGCGCCTTGTTGAATCGGTCAGTTCCGCCAAGAGAAGATGCCTTGGCGAAAGCAATCGCAAGAAACTATGGATGGACCATCGTTCCCTGCGGCGACACGGCGCTGAATATGCTGGGGCTGTCTACGCAAATTCCCGCTGTTTGGCTATATGTCAGCGATGGCCCATACAAGACCTATGAGACAGCCGGCATCAAGTTGCAGTTCAAGCACAGTGACCGGAAAAAAGAGCTCATTGGCATGTCGGAAACAACGGCACTTTTGATCCAGGCTCTTCGTGCGCTCGGTAAGTACAACATCGATTCTCAGACCGTTTCTTATCTTTCGGGAAAACTGAGCGCAGAAAAAAAGCGGCAAATCCTTCAAGAAAGCCACTATATCACGACGTGGATCTACGAGGCCATCAAAGCGATTTGCGGAGGTGCAGAAGCATGAAGCCTGTCGCCAATTTGAGCAGACCGGATCGCGAGGAATTATTTCTCGTTACGGCCAGAGAAAAAGACCTTCTGGAAGCAATAATCGAAAAGGACTTCTGGGTGTGCTGGATGCTGGACAATGCGCAAGAATATTATGAGGCAATACGCAATAATTTCTTATGCCGGCAGAGTGGCATAATGACCCGCTGGGCTATGCCGATCTGGTGCTGAATGGCGATGTGAAGAAGTATCTCGCTACGGTCAGGCAATTTCGAATAACCGTGGCGCAGCCCACCGGTCATTGATCGGTGGGCTGTGTTGTAATTTTTCAGGTTTTCTGCAACCAATGCTTTATTTGGTCAACGCAGATTTGCAAATCGTCACGAATTTGATATACCCAGAATCGCTTAACATCCCAGCCCAGTTCAAACAATCGTTGGTTCCGTAGCTGGTCTCTGTAGCTTAATTCTCCGTTCCAATCCTTGTGGTACATTTCACCGTCGATTTCAATATCAAGCATCCGATCCCCATCTACAATTGCGAGATCCAACTTATATTTATCAACAGGATACTGCGGAATAGTCCGGATGCCCTGATCAAACAAGGCTGTGTAGAAAAGACGTTCCCAATCAGAAACCTGTTCCGGATTTGCAACTTTGGGGTACAGGCGATCGGATGGGTATTGCTCTCCGGTAATGTGATCATGCTCCTGCTGCGATTTAATACGATTAACATGGTCAACAAAATGCTCCATATATGGAACACCGCACTTCGAACAATAGTCGGAGTCGCCAACGACAACTAAGACTGCTCTGGCTCTCGTAATCGCAACATTGAAGAGGTTGCCAGTGTTTTTTAAGAATCCCAATGCCCCTTGGCTTGTTCCTTGTGAAATCACAGGAGAAAAGAACATCAAATCTCGCTCATCACCTTGGAATTTATGGACGGTATCAACGAGGAAATCATTGTTTGCCAAGGAGTTTTTAAGTTCGGAATGCTTTTCTATAGCCCTTCCAATTCTTTCTGCCTGCGCTCGGAACGGCGTGACAACGCCTACTGTTCCCTTATAGCCATTGTCTATTACCAAGTGTTTTATTTCTTCAACAATTGCCGCAACTTCGGAATCATTGTATGCACCGCCTGAAGGTGGGCGAACAGTTTTTCCTGCAACATCAACCCAACGAATGCCCGGCTCAACATTTTTAGGGCACTTTAACCTGTCATAATTAGTTGCAACACGCAGTTTGCCGCCATAAAATTCTTCATTAGAAAACTCAATAATGTCTCCGAAGCTTCTGTGATGATCTCTAAGCTGGATTATTTGGCTTGGATCAGACAGGCTGCTTGCCATTGCATATAGTGAGTTTGTAGAATATGCCCATCCCATATCCACGGAGTACTTCTGAAGTAAGCTTAAGTCCTGAGCCTTGGAAATTGTACTGATATGGCTAAGCTGCTTAGGGTCACCTATAATAACGGCACGCTTTGCACGATACAGCATAGGCAGAACAGATGCTATATCGCACTGGCTTGCTTCATCAATGACAACCAAATCAAATATACCCGGTTGGAACGGCACCTTTCCTTTGGCGGATAAGGATGTTACCGCCCAGCATGGCAAAAAAGCTGTCATTTTTTGTTGTAAATGATTAAACTTTCTCCGAATGTCGGGATAATCAGAAAGATCTACATCTCCAATCAGACGCATAGCTGATACATACTCGTTCATCTCGCCGCGGCTAGCCGCATCCATTTGCAAGGGACGAGTTATGAGCCACTTGTTCCAAAGTTTTCCTGCAATATCCGCTAAATCAGATTTGATATTAAAGAGGTCTCGGTCAATGTCCTCAAATTGAGGCGCACCCAAGAGATCACTAAGAGCATCTCGATACTCATTGATCGTTTGCAAGGAATAAACAAGAG
>JAEEGK010023993.1_pt1 | contig 12676 bp, 12 predicted proteins | sample 8958771 | NCBI WGS metagenome assembly JAEEGK01 (sample SAMN16246547, study PRJNA631951) | gut metagenome | biome: gut microbiome; feature: rumen; material: SC-attached | host: Bos | place: Iran: Karaj | collected 2018-10 | reverse complement strand
TGCAGGGTACTATCCTTGCTCACGTTGACGGTAAGGTTCCGAACCTTTTGATCCACATGCCTGACCAGACAGCTTACTCTCTTGGTGAGCTCATCTACTTCTTCGAGAAGGCTTGCGGCATCTCAGGCTACCTCCTCGCCGTAAATCCTTTCAACCAGCCCGGCGTTGAGGCTTACAAGAAGAACATGTTCGCTCTTCTCGGCAAGCCCGGTTACGAGGACCAGAAGGCTGCACTCGAGGCAAGACTTAAGAAGTAAAATAAGGCAAGCAATTGCTTTGAACAGACGGGGGTTCGCTGATCTGGCGGCCCCTGTTCTTATGTCTATTGAAGCTGATATATGAGTTGCCTATAATATTGCTAAAAAAGACATTTTCAAGGGGAATAGGGAGGATCTATGAAAAGAAAGCTTTTATCAGTTGCAATGGCAGTTGTTATGTCAGTAGTATGCCTGGCCGGTTGCTCAGGCGGTTGGTCCAGGTCTGCTTTCATAAGCGCAGCAAAGAAGTATGGCTTGAAAGAGCTTGATGGTGACAAAACACTCCGCGAAGTCTTGCTGGATGAGGAAGAAAGTGCGTCTGTCTATTATGTTGAAAAAGATAATAAGCTGATGCAGCTCGAGGTCAGGGATTATGCTCCTGATGCAGAAGTGAAAGAATTTGTAAGAGCCATAGAGACAATTGGGAAAAACGACAATAAGTTACATTGTTCGACTTATGTCTATTACTTAACTCTCGAAGACAGTAAAAATGCAAAGAAGACTTATAAACAACTAGCAAAAAACTTCGCTAATCCCGGAGATAAGGAGGCTGAGCCCGAAGAAGGAGAAAAGAATGGTGTAACTTATACCATCTGCTATATCGGATCTGAAGATCTCCAGAATGTGAAAGAAGACTATACGGGTGAGCTGGCATATGGTGTTTATTTAAAGGATAACAAGATTGTTTGGATCAGAAGCCATTTTGATTCTGATCTGGATAACGACTACGTAGAAAGCATTTGCAAATCATTAGGGTTAGTATCTCCTTATACGCTGAAATAAACTTATTCACGGTATATCTATATTCTCGTTATTGTACGAGCAAGTTGCTCGAATCTTTGCTATATCTTTGTTATAATAATGCGCGAATTTATTAAAGAATGAGGTAGATACTATGATTTCCACACTCGAAAACGGCGCTTGGCTCATTAACGGCGCAGAACTTATTGAAGATAAGGCAGGTGCAGCTGAAGCGGTTGCAGCCAAGTCCGGCAAGGCCGCTGACAAGGCATCCGCTAAGCAGGGCACTATCGCTTACGGCATCTTAAAAGATCACAACACATCAGGCAATATGGAGCAGCTTAAGATCAAGTTCGACAAGCTGACTTCACACGACATCACATATGTAGGCATCATCCAGACAGCAAGGGCTTCAGGACTTGAGAAGTTCCCGATCCCTTATGTTCTTACAAACTGCCACAACTCCCTTTGCGCTGTTGGCGGCACGATCAATGAGGATGACCACATGTTCGGTCTTACTGCTGCAAAGAAGTACGGCGGTATCTATGTACCTCCTCATCAGGCTGTTATCCACCAGTATGCAAGAGAGATGCTCGCTACATGCGGCGGCATGATCCTCGGCTCTGACTCACACACACGTTACGGTGCGCTCGGTACCATGGCTATGGGTGAGGGCGGTCCTGAGCTCGTTAAGCAGCTCCTCTCGCAGACATATGACATCAAGATGCCTGACGTTATCGCTATCTACCTTACAGGCGAGCCGATGAAGGGCGTAGGTCCTCAGGACGTAGCTCTTGCAATCATCGGCAAGGTATTCAATTCAGGCTATGTAAAGAACAAGGTCATGGAGTTCGTAGGCCCCGGTGTTGCTAGCCTTTCAGAGGATTTCAGGATCGGCATCGACGTTATGACAACTGAGACAACATGCCTTTCTTCAATCTGGCAGACAGATGAGAAGACGAAGGAGTTTTTCGATATCCACGGAAGATCAGGCGACTACAAGGAGCTCGCACCTGCTGACGTTACATACTATGACGGTGCAGTTGTTGTTGATCTCTCAACGGTAAAGCCTATGATCGCTATGCCTTTCCATCCGTCTATCGCTTACGAGATCGATTATGTCAATGCAAATCTCGAGCAGATGATCGCCGAGACAGAGGAGAGAGCTAAGGTATCCTTCGGCGACAAGATCCAGTATTCATTGAAGGATAAGATCCAGGGCGGCAAGCTCATGGTAGACCAGGGTATCATTGCAGGATGCGCAGGCGGCGGATTCGAGAACATCTGCGCTGCAGCTGACATCATGAAGGGCAAGTACATCGGTTCCGATAAGTTCACGATGTCCATCTATCCTGCATCAACACCTATCTACATGGAACTCGTTAAGAACGGCGTTGCAGCAACTCTCCTTGAGACAGGCGCTATCCTTAAGACAGCATTCTGCGGACCTTGCTTCGGTGCGGGCGATACACCTGCAAACAATGCATTCTCCATCCGTCACTCCACAAGAAACTTCCCGAACAGAGAAGGTTCAAAGGTTCAGAGCGGCCAGATCTCTTCCGTTGCACTCATGGACGCAAGATCCATCGCAGCAACTGCAGCAAACAAGGGCGTTCTCACACCTGCTACAGAGTTCACGGGCGAGCTTAACAACTACGCATACACATTTGACGATAAGATCTACAAGAACAGAGTCTTCGACTCCAAGGGCGTTGCAGATCCTTCTACAGAGATCCAGTTCGGACCTAACATCAAGGACTGGCCGAAGATGGAGGCGCTCCCTGAGAACCTCGTTCTCCAGGTAGTATCCGAGATCCACGATCCCGTTACGACAACAGACGAGCTCATCCCTTCAGGCGAGACATCTTCTTACAGATCCAATCCTCTTGGCCTTGCAGAGTTCACACTCTCCCGTAAGGATCCTGAGTATGTCGGACGCGCAAAGAACATCCAGAAGGCTGAGACAGCACTTGTTGCAGGCGAGCACGCTTGCCAGGCAGTAGAAGGCCTCCACGATGTAATGCAGGTTGTAAAGAGCATCGTTCCTTTCGAGAAGGCTGATACAAAGATCATCGGCTTCGGTTCATGCATCTTCGCAGTAAAGCCCGGTGACGGTTCTGCAAGAGAGCAGGCAGCTTCCTGCCAGAAGGTGCTTGGCGGCTGGGCTAACATCGCTAACGAGTATGCCACAAAGAGATACAGATCCAACCTCATCAACTGGGGTATGCTGCCTTTCATCATCGAGAAGGGTGATCTGCCGTTTGCTAACCTCGACTACATCCTCTTCCCGGGTATCAGGACTGCAGTTGAGACAAAGGCTGATACGATCAAGGCTATCGCTATCAAGGGCAATGAGACTAAGGAGTTCACTCTTACGTTGGGCGACCTCACAGACCGTGAGCGCCAGATAATCCTTGACGGATGCCTCATCAACTTCAACCGCCAGAAATAAGAAAGTAACAATCTTGGTGTAGGCTGCTTTTATATGAAGCAGCCTATTACTTTTTGTGCGAAAATAAGAATATGCCGACACCAGTAAAAAGAAAAAGACAGCCACAGCAGATTACGTTTGCTTTTATCTTTAAACAATGGATAGCACCTCTGTTCTTTATTACAGTAGGTGCCATCGTTGCTGCTTTTGCACTCGAAGAATTCCTGGTCCCGTTTACGATCTTAGACGGAGGCGTCGTCGGTATCTCGATGATCATAAGCCAGTTGTCAGGCATGCCGTTGGGCATTCTTACAATTGTTCTTAACGTGCCTTTCATGTTTCTGGGATTCAAGCGCCTCGGCATTAGATTCCTTATAAAGGCAATCTATGCGATGGCAGTATTCTCAAGCTTTTTGGGCGTTTTCGAGGATATGCCTGCAGTAACTGAGCAGGAGATCCTGGTAGTCGTATTCGGAGGCGTTTTGCTGGGTGTCGGAGTCGGTCTTATCTTAAGACACGGCGGATGCCTGGACGGCACGGAGATCGTTGCGATGTTCCTGTCGAAAAACACTGAATTCTCAGTAGGGCAGATAGTTCTGTTCTTCAACATAATCATCTACGCCGTTGCCGGTTTCCTTTTCGGACCCAACAGGGCATTATATTCGCTCCTTACATACTTCATCACTTCGAAGATCATAGACATAGTCGAGAACGGAATGGAGCAGGGCAAGTCCGTAATGATCATCACGGATCACGGCAAGGAGATCGCAGATGCCATCTACACGCAGCTTGGGCGTACATGCACTCAGATGGAAGGCAAGGGGATGGTATCTAGCGGCAAGAAGACCGTGCTCTACTGCGTTATCACGAGAGTCGAAGTGCCTGCGATAAAGAAGATAATCAACGATGCCGATGTATCAGCGTTCATGACGATCTCAGACGTTTCAGAGATAGTCGGAAATCACATCAAGAAGAAAAAAGCTCCGGTTAATAAGAACAGTGCCGCTCACCCGAAGTGAACGGCACTTATTTTTTATTTAGTTTAGTCTGCGGTTTATGCTTCCTTTTTGGCAGAAGCTCTGACGGCCCTGAAGATCACGAAAGCAGCCCATGCAACGAGAATAATGAGCAAAACGATCAGTATGTTATTGACCGCCAAAGTGGTTCTTCTGAACATGGCTCCTATTATAAAATCCGTTATATCTGAACCGTGGAAAGCAGCGCTAAGGAAGTTCAACAGGTCCTTAAAGTTCACGATTGAAGAAACATAAGATGCGGCAATGAATACAGCAGAGATCACCGGAACGATGTAAGGCGGTCTGCCCTTGCAGGAGACTAATCTGCGAAGTCCGATTGCAAGTAAGATCAATCCGGCAACGATAATGAGCTGGTAGCTATTGACCGTTACGATCAATCTCATCTGATCATATAAGTCTGCCTTTTTCCTTATTGCATCAACGATCCAGAACCCTATGTTGCCAACACCTGTGAAGCAGAGTCCGATAATAGACAGAGCATTCTTTTGTGCCGTTTTCTTTGCTTCTGCTCCGTTCTCTGAAACTGCCGGAGTTATCGCTCTGTATGAAATAAGCCTGGTGTTGATGAACACGATGCAAAGAATGCTCAGGACGATCAGCAGGATAAATACTACGATGAAAACAGTTTTCCTGTTGTGAATAGGCTCCACGAAGGATACTCCGCAGAATGCTGCGATCTTCGCAACTGTACTGCCGCGTCCGCCTGTATTCTTAAGAGCGTCCAGGACAAAATACAATATGCTTGCGATACCGGTGATCAATGAAGCGGTAACAGATAATGTCTTAGCCTTTTTCTGAGCCTTGTTTAGATCGTTGACCGGATCGAAAACAAGCCTGCCGATAAACAGTCCGATTGCAGAAAAGAGCATGATCGTAATGACAGAATAGAAGGCAATTGAGACTGAAGGTGTAAGCAGCATGAAACGCTTAAGTGTTTTTATGTATATTGAACCCTGTGTGGTTGCAAAAGACTGTGAGCTGTAAACCAAGTTATGGATCAGACCACACCATGAACAGACCGTTACGATTATTCCAGGAATTACAGCAAACCTGATCTTGCGGTCAAGAATGAAAAATAAAAGTGCAGAAGCCAACAAAATAATATAGATCAAAAGACCATTCACAAACATATTATTACCCCCTGAATAACCCGAACGGATTCCTATCCCAACGATAATATTATTATTTAATAAACCGCTGTAAGTCAATAAAAATCGGTGTTAGAGGGCGCTTGTGACCGTATTTTTCCGGTGAAGCAGTCAGCTTAAGTTATCATTCAGAGCCGCCGGATGCTTTCTGCTGAAATCTCTTCAAGTCCTCTGTCATTACCTTTGCCGTCTTAAGATCCATGAGCCATCCGAAGAAGTGCACTAGGACATATATGATGACGATGCTGACAGATACTCCGATGATCTGGGGAATAAGCTCGGGAATGTTCTTGAATCTTCCGAACATGAACGTGATTATGAGCACGATTATAAGGCTCATCTGAATGAATTCGCGGATCAGGGTCTGCTTTAGCGTGAGTTCCTTTTTCGAATACATGAGAAGGCCCGGAACAGAGCCGATGACGCCGTAAATAAGGGGATAGGCGAACGCTTCATAACCGAATCTCAGGTCGGGCTGGAAAAAGAGCCCTAATATGAACATTGCTGCGGTAATGAGTGTTACGGATATAAAAAAGCCTGCGAGCTGTGTCTGCAGATGTTCTTTCATACTGAGCCTCCCTTGAGCCTCTCCTTGATGTCGGGAACGTACTTGCGTGAGATGATGACCTGTTCACCGTTCGTGAGCACACAGGAGAACCTGCCGTTCAATGACGGCCTTATCGAATCGATCTTCATGAGATTTACTATGACTGATTTGGAAATGCGCGCGAAGTTGCGTGAGATAAGCACGCCTTCGAATTCGTAAAGGCGCCTGCCTGATTCGTAGCAGTCGTTCTGAAGATAGATGAAAGTCTTCTCGTCGACAGCTTCGATATAAAGGATATCCGGCAGCGGGATATTGTACTGCCGGTCCTCTTTGGTGCCTTTAAGGATGCCTTCGCGCGACCTTATGAATCTGACGATCTCATCAACGCGCTCGTCTTTTCTGTGACATCCGATCTCTATATATTCTTTCTCGGACTCGCCGATCTTCTTAACAGTTATTTCCATTGATGCCTCAATAGTGGTCTTTTACTTCGAAGTTTCCTTCTCCCTTAAGATAACAATCGAAAAACTCCAGTACAAGTCCATTTAAAGTCTTAAGCATTTCCACGTTGTTTACGTCGCCCGTGCCGAGCATCTTTGCTATCGGGGGCGCGAAAAGAGGGAGATCTGAAAAGTCCATGTGGCCGCTGCCCGCAAAATAAGTCCTGTAGGATATTGCGGCGTTTTGAACTATCACATTATTGGAATAGGGTTCACCGGTCTTTAGCGCCTGTTCTGCCTCATCGTGATGGTTCTGGTTCTGAAGATCAAGGAGAGGGGTTGTGTAAGGCTCTTCGTTGATAATGACCGTGTTGCCGTCGATGCCGGTATTCTCGCCGAGCATCGTGCCGTCGATGTCTACTACTGCGGAAATGTCACTTCTTCTTCCGCATGTAACGGCTGTAGCGCCTCCCATCGAATGACCGATGAGACCGATCTTTGTTGTATCTATGAGGCTTACGGCTTTGCTGACAGCGTCTTTCTGCTTCGCATCGATATGCCAGGAATCCGTGTTTCCTTCCTTAAACGAATCAATAGCGAAGTTCATGTCGGCAGTGCGGAGCTCCATCCATTGGGAAGTAACCTCGAAGACCTCTGCTTCGGAAGCATCGCTTGTACCGATCGTCATGGAATCATTGAGAAATTTCCTGTCGGCAATTATGGTCTTGCCCGATGAATCGTGAGTGAATATCGCATGATAAGGATGCTCGATGCTCGCAACGACATAGCCGTGGCTTGCAAGTTCCAGGATCATCGAAGCATTGTTCTGGTAGAATCCGAACGCACCGTGGCTGAATATGACCAGAGGCATCTTTTCCGAAACGCCTTCAGGGTAGAAGATGTAGACGGGAACCTCTCTGTAAGAACCGTCGTTCTCGAACGGCTCTAACCTTGACCGGTCGATCAGGATCGCGTCAGCCTCTAAGACCTTGTAAGGTCCTGTCGTTTCGAGGCCTTCGTAGTCAGCAAATATGAATGCCGGTATCATCGAAGATGCGATGAGGACAGAACCGAATAAAGCGCCTAATACGATAGGAGCTTTTTTCTTTGTCTTGCTGCTTTTGCGGTTCGCCAGGAAGAAAATGCCGGATACTGCGATCCTTATTATCAGCATCACGATAAGCCCCGTAAACCTGAAACTCAAGTCGATGCCGGGAAGGAGGACCAGGGCAAAGAAGGTTATCAGTTCTGCTGCATTTACGATAAGTCTTTTGGCGGTCCATTCTTTCTTGGAAGAGCTTTTTGCGAGCGCTGAGATCATGAAGCCGAGCTCTAAAAGGACCAGGATAATTAACAGGAATATTGTCATTACTTGTTACCTCATTTCATGTTGCTTGAGGTGACTATAAGACAGCTTTATAAGGCATTCAATGAACGGACGGGTAAGATGCAAAAACCGGCGGTAAGATGCATTTTCCGGACAAAAAAAGCCGCCCACGGATGTGAGCGGCAAAAGAATTCAGCTGTAAAGATATATTACTTCTTTCCGATAGCGCCATTGATGGCATCTACGTCAGGAAGATCAACTCCGACTTTCTTCTCAACCTTATCGATAGCGTCATTAGCGATCTTCTTTGCATTCTCGTCCTTTGCGATTGCGCTGACTGCGTCCTGAGCAGCACCTACAGCCTTGTTGATATCTAAGTCCATAAAAGGCACCTCCATATTTTTTGATATAATCATTTTATCACTATTGATTCATAATGGAATAAATTATCGTTGCCGTGCCGTGAATTTCATTAAGTTCAGACGTGGTTTTGTATGGTCATAAAGAAGTCATAACTTTTTCCTATACTCACGATGACAAAAGACGGATGTCGCGGAAAGGAACAAAGAAGATGAAAAAGAATTATTTGGGATTTGGGTTAGTTTACTGTGTTTTGGCACTTGTAATCTTCTCGGTATTGATGTCGTTTTATACAAAGAAAAAGATCGATGTTGTAAATGAAGGTATGCGTAACATTGCTCTTTTCCCTGAAATATCAATGGGCAATTCCGAAAACGGAACTCCGGAATCACTGGCACATAATGCTGTCAACTCATGGAAATTTCTGTCATTCGTCGGTGAGGATGTAGGCTTTTACTCTTCTATAGTTGATACCGAAAATAATGGCAGGGTAATGTTTGAGTCACAGGATTTTCTGGCATTCCGTTATTATGGCGAGGTTGAAACTGAGGTTATTGAGGATTCCTCTGACAGATATGAAGCGAAGGATACTCAGCTGGTTCCCGGTTCTACCAGATTTATGTTTTTTGAAGAGCCGCTGACACTGTCAAAGGACGAGGTTTCAAACTTCCGCTTCCCGCGCGGAAAAGATATTACGGTAGCAGGCGCAAGGTGCGATGATACATTCGTTTACGGAGGCACGTTTACTTTTTCTTTTGATGACAAGGTCAAGACATTAAATATTGCTGAGCCTGAAGTTGTCAATGAAGAGAAGGGCGTTCCTTATGAGGAGTGGATCGTAAGGCTCGATGAGATCGAGTATTATTCCTTGGGCGGGAATTCCGGAATAAACAAAAAGGCTCATAAATTTAGCGATGCATATGTTGCTAAGCACTTAGACGGCCAAGTTCCTGCCGGCCGTAATGTCAAGGAAGGGATTTTCACTACGACTGCTTCGGTAATCTTTGTTCACGATAAAGGACATTACCTTCTTACTTATTATTTCGTAACAAATCCGCTCCTGATCGTCATCAGAGATAATTTGTGGGTTTATATCTTGTCCGTTCTGGCTCTGGTTTTCGTAGAAGCTGTAATCATTTATGCAGTAAGAAAGCTCTACCTTAATCAGAAGAGATTCGAATTAAGGAGCGAAAAGCTTACGAAGGGCATCGCTTATGACCTTCAGGGACCTCTGTCTGTTACCAGGGAATATCTGGACAAATGGGAAAACGTAGATGAGGAAAAGCGCCCTGAATATTCGGAAAAGATAATATCCGAAGTTGACCACATGTCATCTATGGTTACAAGACTTCTCGAACTGTCTAAGATACAGGACGGCAGCGTTAAGCTTAACCGTGAGGATGTTGATCTCCTTCTTCTTGCCCAAAACATAAAGAAGAGAAACATGGAATCGATATTGAAAAAGGATATCGATATGGTGATCGAGACAGACGAAAGAGCTGAAAACTATACTGTGTATGCTGATCTCGAGATGATGTACATAGTTATAAACAACTTCATGACAAACGCAATAAAGTACTGCGAGCACACGATCAGGATCAGGCTGAAAAAATACAGAAATTCAATAGAATTCAGCATCACGAATGACGGTGCAGGAATCGAAAAAAACGATCTGGAAAAAGTATGGGACGTTCTTTATAACTCCAAGAAGAACAAGTCAGAACAGGATGAAAACAGCGGTGTAGGCCTTTCTGTCGTAAAGAGCATTCTTGATGCACATAACGCAAAGTGCGGATGCTATAGCGGCTTTAAAGGAACGAATTTCTGGTTTTCGATGGATGCATATGAGGAAGAAAAATGAAGAAACAATATATAAGATACGGAGCGGTTTTCTGCATTGTTGTGCTGCTGGCATTTTCGATAGCATTTGTTATTTTTACCAAGAACAAAATAGATGACTTTAACTTGCATTTCAATCTGCCTTTTGTAACAGCAAACATTGATTATCATGCTGATAACGCTGACGGACAGCTGGAAGAGCAGGTAATCAGATCGTGGAATTACTATCTCACATATGAATATGCGGACCGCACTGGCTTTTATTCTTCGATAACAGATGTTAACAGCGGTGAGGTTATCCTTGATTCTTTTGAACAGGGAATACACAAAGGCGATGCGGAAATTGAAAAGCTAAATAGAATGGCTTACGAGGCAGGCATAGAAGGAGAAAAGGTTTATAAAAAATATTCCGGCGTAAATGCTAAAAAAGGCATATTTACATCGACATCGGTGCTGATCAGTCAGGCTAAAGAAGGCAATATCCATGTTTCGTACTGCATAGCAGGAAAACCTTTGGCAAGCGTTATTAAGACCAATGCCCTGACTTATATATTTATGCTCTTGGGATTTATCATTCTTGAGGCTTTGATAGTTGTCTCTTTCGTCATGCTCTATAAAAACCAGATGAACTATGAGATCAGGAATCAGAAGCTGACAAGGGGCATCGCGCATGAATTAAAGACCCCTCTTGCCGTTACAAAGGCAACGGTTGAGAACTGGGACTATTTCGATGACGACCGCCGCAAGGATTATTCGAAAAGAGTCATTAACGAGGTCGATCACATGTCGGACATGGTGGGCAAGCTTCTCGATGTATCGAAGATCAAGGAAGGCAGCAATAAGGTTAATTTCGAGCCGGTTGACCTGAAGAAACTGACTGATGAAATTATTGCCAGGAGCGGCGAACTGATCCGCGAGAGGAACATCACGATCACTTTTAACCGTGACGATAAGCCTTATATGGTATTTGCAGATCTCGAAATGATGAACATGGTGATCAGCAACTTCATGTCGAATGCGATCAAATACTGCGATCATGTCATCATGATCCAGCTTAATAGAAACGGTCGTAAAATAGAGTTCAGCATCACTAATGATGGTGCTAAGATAGATAAAAAGGATATAGACAAGATCTGGGATATCTTCTATACGACAGATAAGGCAAGGACCGACAGGATGAGCAGCAGCGGTGTAGGTCTCTCGGTCGTAAAGAGTATCTTAGATGTCCACAAGGCTGAATACAGCTGCGTAAGCGGCGATAAAGGAACTGAGTTTAAGTTTTCGATGCCTGCTTATGAAACTGCCTAAAAGGCTCAAAAAGGGAAGTATTGAATGTATCGGATTTTGCTTGCTGAAGATGAGATTACATTAAGAGAAGTCATTGAAGTCTTCTTCCAAAAAAACGGATTTGAGATCGATGCGGTAGATAACGGTTCTGATGCCTGTTCCTTAGCGGACAGGCAGAAGTATGACCTGGTAATCCTCGATATCATGATGCCGGGCAAGGACGGAAAGGAAGTCTGCCGTTACATCAGATCCAGGTATGACGTGCCGATCATCTTTCTGACTGCGCTGGGTGAGGAGTGCGATATCATTTCAGGCTATGAGATCGGTGCAGATGAATATGTTATCAAGCCCTTCTCTACGAAGGTGCTTCTCATGAAGGTCAATGCCCTGATAAGCAGATATCACGGGCTCCTTTCTAAGAACGGATGCCTTGTCATAGATGAGATCACGATAGACCCTGCAAGGCATATCGTAAGCGTCGACGGTAAGACAATAAATCTGGCGCCTAAAGAATACGATCTGCTGCTCATGTTCATCGATCACAAAGATCTGGTCCTTACACGTGACCAGATCCTTGATAATGCGTGGAATTCTGATTTTGAAGGCTATGACAGGACTGTAGACTCACATATAAAAAAGCTCAGAAAAGCCCTTGGAAAAGCCGGCTATCATATCGAGACAGTGATCAAGACAGGATATGTCTGGAAGAGCGGAAAGAAGTAGATTGCCCGCATGGTGCCTTAGCCTGATAACTCCGCAGATCAGAGGGTTTTAACGAACCTCATGAAGTCTTCGTCGTTCTTGTAGACGCCGGCGCAGCCCAGGATCTTTGCAAAGGTCTTTCCGATCTCGGTTTGGAGCGCGCTTCTTACAGATTCAGGGGAAGACAGATCGTAATCAGCCTTCCATTCATCGACCCAGTTCTTCGAATGAACTTGTTGAGTGCGCGACCTACGATGTTGCCGCGATAAGGATAAAGATCACCGATGAATACGGCAATGTCATGCCGTTCTTTAACAGGCAGGCACTTCTGGAAGTTACGGGAGACATTGAGATCTTAGGCCCTGCGCTTGCCGATATCAACGGCGGCATGGGCGGTGTTTACGTAAGGAGCACAGGTGTGGCGGGGAAGGCTTCGGTAAAGATAGCCCTTCCTGATTACGGGCTGTCCTCAGTGGCGGAATTTGAAGTAAAGGTGAAGTCCTGATAAAAAACTTCAATAATCAGATTAGCAGGAGCTGTCTTTAGGGGCAGCTCTGTTA
>JAEEGK010023992.1_pt1 | contig 12677 bp, 8 predicted proteins | sample 8958771 | NCBI WGS metagenome assembly JAEEGK01 (sample SAMN16246547, study PRJNA631951) | gut metagenome | biome: gut microbiome; feature: rumen; material: SC-attached | host: Bos | place: Iran: Karaj | collected 2018-10 | reverse complement strand
CTTATCGGTTCCAGTGCACATCTGGATGTTTATTATACGGATTCTATCGCAATACTCTTTCCGGTTTTGATTGCTTATCTGTGGATTTGCGTGGATAAGACTTGGTGTTTTGTCCTTATAGGTCTGCTCGGAGCTTTTTCACTATTTTTAAAACCTCAGGCGTGCATTATCCTTATTGCTGTTTTTTTAATAGAAGCGAGCAAATTACTCAGTTCAAAATTCAGGACCCGTGAGTCGGCTTTAAGACTTCTTTTCATGATAGCCGGTTCCGCATCGGGAATTATTATCGGCAAGCTTTTGTCCGTGAATTCTCTCGGCCTTGATCCGGAAAAATCCATGGGACTGGCCCACTATTTTATGATGGGTTTACATGATGTTGGTTCCTATGCAGGGGCAGACGTGGACTTTTCCGCCTCATTTGCCACCAAAGCAGCCAGAAACAGCGCAGATATGCAGGAAGCCTTTCGACGCATCAAAGAATATGATTTTTCTTCCTTTATCAATCATGTGGTTAAAAAAGCGCTTTTCAATTACCATGACGGTTGTTTCGGCAATTTCACCGCAGACTTTTTCTGGCTTAACGAAAGGGTTTGCACCAACCGCCTTTCAGCTTTCCTGACCAATCTTATAAGAGGCGGCGGAAGAGCTCACCCGATTTTTGAAGCAGTTAAACAGGCGACCTGGCTGTTTATTATTTCTCTGTCTTCGATTCTTCCCTTCCGTCAGCATGCGTTTGACCAAAAGACCCGCGAAAAGGCTGTCGGTTTAATGCTTTCGCTTATAGGCATATTTCTTTTTCTTATGCTTTTTGAGGCCAATGCCAGATATTTGTATATATACTCGCCGATTTTTATTATTACCGCTCTGACAGTATTTGCCAAAGCACAGAATACAGGAGAACAATATGAATAATAATATAGAAATAATCCCCCTTCCCAAATCCAAATGGAAAGGAGCCACTATACCGCTTACCACCAGAAGCGACAGTTACTACGATTTTGATATAAAGCCTTTGGACGATAAGGGTTGCACCATTACCATTACCAAGAAGCCTTCTGAAAAAGAAATCATCCATACTCCCGAAGAATACGACTACCCGGATTCTTTGTACCAGGACCACTGGGAAGGTGCCGAAGCCTTCGGAGTTGTGGGCGATAACGGTGAGCTGAAAGCCTGCATTGAAGTCTGCCCCGAGGAATGGGCCAACAGACTTATGGTTACGGAGCTTTGGATATGCGACGAGCTTCGCGGAATCGGCTTGGGTAAGAGGCTTATGGACAAGGCCAAAGAAGTTGCCAAGACTCAGGGCCGTCGTGCCATCACCCTTGAAACTCAGTCCTGTAACACCAATGCCATAGGTTTCTATCTTCATCAGGGCTTTGAGTTAATCGGCTTTGATACCTGCTGCTATACCAATGCAGATATCGACAGGCGCGAGGTTCGCATTAATCTTGGATTTTTCTTTCACAGGGAGCCTCGCAGAAATTAAAGATATTTTGACGGCACAATAAAACTGATATAAAATACTGTTATGTAAAAAGGATATCTGAATATGTTTAGATATTCTTTTTTCTTTCAGAGGGGTAATGTTTGATGAATGTATTGTTGTTTTTGATTATCGTACTGATTTTTATTGTCGGAATCGGCTTGCTTAATGAGCGGGTTTTTAAGCTTCAAAGCGACATCGCGCTGATTCTTTTTTCTTTGATAATATCTCTCGGACTTCTTCTTGCGAGAAAATGTTCGGATATTGATTCCCTTAATAATTTTATAGACAGGCTCGGCGACTTCGGGTTTGAAGAATATCTTATGGACGGAGTTCTCTGCTTCATGCTTTTTGCGGGAGCGAGCAAGGTAAATATGAATAAGTTCAAGCAAAACATCCGCCCGATTTCCCTTCTGGCTCTTTTGACTACGGTTATTTCTTCCGTATTTTACGGAGTTTTATTCTACCTTGTAAGCCTTCTGTTTAAGCTTCCCCTTGATATAACATCCTGCATTTTGCTTGGTTGTGTGGTTTCTCCCACCGACCCTATTGCTGCTACGGGTATTCTTAACAAGATTGGTCTTTCCAAAAATGTTTGCTCTGTTATTGAGAACGAGTCCCTCTTCAATGACGGTACCGGCGTAACGCTTTTTATCTTTGTCCGCGGACTCATTACCAAAAGCGAAGGCTCCAACTTCATGGTGCTTTTCTTCAAAGAAATCCTCGGAGCAATTGCGGTTGCACTGGTAATGTCCTCAATCTTCTTTGCATTGATTAAACTTACAAGAGACCCTATCAAATATATACTTATTTCTCTTCTTAACGTTTCCCTTGTATATATCATCTGCGAACACTTGGGATTCTCGGGCGTAATTGCCTCTGTTGTATGCGGAATGTATTTCTCTTATGCCTTCTCAAGAATTGAGAACCGTGTAGTGGTTATAGATGAAAAAGAATACTACAAGGACTTTTGGGAGATTCTCGAGTCAATTCTCAACGCAGTTTTATTTGTAATGATAGCCCTGCTGATACTTAATATCGAGCTTAGTAAATATGTTCTTTTGCTGGTGCCTGTAGCAATTCTCGCTATAATCATTTCAAGAGCTTTCGGCGTATTCATAAGCAGCCTCTTGACCGGTCGCAAAATGCCCGGTAATTACAGCCTCAGGGAGTATGTATGCTTAATGACCTGGTCGGCGCTTAAAGGCGGACTTTCTTTGGCACTGGCACTGGGCACCAGGGAATTCCTTCCACATGATGTTTATCTGATATTTATGAATGTAACCTTTGTAACCATTTTCTTTACGGTTTTGGTACAGGGCTTAACTATAAAGAAAGTTTATTTTTCACTTGAAAAGCACAAAACAGAGAGACTTAAAAGGGAGAAAAGCAAATGAAAGTTATAGTTGTCGGAATCGGTAAAACGGGTCTTACTTTAATCGAAATGCTGACAAAAGAAGGCATTGACGTAACTGTTATAGACTGCTCCAAAAGAATAATCGACTCTGTCACGGACAAATATAACGTAACGGGTATCGAAGGAAGCGGAGCCTCAAGAGAAACTCTCAAAAAAGCCGGGGCCGAAACCGCCGATATGCTGGTGGCGCTTACCGCCGTGGACGAAATCAACCTTCTTAGCTGTCTGCAGGCCAAAAACCTCGGTACCAAGTACACAGCCGCAAGACTCGTCCTTCCGGACCTTTCTTTGGAAAAAGAATCCTTAATCAAGGAATATCACATAGATCATATTGTGCGTCCCAAGATTGATGTGGCCGAGATTATTTACAACAATATCGGTCTTCCCGGGCATGTTCGCCTGGATTCTTTCTTTGACGATGCGGTTAAGATGCTTTCGATTGTGGTCTTGAAGGACTCTCCTTTTGTAGGCAAAACTCTTCTCGACCTTCACAAAGAACTTAGCGGAAGCTTCCTGATAGTTGCCGTAACCCGCGATTCCAAGCTCTTTATTCCGGATGGTAACTTCATCTGTGAAGAAGGTGATAATGTCTACCTCATCACCGACCAGAAGGGCGTTGCCGATACTTTCAAAAACATGGGCATAATAACCACGAGTTCCAAGAAGGTTCTCATAGTCGGCGGCGGTTTCACCGGAGACTATCTGGCGGGCGAATTGCTAAAAGCCGGCAAGGACGTAACCATCGTTGAAGAAAATATCCAAAACTGCAAAAAGCTTATGGAAAAATATCCCAAGGCCAAGATTTCTTACGGCAACGCCGAATCCGTTGAAGTTCTGGATGCCGAGCACATCTCCAAAAAAGATGTGGTGGCCTCCATCACAGACCGTGACGAAGCCAACCTCGTAGTCAGTATGTACGCCTGGGCCGTTGGTGTGCCCTCAATCATCACAAGGGTCGATACCGTAGCACACGCAAAAATGCTTCACAAAGTTAATATGGATATCACCGTTTCCCCTTGCGAAGTTGCAGCCAACAAATTATACCGCTACGTAAGAAATGCCCAGATGCGCGATGCCAAGAACGAAATATTACGCTTTAACAGCATCTGCGATTCCCTTGCTGAACTCATGGAATTTAGCATAACCGAAGAATGCAGTCACCTTAATATTCCTTTCAGAGACAAGGCATTTAAGCTCAAAAAGGACACTATAGTGGCCGCAATAATCCGTGATGGCGAAATGAAGATTCCCGGCGGCGACTCCACTCTTCAGGCCGGCGACAAGGTATTTATTGTTTCCGCCAGCAAGAACAAGATTAAGAATTTGAACGAAATATTCCGCTAAAATACGGCTTTTCCTGCATTGTTAACATTCGTTGCTTGTAGCAACGGCGTGCTTTATTTATGATAAGGGCACAAAACAAAATGCATAAAGGAGCATCGATAATGTTAGGAACTAAAATACAAACGTTAAGAAAAAATAAGGGCTACTCACAGGAAGTATTGGCAGAAAAGCTTAATGTAGTACGACAGACAATTTCTAAGTGGGAAAAAGAACTCTCTGTCCCGGATGCGGAAATGCTTAAAAATATAGCTGAGGCGCTTGAAGTTCCGATCTCCGAATTACTGGATGGCAATGAACCTGCTCAGGATGTGCGAAATGATTTAAATGCCATAGCCAGACAACTGGAAATAATAAATGAACAGTACGCCTCACAAAATTCCAAAAGAAGAAAAATGTTAACTAAGATAGGCATCGCAGTCGTTTGTTTGATTGTTCTGTGTATTTTGGCATCAATCCTTCCCATATGGTCGAATATGTGGCATGATTTCGGAAAGAATTTATATCATGCTGTTAATATGATAGTTCCAATACGTTTCTTTAGAGGACAATTATAACGTATGGCATACATTTTAAAAGGGATAGCCACAAGAGCTATCCCTCTTTTATTTCTGTCTCTTCTGAAATTTCTAAAAGCGGGAAAGACAATTCCGCCACAAACAAATCTGCTTCCGCATACATTAACAGTTTTCCGTTCTGAAGGTCCATCAGGCTTTTAACTATTGAAAGTCCCAGTCCGTGACCTTCCGAATGTCTTGAAAGGTCGCCTCGCACAAACCGCTCTGTCAATTCTTCCATGGAGAAATTCAGAGGGTCTTTGGACATGTTCTTAAAGCTTATTATCACCTGTCCGTTTTTTTGAGCCGCACTCACATATGCTCTGGAGCCGGGCATGGAATACTTGGAAATATTGGTTAAAAGGTTTTCAAATATTCTGCTTAGGAACTTGGCATCTGCGGAAATCATCAGTTTCTCTTCCGGGTATGATTCAACAAGAGTGATGTCTGCCTCATTTAACTTGTGCTCATATTCCACAACACATTGCTCGAGAATGATATGAACGTCGCAGGGGCTCATGTGAAGCTCTACTGCTCCCGTTGCCGCTTTTGATGCTTCTATCAGGGATTCCAGCAATTCTTTTAATCTTACCGACTGCTTGTGAAGATGTTCAGCGTATTCTTTCTTTTCCTCTTCGGAGGCTTCTCCCTTGTTAATCAGGTCCGAGAAATTGATAATCGATGTCAGGGGCGTTTTAATGTCGTGAGAGATATTGGTAATAAGTTCTGTTTTCAGTCTTTCACTCTTCATGCGCTCGTTAACAGCCAAAGAAACACTTTCCGACACCCTTCCGATATCATGAGCAAATCCCTTTAGAGATACAGGGTATTCTTTTTCATCTACAGTACTGTTTAAGTTTCCGTCCGCTATTTCTTTGACAGCTTTTCTGAGGTTTGAGATTTTTGATATATAAATTGCCCCGACCGCTATCAGAATAATCGCTTCAATAATCAGACTTAATGTAAGATAATATGTATTCTGCCGGCTGCTTGATTTTACCAAAAGAATGTTGCCCGCAAAGAGTCCCGCAAGCGCCAGCAGATACTTAACCATTACATGTCCGCGCGAGACAAAAAGCATTGCCCCGAATACCAGAAGAACAATGCTGATTACCGTCAATGCTCCTTCTTTTACAAAACTTCCGTAAAAGAACATCCAGACCCTCGCTACAGTCTCTCCGACTTCGGGAGAAATCATATCGCTTATTTGAAGTCGTATCACATAGGTTTCTTTGTCAGTGGTATAACCTGTCGTAAGGGCGCTGCCTTCCTCGGGCCAATCCATATTTCTTCCGCGGAAAGAGCCGTTTCTTGTATATACGGCGAACTTAACTCCGCTTTCTTCGCAGATTTCTTTAAGCTCATCCAGTTTGCCTGCTTCCACATACTCACTGATAATCTTCGCATATTGATAAAGGCCCTTGTCAGTATCATAAGCCCATACTATTCTCGTATTCATTTTTCCGCCGTTAAGCCGGTCACTTAACATGACTCCTTCAAAGAACAGTCCCAGAAGCCCGGCTATAATAAATAAAGCATACAGAACGGAAAGCAATATTCTTTTCACAAGCGGTCCCCTTTCACTTCTGAACTGTTAATCTTGTATCCCTGACCCCATACCGCCGTTAAATATCTCGGATTCGCGGGGTCGATTTCTATCTTCTCTCTTATGTGGCGAATATGTACGGCAATGGTTCTTTCACTGCCGATAGCGCTTTCTTTCCATATGTGTGAGTAAATTTCTGCGGGAGAAAAGCATTTGCCCTTGTTGTTCATAAGAAGCTTAAGTATCTCGTACTCTGTATTGGTAAAAGAAATCGGTTCTCCGTTGAGCCTTACTTCTTTTTCCCTGTCATCAAGCTCTAAGCCTCCCACCAGAAGTGTCTCTCCGAGAGCGGTATTGCCACCAAGCCTGGTATAGCGCCTGAGCTGCGCATTTACGCGGGCGCGCACTTCAAGAGGATCGAAGGGTTTTGTGATGTAGTCATCGGCGCCTTCTTCCAATCCCGCAATTTTATCGATATTTTCGCTTTTGGCGGTTAGGAGTATAACAGGCACATTACTGTACTGCCTGATAGCCTTCATGGCTTCAATTCCGTCCATCTGAGGCATCATAATATCCAAAAGAATCAGGTCGATTCTGTTTCCTTTTACCGCTTCAATGGCTTCTTTGCCGTTTCGCGCTTCGTAAAAAGTAAAATTTGGGTCCTTTAAATAGATTTTTAAAGCGTATACAATATCGTCCTCATCATCGCAAAGTAAAATGTTAAACATAACCCCGGCCCCTTTACTGAAGATTACTTAAATACTCCGAAACCTTTTTCTGAATGTTTGCGGCGGTTTCTTTTTCCGAAATATTCTGTTTGTACATCTTATCAACTTCTTCATTCATTATATCCCATACCGGGTCGAAACGCTTATCATACAGACGCACGCTGTCAAAAAAATCAATAAACTCGTCTATATAGGAAGTTCCGTCTTCTTTGGCTGTCATTTCATAAAAAGTTCTTCCCCCAAGTATTAATGTTGGATTGGGGCTTGAATAAAAGCGTACCAATTCTTTATATCCGTCTTCCAATTCTACTTTACCGCTAAGCGGAAATTCAGATCCCTGATCCGTTACATTTGTACCATTGATAATTTTTCCGTCGTAAAATTTTTTATTGCTCGGTATAAAAGTAAGGGAGTAGTCTCCCCATTCATTTTCATTAAGGTACTTAAGGAAATCTTTTATTTGATTGTAATTTTTTGTATTTTTACCGACTGCCAACGCTCTGTAGTATGTTGTAACATTTCCGCTCTCGGCTGTAGTTGGAAATCCCGGCATCTCTAGCTTATCACCGCACAATGCCATGTATTCATCGAAATCAGAAATTGAAATGTTGTCTATAAGTATAAGCGGTACTTCATCGTTCATAAGAGCATTTGCCCTTGCTTCCAACGATGCCGGAGAGATATTCTTGTCGGTATAGTATTTTTTGCACTGTTTCAGTATTCTTATAAACACATCACTGTCAAAAGAACAGGTTCTCTCCTCCAAATTCAGGAATTCCGACTCATCCATTGCCTGAGAGAATACAAAAAACGGGTCCACATTCCACGCTCCATAGCAAAGTGCTTTGAAAGGTTTTCCTTCTTTTTCTTTTTTCTCCAAAAGCTTTAACAAATCTGTTGCAGTATATGAATTGCCGCTAAATGTTCCTTTTTTGGCACCAAGAGTTTCTCTTGTGTTAAATGAAGGATACATATAAATCTTTCCGTCTTTGCTGGATGCTTCCAAAAAGCATTTGAACAAGGAGTCTTTCTCTTCTTCCGACACATAATCCGAAATGTCCTTAACTACTCCCGCATCATAGAAAGTGTCAAAAGAATCCGGACTGATGCTTATGATGTCCGCTCCTGTCCCATTCTTCAGACTTTCTATAGTTGCCTGAAGGCGTGTCTGCTCATCTAATTCTTTGCCACCGACAGTGATAAATTCAAACTTCACATCGGGGTGTGAGCTTTCATACTTTTTCATAGCCCTATCAAGGTTTTTATCCCATTCACCGTATTTCTGGACTTTTATTACTGTAGGCTTTTTTGCTTTGTCCGAGAATATTCTCAGATTGGCGTCTTTAAGTACAAACACATCACCCTGGTCATTTGTCGTTACATATGCGCCCTGAATATAAGTCGGGTCAGTGCTTAAGAACTTTACTCTTTCACCGGTTCCCAAATTCCACCTCACAAAACTCTCGTCCGGATACGTTCTGTAAATTATGTTTCCATCAAAAGATTGCAGAACCTTGTTGAAATAGAAAGAAACCACATCTAAAGTGGCCATCTCAGATTCATCAAAGAAAAAGACCGTCGAGCTGTTGCTGTTACCGCTGCTTTTGAATACAAGCTCTCCTTCTTTTGTAGAAAAAAGAAACTGTATCTTTTCATTTTTGAAACCTTGGTAAACAGTCATAATGTTTCCAAACTTATTGGTAACAGCTATCATTCCGTCAGTACTTACGGCTATAAATCTTTCGGTTGCCCCTTCGTAATATACTTTATTGTCTCTGACCGAATCTTTTAAAGCATCATAGAGTTCCTCTAAGCAAATCCCTTTTAATAATGTGCCGTCTTCTTTTGCTACACTTGCAAAATGTACTTCATTGTATTTTGACTTGCCGTCATCAGTCTCTCCGATTCGGCGATGTTCTCTGTAAAAGAATACAAGCTTGCCGCCACTGACAAATATATCATCCACGTATGTATCGCTGTAATAATATGTTGTGGTTTTTTCCTTTGTATTGCAGTCATATATTTGTAATCTCTGGGCGTACATTCTGTAAGCTTTTTCTTTTTCATTCTCTACCCAAATATTTTCCACGCAGTAAAACTTGCCGTTTTCTACCGCAAAATGTGCTTGAGTTCTTCCAATCGGGTCTTCGTCAAAAGCTGTATTAAAAACGTCTTCTATGTACTCAGAGAAATTATGGGTAAGGTCTGTGGAGACTTCATCAGTTATATTCCAGTTTGATAAGGTCGCAGCTTCACTTTTTTCAGAGAAAAGAATGAGTAAAATTATTAAAAGAATAATGCCGCTAAAGAAAATGCTTTTCTTGGTAATTGTCACAATAGCCCCTCCTCATATGAACCCATTCTCTATTATGATTCTATATCAGTCTTTTTTGTTTCTTTCGACCACTATAATTTTCCGACTAATCCGCTCTAAAAACAATAGCTTTAAACCCATATTAACATTTCTTAACAATTGTTAAGAAGAAACCGGGCTGAGGATGTCAGTCCGGTTTGTCTTTTACATTGCTGCTTTTGTTGAATCTACGTAGTATTGAGCCTGAGTCTTAAACATTTCTGCATAGATGCCGCCTTCGATGTTAACAAGCTCATTGTGATTGCCATATTCTTTAATGGTTTTGTCTGCGAATACCGCTATCTTGTCACAGAACTTACAGCTTGAAAGTCTGTGGGAGATATAAATCGCCGATTTGTTACCCACCAGTGTATCAAACTTACTGTAAATCTCGTACTCGGCCATGGGGTCGAGGGCGGCTGTAGGTTCATCCAGTATAATAATCGGAGCATTTCTGTACAGCGCTCTGCTGATGGCGGTCTTTTGCTGCTGGCCTCCCGAAAGCTCCGTTCCCTTTTCATCAAAGGATTTATAAAGCATTGTATCAAGACCGTTGTCAAGCTTTACCGCATCTTCGTAAAGGCCGGATAACTTTAACGCTTCTTCTATCTTTTCCTGTTTAGGCTCAGACGATATATCGCCGAGAGCTATGTTATCCCTTAATGAAAAAGCAAACAGTTTAAAGTCCTGGAATACCACGGCAAAGAACTTCCTGTATTCCTCGTCGGAGTATTCTTTTATATTTACTCCGTCTATCAGAATTTCTCCTTCGGTAACATCATAGAGTCTGCACAGAAGCTTGATAAACGTGGTCTTGCCGGCTCCGTTTAATCCTACGATTGAAAGATGTTCTTTGGGGTCAATCTTAATACTGACATGCTCAAGCACGAAAACATCGGTTCCCGGGTATTTAAAGGAAACATCCCTAAACTCAATAACGTGTGGCTTGTCCTCGACCTTTCTTTCACCTTTTGATATAGCGCTGGGATACTCCATAAAATCGATGTACTGATAAGCATAATTGCACTTCTCGTTAATCTGTCTGATTCCCATGGCTATGCCTAACAGACTGTTGTACAGTCTGCTTGCTGAAGCTACGCACATGGTGAATTCTCCGAGAGAAATAATCTTCTTAAGAGCTCTGTAGCCCATATAGAAATAACTGATTCCGTCTCTTACTGCATTGACTATATCTCCGCAGTAGTCGTTTTTAACTCTTTCTTCGGCCTGATTTCTCCAAATATCAGACTGATTCTGCGCCCAATAATCCGCCTGCCTGGACATCATATCTTTACCGTTGTACAAACGTATTTCTTTTCCGTATCTGTAATCCGTTAATGTAAAGAAAACGTATCCGAATACACGGTTGTGCTTGGCAAGTTTGGCAAAGTCTCTTAATTGAATCAGCTGGTTCCTGTAATTAAAATACGTTATAAGTCCCATGCCGATAATCTGAATGGGAAGCAACAGCGGACAATATATGGCTATTATCACCACTGAGGTTATCATTAGGGCTATGCTGTAAAGAGTTTGAAAAAAGCAGTCTATAATTGAAACCGCACCGCCGCTGTACCAGGAAATACCCGTCTTTGCTTTTTCCTGTTTATCAAGTACCTCTGAAGATTCCGTATACTGAAAATCCATTTCCATGCATTTCTCTGCAAGCTTTTCCTGAAAATACATGTCTGTAATGTTGGAGTATACATTCTTGTGCGAGTCACATATGTTGCTTAAGAAGCGTGACAAGAACTGCGCTGCAAGAGTCAGGGCAACATAGATGATAACCGGTTTCACATGAGCGGCCTTATCCGCTCCATTTATCACTAGCTCCAGTTCATCGATTAACAGTTTCGGCAAAAGAAGGACCTGCACTTCACCCAGGGCATTTCCCAGGAATTTTAAAAAGTAGAGTGCATATAATCCTTTTGCTTTTTTGTTTATAACTTTAAGCATGTAAAAAAGTGTTTTTGAAACTATCGGGGGACGTTTTTCTTTTTTCTTATTCGCCATCTTCTTCACCCCCATCCACGTAGTATTGCGCCTGAACGTTGAACATCTCGCTATAAGCTCCGCCCTTTTCCATAAGGGAATCGTGAGTTCCGTATTCAACCATTTCGCCGTCTTTAAACATAGCAACATGCGCACAGAACTGAGTGGAACTTAATCTGTGGCTTATGTATATGGCTGTCTTGCCGCCTATGAGTTTGTCAAAGTCGGCGTAAAGTTTGGCCTCGGCAAGTGCATCAAGAGCCGCAGTAGGCTCATCAAGAACTACAATCGGCGCATTTTTATAAAGCGCACGGGCCAAAGCAAGCTTCTGTCTCTCACCGCCGGAGAGGTCTATGCCTTCATCGTATATTATCTTAAGAAGCTGAGTATCAACTCCGTTAGGAAGACTGTCTACTTTTTCTTTCATGCCTGCTGCCTCAAGACAGGCTTTTGCTTTTTCTTTGTCCGTTTCCTCGGGAGTTGCCATGGCTACATTTTCTGAGAGCGGACACGCAAACAGGTTAACATCCTGAAATACGGGGGAGAAGAGATTGTAGTATTCTTCTTTGTCATAACAGGATACATCGGTTCCGTTTAAATAAATCTTACCTTCGGTAGGCTCATAGAGTCTTAAAAGAAGCTTGATGAAAGTGGTCTTGCCGGCTCCGTTAAGTCCCACTATCGCGAGGCGCTCCCCTGCTATAACTGTGAGGTTAAGATTTTTAAGAGCAAAATTGTCCGCCTTCGGATATTTGAAAGAAACATTTTCAAACCTGAATTCGTAAGAATCGTACTTCGGTATCGGTATGGTGTTTTCTTTTTTGCCGGAGTCCAAATCCAGGAAGCTTCTGAAATCGTCTACTTCACGGCTCCTTGCCAAAAGATTGTTTAAGTTGTTAAGGAGCGAATTGATGTAAGAGAAAAAAGTCGCGGAAACACCGAGATAAAGACTGAAATTACCGATGGTCATATTTCCCTGAAATATTGAGTAAATCAGCCAGCCATACATCAAAAGCTGGGATAATATCCACAAAACTGTTCCTATCTGGCCGTTTATCCACCATATAAGCTGATTTTTCCTCTCAGCCTCGATTCTTTCTTTATTCAGCTCATGGAAACGGTTAACGATATAGTCTTTTAACCCATACATGCGGATATCTTTACCCATTTTGAAATCGGTGGTAAGGTCCTGCATGTATCCGTTCTTTCTCCACCAAAGTGCAAGCGGGTCCCAGATTTTTGCTTTTGTGACTTTGCCGG
>JAEEGK010023990.1_pt1 | contig 12677 bp, 7 predicted proteins | sample 8958771 | NCBI WGS metagenome assembly JAEEGK01 (sample SAMN16246547, study PRJNA631951) | gut metagenome | biome: gut microbiome; feature: rumen; material: SC-attached | host: Bos | place: Iran: Karaj | collected 2018-10 | reverse complement strand
GAAGAAGAAAAATTAAATTTAGTACTTGATTTAGACCATACATTAGTTTATACAAATGATTTTGATGATAAATTAATAAAAATTTTTACAAAAAATAAAATATATTACATGAGTATAAGAAAGAATTTAAAATATTTTTTTGATAATTTAAAATTATTTTGTAATTTATATATTTATACAACTAGTTTAATTGGTTATGGTGATGTTATCAAAAGGGAATTAGAGAAAGATTTTAAAGTTAAATTTATCAATTTTTATCAACCTCAATCAAAAAGTTTACAAACTTATGATAAGTCTTTATCATATTTAAAATTAAAAAAAAAAAATACTTTAATATTTGATGATATGAGTGATATATGGAAAAATGAAAAAGATATTGTTATTTCTTCAAAAAAATACTTAGATATTAATAATTTAGGAGAGAGAATTTTAATTAATTATAATTATAAAGGAATTAATAAAAATACTCAATTTGTAAAAAATTATTATTCTTCAAATGAAAAAGATATTATTAAATTACATTCAGAATTAAATGATATAGAAGATCAAGGACAATTATATTATTTAGTTCAAAGAATTCAAATAATATATTTTATTAATAAGAATTTTACAAATAATTGTGAACAGGCTTTTTCAATATTAAGAAATAATATTTTATATAAAAAAAGCTTTAATATAAAATTTTGTTCTCATGGTTTAGAACAAGATTTAAATAATATGATTGAAACTTGTGGAGGGGAAGTTAATAATTCTAAATTTGCTAATTATTTTCTAATTTCTAAAAATTCAGTTAGCGAACATTATTTTGAATTAAATAAAATGAAAAATAAAATTTTAGATGAAAAATATATTTTTGATTGTTTTTATAATATTACTGAAATGGATGAAAATAAATATAAAATTATAATTTAACTGAAATTAACATTATATAATAAAAAAATAGTATTTTTTAAATTTATATTGTTTAATTAAATAATTATTTTTTTTTTTAATTAAATTATTGTTAAAGAAATTAAATAATATAACTATACATAACTTTATTTAAAGAAAGAAAGTTTATAAAAAGTTATTCTAATAAATGAATATTTAATTATTTTATATTGTAAAAATAATAAATATAATATATATTAAAATCATTTTGTTCTGAAAATTATAAGTAAATAAAATTAATAACTATTATAATATAATAAAGATATATATATAAATGTCTTTATTAAATTCTCAGAAAAAATAACTTTAATTAGGAATATTTCTTTTTTCATAAAAGAAATCCTAATGAATAAGTTGAAATTGGTAAATAAATTTTAATAAAAAATATTTTTATATGATTTTTATATTAAATAGCATGTTTAATAATTAGATTTAATATTTACTTTTATTATTTATATATATATTTTAAAGAAAAAAAAAGAAGATGAAAAAATTTAAAAATTAATCAAAAATTTCAATCAATATTGATGGATAAAGATAATTCATCAAAGAAAAAAAATTGAAATTATTTATAATAATAAAGATTTAAGTTATTTTTTAAATTATTTTTTTAAAAAAAGATTCATCGTTTTTACTATTTGTAATATATTTATTAGTATTGAAGAAGATTTTATTTTTTTCAAATGCTTTTATATTTAATATTATAATATATTTATCTTAAATCTACGATATTTATTGTAATAATATAAAACACATTTTATATAAAAAAAGCGGGTTATAATTTAATTACCCAATAAATGCATAATGAATTTACATAATAAGTGCATTATTATTATATGTTATAGAAGATTAATAAAATATATTCTATTAATTTATTAACTCATTTAAAAGTAGATATAAAAATATATAATGATTAATATGTTATTTGATGAAATGAATAAATTTGTTAGTTCATCAAAGATTTTTATATAATAATAATAAAATGTTAATAAATGAAAACAAACAATTTTATTTAATATATATATAAATTTTTTTATTTAATTTTTATATAAAAAATCAAAAAATGGGAATTACATATTTATATTTAGTTTTATTAATTTACTATTTATTAAGTTTTAGTTAAATAATAATGATAAAATACAATAACAAGAAAAATAATTTGATGATATTAAGAATATAATTTCTCTTTAAGTATCCTTTATAACAATAATATAAGAAAAAAGAAAAATATTTATACTTCTCATATTTTCATATTTATCATCTTTTTGATTATTGTTTATTTTTTTATTTTATTTTATATTATTATTAGATAATTAGTTTGTTTTTAAAATTCTTTTCATTTTTTATATTAATTAATATTTTATTGATTATTTAAATTATTAATATTCATTAATTCATTTTTTATATGATATTATATTCTGATATTTTAATTTTATCTTTAACAATTGACGTAAATTTGACAAAGAAACAAAATAAATAAAATAAGAATAAAACCCAATAGTTTTCTGTTTTACAAATTTCTTGAAAAATATAGGTGGATTTAAAAAATTAATTTTAACAATAAAATCCATAAGATCAGGATATATTAGCTATAAATAAACTATATTGATGGTAAATTATGCCTTTGACCTTCAATAAAACAGGAAAATCCTTATAAATTGGATAAAATAATTTTTAAAATAATATTTAATAAAGCAAAATCCTTTTATATTGAAATAAATATAATTTTGAAAAAAACTTTTTTTGATTGTAATATATAAAAATCGTAAAAATTAATAAAATAAAATTGTTAAAAATGAATAAATTCAAATTTTGTTTAATATTCCTTCTTTTTACATCAATATCAATTAAATCAAAACTAGAAGGAGAAGTTCCAGAGCCTCATGATCCAGAAATTTTAGATAAAAAATTTTTAATTGAAGTAGTTAATTCTAATCTTGAATCAACTCTAATAAAATTAACTCCAGGTTTATATGAAAAAATCTATGTGAAAATTACAAAATTATCAAATGCCCCTTTCCATTTCCATGATCTTGATCTTGAAATTGATGATGAGGATTTTCAAACTGAAAAAAAAATCAGAATAGATCCTCTTAAAGGTAATTATTTTGAAGCTTATATTGGTATTAAATGTGGTAGTCAATTTGAAGGAGTAAAAACTTTAAATTTTAAAAATACTGAAAAAGTTTTATTTTGTGATTTTAAACCTTTTAATGTTACTGTTACTCAAGAAAAAACTTATGTTGATTTTGAACAAAATGTTCAAGAACTTTCTGTTAAAGGCTATGGTTTTTTAAAATTTAATTTAGAAAATATACATCCAATAGAACCAACAACTTTTAATTTTAATTTTGATAATAGTAAAGAAGTAGTTGAAGTTCAAGGAACATTAGATATTAAAAAAAGAGAAAATGATGAAAAAATAACTAAATCATATTTAAAATATAAAGCTAAAAAATATGTAGAAGACGATAATGTTATTGTAGTAAATATTACATCACAATCAATGTGTATTTTACCAAAGAAAGATTCTTTTTCTTTTACAATAAATAATTTAACAATTCCTGAATTTAAACAAGAATTAAAAAAAGATATAGTTAAAAGTATTAAAGTTGTAGAAGCAAAAGAAGAAAATGCAATAGAAATTGATATGACTATTCCCTTAGGAAATACAATGATATCTTGTGAAGCAAGACATGGTACAGGAAAAGAATTTGATGATAGAGAATTATTTTCAGATATAAAAGAAGAAGAATATATTGATAATGAAGATGAAGATTTTAGAAAAGATAGAAAATATAATGTTGATGATTATATCTCTCAAAATAACACTGAATATAAATTAGTATTTACTAATTTATATAGATTAGGTGTTTATAGAGTTAAATGTAAATTAAATGGAGCTTATGATGGTTCTTCAAAAATTGATATTAAAATTGGTCATCTTGAAGATGCTGATTTTAAAACTGTTTTAAGACCTAATTCTTATTATAAGAATTTACCAAGATGTATTGATTTTACTTTTGATAAAAATGATAATATTGAAAATTTCACTCAAAGTGCTATTCAATATTTTTATACTCAAGAAAAACCCAAATGTGTTCAAATTAAAGAAAGAGATCTTAATAATGCTTTAGGATATGATGAAAATGTTAAAAGTTTATGTACTGCAATTAATCCTTTATGTATGTTTAATATAAAAGAAGACTTAGATAAAATTACAAATGATTTTACTGAAGAATTAAATACAATTGAAAAAATAAATAACACTTTAGGAATTGAAATTAATAATGCTTTCTCTTTAGAAACAGTAAAAGATGATAAATCCCCAGATAAAAATTTAATAAATGTAACATATATAAAAGAATCAAAAGATACAAAAGCAGTAGACATTACTTTTTCAATAACAAACAATAATAAACATCCAATTGTTTGTGCATATAATAAAGAATTAGAAAAGAATGGAAAAGCAAGATGGTTAAATCCATTAGATTTATATGGAGAATTAAATATTGCAAATGGTCAAACAGCAACAATTAAATTTTCATTAAAAAAAGTAGATAATGGCTATTCAATTTATTCTTTAGTTATGGATTGTGGAAATTTACCTGGTTATATTTATCATTATTATACTACCGGACCATTTATTGCTTCTTCTGTTTATGTTAGTAAAGAAACTCCTAAAGATTATGAAAAAAAAGAGAAAGCTGATTGTAAAAATAATTTGAATTTACCTGAATGTATTGCCAGAAAAAATAAAGAAGATATGAAAAAAGTTAAAAAAGCTATTGATGAATTTGAATCAGATATTCCTCCTTTTGTTGATGATGTTCTTGATGATATTTCTAATTTTGCTCATTTACATATTCCTGAACAAAAAGAAATCTTAAACGATGAATTAAAAAAATTAAAACAAACACAAAAATTATCTAAAGAAAAATTACAACAAGCTTATAAAATGTTAAAACAAATGGTAAAAAAAGAATGTACAAATAGTCAAAATTATGAGGAATGTAGAAAGGACAAAAAAAAAATATTTGAAGATTTATTCAAAGAAATTAAAGATTATTTCTCATGTAATAATATATTAGATAATATAAAAAATTTCGATGATTCAAGTTCATTTACTGAAAATGTTAAATCTATTCTTGCTCTAATATCTTCAACAACAGATAATTCAGATTCTTTAAATCAAGATAATAGTCAATTCTTATATAATTTATCATATTGTGTTTTAGATAAATTTGATGAAATATGGGAGCACACAAATAAAGAAATTAAAGATTTAACTCCAGAAGAAAGTTTAAATGTTAAAAAAGATATAATTCAACTTATGGTTAAATCAATAAGCAATTTAGTTGAAATTATTAAATATGATGAAGCTGATGGTTTTCTTGAAGATAAAATGAAGGTTTTATCTACTAAAATATTAATAAGTGAAACTGCAAAAAAATTAAGAAAAAAAATACATCATGCTGCAAAATTGTTATGGAAACTTGGAAATGGAAATTATGTATTAGATAATTTAGTAATTAACATTACTAAATTAGATGAGAATGAAAAAGATGAAAAACAAGAATTTAATTTTACAGAATATGGTATTCAATTAAGAATTAAAAAGAAAAAATTACTTAAAAAATTCAAAGCAGATTTAATGCAAATAATAATATATAGAAAATATCCTCAAATATCAATAAATAATATGGAAAGTGAAAATAAATTTATTTCAATTAAATTCTTTAAAGATAATAATGAAGTAGAAGTAGAAGATATAGATGATGATGATAGACCAGAAATTGTTTTTGAAAAAACTAAATTTATAAAATGTGTTTATTATAATGAAAAAGATGAAGATTTGAAAAAAGATGGTCTTGAAAATCTAAGTGATGATAAATATACTATTTGCAAAGTTAAACATTTCACTGATTTTTCAATTAGTAATCTTGATGTCGGTGATGGATCAAGTAATACTTGGAAAATAATTCTTATTATTATTTTTGTTATATTACTTGCTGTTGCAGGATTCTTTGTTTTTATGAAAACTAGAAATCCAGTTAAAAATGTTGATGTTGAAAATATTGGAAAAAATATTAATCAATCTTTAAATGTTTAAATCCAGGTAAAGAAAATAAATATTTTATTATTTTATTATTTTTATTAGTGAATTTTAAATATATTTTTTAATTTTTAAATTATTAAATTAGTTTAAATAAATGTATAATCTAATTATTTTACATATTTTACTATGTTATTAAAACATATATTCTTCTTATTTTATTAAATCAAATTATCAAAGAAAAAAAAATTGATATTTTTTTTTGTGTTTTTAATTCATAAATTAAGATAGATTCAATGAAAGAAAAATATCATCATAAAATATATTTTTTATTTACAAAAAAATTAATCATTAAAAATGTTTATGTTTAATTTTTAAATTTAAAAATATTTTAGTAACTAACCAAGTAATTTTTGAGCATTTTTTTCACTATCAAAATGAAAATCTTCTTCTGTTAATTCTTTTGCTTTTTTAATTTTTGGAATTTTTCTATATTTTTTAAATATAATAAATCCTAATATTACAATAATAATAGACACAATAACAATTAAAAATATAGCAATTTCAAATGAACTTTCTATTTCAGTATATACTCCAATTTGTTTTGCATCTTGATTAAAAACTAATTGATATTTTTGGAAAAATTGTTTTCCAAGTTTCCAATTTTTTTCTCCTTTTCTAAAAACAATCATAAAATAATAATTACCATCCACTTTTTCAAATAAATCATCAGAAGTAAATGTAAAGTTATATTTTAAAGATTTCAATTCAAAAGTTAGAGTAGGAAAACCTTTTTTAATAGATTCTTTACAATAATAATAAGAAGTATAATTACTTTTGGAAATATAAAAACAAATTCCTTTATCAATATAGTTTTTGAAAATAATATTAAAATAATATTGATAATCTAAAGGACAATGAATAAAACCATATTCAAGTTTAAAATAAACTCCTCCATAATCATATTTTTGAATTAAATTTTCATCTCCTAAATATATATTATCAAAATAAAATCCCCAATCATCTCCATAAACAGGGCTTCTAGCCTTAGAATAAACAAATTTTTCTTTATTATATCTTTTATCATATTTATCAGGTGGATTTCCAATTAGAATTTCTCCTTTATTTTTTCCATTATATTTAACTGTGAAAAAATATGATTCAATAATATCTAAAGATTTCAAAGTTTTAATAAAATTATATTCTTTTAAATTATCTGCAGATACATCTTCATGAATATGTAAACCTAATACTCCTGGATAATCTTCTTTTAATTCATTTGTATATATAAAATTTATTGAGTCATACTTTATACTACCATTGTTTAATGAATTAAGTTTAAAAGTTTCTTGTGCTTTTTTTCCACTTTTAAAAAAAGAACTATAAAATTTACTAGTTTCATTACTATTGAATTTAAGTGTTGATGATGATTCAGATAATTTTTGAATATCTCCTAAAGAGTTTTCACCTGGTAATGCTAAATTAAAACAATCAAAAAAGATTCTTGCTTTTACTTTTTTTTCTGGAGTTCCTACTATAAATTCAGTATATATATTATTATATTGTAAATATTGCATTATATCATTTGGCTCTTTTGATTTTGGCAAAGTTGTATTTCGCTCAAAATTAAATCTAATAATCTCAAAACATAAAATTTTGGAGAAAAGTAAAAAAATTATAGATAACATTTACTTTATTAAATAAAAAAATATTTAATTGAATAAAGTAAATATATAATATTATTTGAATATATTTCACAAATAATATATTAAAAAATAACATAATATAATATTATGAATTAATTTTTATTTTATTAAATAATAAATATTAATGTCAGAAATAAAAACAGATTTTTCATGGTTTGAAAATTGTAAAATTTATCAAATAATAATTGACCGTTTTGCAGGAACAAAACCATCATATTCATTTGAAGAACTTCGCAGAAATTTATTATTTGGAAATATAAAAGCTTTAATTTCAAAATTAGATTATATAAAATCTTTAAATTTTAATATGATATGGATATCACCTTTCTTTGTAAATGCTCCTCAAGGATATCATGGATATCATGTAATTAATTATAATCATGTAGATCCCAGATTTGCTTTTGGAGAGCATCCTCCAGATTATAATATTGGAAATGTATTTGATGAAAATGATTTAGATTTAATAACTAAAAGTGATTTAGTTTTACAAGAATTAATTGATGAATCACATAAAAGAAATATTTATATAATGATGGATATGGTTCCTAATCATTGTAATAGAAATCATCCTTTTTTTTTAGAAGCTCAAAAAAATATAAATTCAAGATATAGAAATTGGTTTTATTTTATAGATGATGAAAATACTTATAATAATTATAATAATAATTTTAATAAACCTGAAAAATATTTAATGTGTATTAATTATGAAGATGTTCCAAAATTAAATTTAGATTTTCCAGATTGTGGAAATTATATAATAAAAGTTATAAAAAAATATTTAAAAATGGGAATTGATGCATTAAGAATTGATCATTGTATAGGACCTTCAATTTCATATTTAAAAAGAATGTGTGATGAAATTCATAAAGAATATCCTAAAGTTCCTGTTATCGGAGAATCTTTATCTTTATGTAATTTACAATGGAAAGAAACTATTCTTTCAGTTTCTGAAGAAAAGTTAAGAAAATTAAATAATTTTAATATTAATATTTTCCCTGATTTAGATGATCAATTTTCAGATTTTATTAATGTTTTAGATGGTTTATTAGATTTTAGTTTCCAATATATTATTGATTTTTTTGCAAGTGGACAAATTACTGAAGAAAAATGTAGAAGTATGTTAAAAGAACATTATGATAGATTTAAAAATAAAAAATTTTTTTTAATTAAAAATGTTGATAGTCATGATTGTGATAGAATATTATTTAAATGTAAAAATAATATGGAAATTTTTTGGAAATGTATTAATTTGCTTTATGAAAAATATGAAGGAAGGAATGATCCTTTAGTTTTTTATTATGGAACTGAAGATTTTATGACTCAAGATAAATCAATGAAAGGAGAAGCTTATGGAGATTTTAGATGTAGAAAAGCAATGCTATTTCTATATGAAAATTTTCAAAAAATGAAAAATTTTTTTGAAAGTAATAAATAATTTATATTTTTTAAAATATTTAATTTAGTTTTAAAACTATTATTTTGATTATATAAAATTTATTATTTTAATTGAATTCGAATTTTTAACAAATTTTTTTGACTGTAAATTTCACATATTAAACAAATTATAACTTAATAAATATTAAATAATAATATTTTTAAAAGAATTATCGGATTTTCAATTAAATCAAAATATTTTATTTATTGTGCAACTATTATATTTTACTATAAGCTCATAAAGAGATAATATATCTAAAATGAAAATTTCAACGATAATTAAGATATAATAAAAAAAAATGTTAATCTTATAGATTATATTATAAGCAATATAATATTGAAGTTACTTAATCATTCTTTCAATGATAAAAGTATTATTTTAGGGAAATTGTATATAAATGATTTATTCATTATTCACAATATCAAATCAAATTTATATAAAAATATTTTAAAATTGATTTCTAAAAAAAAAGAAAATGATAAGAAAATAAAGTTAGATTTAATATTCAAAATAAAAAATATTTTCTTTTTTAAATAATACTATAACAATTTTAATTCAATGAACTCATTTTAAATCTTTTAATAAATTATAAATCACTTTTTTTTTTTTTTTTTTCTAATCTAAATAATTTTTTAAAATCATCAAAAGAAATTTTACCGTCAATAATTTTAATATCTTTATTTCTTAAAGCATTTTTCTCATTAAGAACTTTTCCATTAATTAAAATTTGAACATATTCATTATTATTTTCTTCATATAATTCAAAAATAAAATTACAAGAAAAAGGGCAAATTAACATATCAAAAATATCTCTATCACCTTTAATTGCTTTTAATCCATTTTCAATTATAAAATCATCATTAAATAAACATTTAATCATATATTTAAAAATAGTAATATGTCCAATATAAAATGTCGATGTTTTCTTTTTTTCAAATTGTTCAATAATATTTGCAAAAATATCGCTTCTTGACTTTTGAAATTTTTGACCTTTTTTTCCAAACCATTTATCTAATTTACCTTTCATAATTGATTTCATTGTTGATTGTTTTATACAATTTTTAATATTATTATTATGATATTCAATTGAAAAATAAAGATCTGTTAATGTTGATAATGAACTTTTGCTTTTAATATTTAAACATTGCTTTAAATCCGAAATTGCATTATCTTCTTCTTTTTTAGATAATAAAAAATTATTATGCTTTTGTCCTCCTAAAACTATAGAAATTATATAAATTTATTTTATTACATTTTTTTGGTTCATAAGCTTTTTCAATCCCATGTGGTAATAATTCTAAATTTATTTTATTTTCAGAAATAAATTTATCTTCATTATAAAAAGGAATATCAAAATTATTTTCAGGAATTTTTTCTATAATTTCAGAACTTAAATCTATTGAATAATTAGGATATAATCCGTTTATCAAACCATATAAAGAAAAAATAGTTCTTTGAGATAAACCAGTTTGAAATTTAACTTGTTTTTCATCATAAATTTCATTTAGAAGTTTATATTTTTCAATATATCTTTTTTTAAAAGCTCTTCCTAATTGTTGTGCTTGTATCATCCCATTAATTGTTAATTTACTATTTCCTCCAAATAAACTCCCAACTAAATCTTTTGTGTAATTAATTGATGATCTTGCTGCATGACGTGCTATCGTATACACTGAGAGTAATTTTTCTGAAGTAATATTTATAAATATTAATATTATAAATATTATCAATTTACCCATTTTTTATATAAATGTTTTAATTTTTTTGCTTTTTTTAAAATTATTTATTTATTTCTTTAATCATTATTTTATTCATTACAAAAAAAACATTATTAGTTAAGATCTTTATTTTTTTCATTTTACTTAAATTTCATACCTTATTTTTTTCTTGAAAAAAAACAAACTAAAATATTGAGTTAAAAAAACATGATTTTTAATTAGAATCTTCTTTATTTTGAACCATTTCATTCTCTTTTTAAATTCTTTATATTTTTTCATTAAAGTTTTCTTTAAATTGTTTGATTTTACCTTTATAATTATCAATTTTCTTGAATAAAATATAATTAACAACAATTCCAATTAATTTTTTGTACTCAATATAACTTATTTTTAATTTTTAATTGTTTTTTCACTTTGTTATATTCTTTTTAAACAAATTTGTTCAATTTTTCTTTTATAAATAAAGGAATTTTTGGATTGATAAAATATAAAATAATAATACAGCAAAATATATATATTGTGTTTTTTTCAATAAAAATTAAAAATATTGAATACACTTAATTAATAAAAATTAATTATTTAACTTAAATGAATAAAGAAAACACAAAAGAAAAAAAAACAAAAATATCAACAAAAAAAATAGGTCCTGTTCCTTCATTTATTAAAAAAGCAAAAACAAATCCAAATTTCAATAAAAATAAAACCACTAAAAAAGGAAAGAAAAAAGAAATCAAAAAAGATAATAAGAAAAAAATAACCAAAGCCTCATATCAACACATTTTAGAAGAATTAGATAAAAATCCAAATTATGTCCCTGAAGATAAAGAATTGTAAGATTATATTTTAATTATTATTTAGAGAAAATAAAGGGAATGAACTATTTAATATTTTATTAAGTGTTTCAAATTTAGAATCAAAAGAAATTGAAAAAATTATTCAAAAAGATAAAACTGAAAAATCAAAAGATGAAGTTTATGGAAATTTATTATTTTTATTTTCATTTCCTTTTAATAATTCATTAAAAGAAAAAAATTTTATGGAAATAATAAAAAATCTAATTGAATATATAAAAATAAATTGGGGAGAAAATGAAAAGGCAAAAGCAAAATCTTTTTTTTTGACTTATGAAAATGGAATAAAAAAATTATTTTATTTTAAAGGAGCCTCAAAAGAAATAAAAGAACATACTTTAATATCATCAATTTTTTTTGAAAAAACATTTAAAAAAATTCCTTTTTCTGATTTATTACATTATAATATTTTACATAAAACTGTTCAATTTCAAAATGAAGGTTATAAATTAATATTTAACAATGAACAAAAAAAAACTTTTGATAAAAATTATATTTTAGATTTAATTACAAAAAATCCTTTTACAACTTTATATATTGAAATATTAAAATTACAATTTCCAAATAAATTTGATAATATTATTGTAGAAGATATATCAAATAGAATAAAAAATTTTTTTAAAGATATAAATATTTGTTTTATTCAATTACCAAATAACATAACTGGATTTTGTATTAGTAGTGGAAATATATATTTAAGTAGAGAATATTTAGATCTTTTAGAATCAAATAATAATATAGATAAAATAATTTCTTGTTCTTGTATTTTAATAATTATTGCAAGATTATTTTGTAAAATTATTATTGAAATTTATAGAGAAAAAATAGAAAAATTTCCAAAAAATGCATTTATTCCAATTAGTAAAATTAAAATAGAAAAAGATAATTATTTAAATATTTATAATTATTTTGATTTTAAATTATTTGGTGAGAAAAATCTAAATTATAATTGTGTTAATTTTAATATTGTTAATTTAATCT
>JAEEGK010023988.1_pt1 | contig 12677 bp, 9 predicted proteins | sample 8958771 | NCBI WGS metagenome assembly JAEEGK01 (sample SAMN16246547, study PRJNA631951) | gut metagenome | biome: gut microbiome; feature: rumen; material: SC-attached | host: Bos | place: Iran: Karaj | collected 2018-10 | reverse complement strand
GTCGTTTACAATCTTGAAACGGTCATCGATTCGGTAGCCCACCACCCAAAGGATTTCGCCATCAGCGGAAACCAAGAGCCAAACATTTTGTTTTTGGTATTCCGTAAACTTCTGGTCCGCAAAGAAATCGCTCAACAGTTTTGATCCTTTCATGCCCAAAGGACAGAAGCGGTCGCCATGCCGCCAATGGCGTAAGGCCAAAGGAAATCTCAATTTGTCGGAATCCAATTGAGCCACATCGGATGATTTGTTGATGATGAAATCGGCAGTTTTCTCCAATTTGGAGAAACGAAGATGAATGGGCGAGAGAATCTCTTCTTCCCCTATTTGAATCTGGATCTCATCATCTGTTTTCTCCTTTATTTCAGAGAGCTGAAGATCATCTCTTCCGATTACTACGCAATGCGTAGGCGAACAGTATTGGTTTCCAATACCCGTTCCGATGGCATCATAGATAAAGTGGCATTGGTCTGTGTTGAAACCATATTGGCGTAGCCATTCAAAAAGCAACTGAAATGAGGAAGCCGGCCCTTCGACGGGCTCAGGGACCTCGGCTTTAATGATTTTAGAATAAGGCAACCTTTGAACATCACCATCTCGTTCCACAATTTGCGCCAATTTTTCTTTCAGTAACGTCCTATAAAGCTCATTTTCAGCAGAAAGATGCTCCAGTGACTTATACAAACCTTGCCGTGCCTTTGGTTGCAGTTCATCGAAAACGGGTAATAGTTGGTTGCGGATTCTGTTGCGCAGATAGACCGACTCAACATTGGTATGGTCTTCCCGCCAAACGACATGATTTTCAACAGCATACTTTCGGATTTGTTCTCGCGAAGCCCACAACAATGGACGAATGATAACGCTATTTTGTGGCTTCATGCCTTTCAGCCCGTTGAGGCCTGCGCCGCGCAATAAGTTGATGAAAAAAGTCTCGGCTTGATCGTCGGCATGGTGGGCTACAGCGATTTTGTCATAACCCAACTGCTGCCTCAATTGCTCAAACCAAGCATAACGCAGATCTCGGGCAGCCATCTCGATGGAAATGCCATATTTAGCGGCATATTTCTCGGTTTCAAAATGCTTTACAAAGCACTGTATTCCACGCTTTTCCGCAAATTTGCGAACAAACCAATCATCACCATCCGACTCATGTCCGCGCAAATGAAAATTGCAATGCGCCGCAACAAATTCCACCTTGGCTTTCAGCAACAAATCCGCCAAAACCATGGAGTCGATGCCGCCGCTGAGGGCAAGAATGACTTTGTCGCCTTCGGCGAGAAGGTTATACCTATTAATATATGCTTGGAACTGGTCAATCATTGTCAGTGCTTTACAACAAATTTTCCCTTGCCTTTTCCATTCACCTGAACGAAATACAAACCATCGAGATACCGATTTGTATTAATCTTTACATGCTGACTATCAGACACGATAGCATCCAACAATTGACCCAAACTGTTGTATACTTGAATCAAGCCATTAGCCTCAATGTATACAATATCATCAGCTGGATTGGGGTAAATCGTACAACCTTCTTGCTGATTATCAGAGATATCCGAATAGCATTGATGCACTTCTATGCCCAAAGGCTCAAAGGCATCAATGATGGTTTGCAAATCATAGATATAAAAGCCCGAATGACCTCCGTCAAGTAAAATTTGTCTATCTGGTGCAATCAGGAAATAATGCGGAGAATAGGAGAAATGAAACAAATCCACAAACCTCTGAGCGCCTCCTTCCAGGCCTACCGTAGGATATTCGACACCAAACTCCTCGCACCATCGGAAACACAACTCCTCGGGGTCGGTGGTCACTTCCATGTAGAAAATGTCTTCATTGTTGCATCCATATCGATAATAGGATTCCACAATGTATGGCATCGCCTCGCGGCACGAAATGCAAGTGAATCCGAAGAAATCAACAAAAACGAACTGACCTCGATCAAGGATGTCAAACAAATGGATTTCGTTGCCATGACAATCAACCAACTCGAAGTCCAAGGCTTTGGGACCAACGCAAATCGTATCGGAAATGTTCTCAGAGCCATCTTCACATCGCGAAGCTACGAAGTAACAGTTCTCCTCCGTCGGATGATATGTAACCTTTTCTATGTTTGGCTCAACCGTGTTGGCCTCAAAATGAAAATCCTCTTCCGCATAGTTACGCGAAAACACATGATAATACTCGACACCATCAACGCCCTCCCACTCAAGATCCAATTGTGACACTGAAAACTGAGCCGTCAAATTGCTTGGTGCCTCACACTGGCCAAAATTGCAATCGCTTGGCAAGATGCCCAAATCCGAAAAGACCTCCTCAAAATGATAGACTATCGGCCCCTGAAATATCTGATGGTCAGGCAAAAACAAAAGGAACTGGTTGTTCCCATAGTCATAAATGCAGTCAGGATATAGGGCATAAAACGAGGCACTTCCCCCATCCATGCCGACCACGGGAAACTCAATATGATGTTCTTCTGCCCAACTTTGGCACTGCGCATCATCGGCATGGGTCAACAAGTCCATAAAAAACACATCCCTGCCATTGCAGCCGTATTGATGATACAAATTGTTCATGGTCAAGGTCTGCCCGTAACCGCTAAAATCATTCTGAAAGTGAACCAAGACATATTGCCCACCGTCGAGCAACTCAAACAGATTGTACGCTACGCCATTACAATCCGTAAATGTAAAATCCGCAACTTCAGGTGGGCACTCGGCCTTCAACTGCCAACCCAATGCTAGAAATACCAATACAAGCAACGCCTTTTTCATGTTCAGATAGTATGGATTGCAAAAGTACAAAAACCTCACAATCCGAAAAATAAATCATTTCTTTTTCTTCACCGAGAAGCCAAAGCCGCCGATCTTCTCGCCGAGGCCGTAATACTTGCCGTGGGAATAGGCCAAAGGCTTGGCGTGGTTAAGTTGGAAAGCACCCGTGCCTTTGTCGATGAGTTTTTCCTCCGCATTGACGGCCACCACCTCGGCGATGAACATATCGTGAGAGCCTAATTCCTTCACTTCCACCACCTTGCACTCGATGCTCAACGGCGACTCGGCAATCAAAGGGGCTTTCACGATTTGAGCTGGTTCAGTGTGCAAGTGCATCTGCTTGAACTTGTTGTAGTCGCGGCCCGAGCGCACACCGCACCAGTCCGTGGCGGCGGCCAATTCCTCCGTAGTCAGGTTGATGACGAACTCCTTGTTTTTCATGATGAGATCGTGTGAGTGGCGCTCCTTGCGGACGGAGATGTAGCACATGGGCGGATCGGAGCAAATCGTGCCCGTCCAGCCGATGGTGATGATATTGTAGTTTTCCTCGCAATCGCCGCAGGTGACCATCACGGCGGGCAAGGGATAGATTAACGTTCCTGGTTTGAAGGGGATTTTCATAGGTGACACACTTATTTAATTGGGATATGCTTTTCTTTAGCCAGGCGCTCGAATTCATAGCAGAAATCAAAAAACGCATTGTCATATTCCGAAAACCGACGAAGCAAATAGGTTGTCATCAACCGATAATTTCTTCCTTTTTTTGTTCTAATATAAAAATTAGACCGCCTATATTCTCCTAACAGCAAACACAACCTCATATTTCCCCATTCTATTATTCTTTCCTTTGGAACCAAAATAGAGCCAGAGACTCGCATTTGTACCAAACCAACATTATTGATTTTAAGATTCACTGTCGCTTCTGAGAATTTTCGTCCCAAGACCCAACCAAGTATCGTTGTGAAGAAATACACAATCATTCTAATCCATGCAGGGGCAATTATCCATAGTTTACTTGCGGCAAAAAGGAAAACAAGAATTAATCCTAAAACAAACCCAATAAACTGCGCCATAACTGAATATGTACGCACATTAAACCCACCAGGACGTTTTCTGGCAATCCGTTTGGCTCTTGTCAAATGTTGTTTCTTTTTCTTCTTTGCCATCTTGGTAATAGTATACAGGTGCAAAAATAATGATTTTCTCTGTCATCTTGTGGAGAATACAACAAAAAATCCCGCTCGTTTGGGCGGGATTTTTCAGTTTTTAGGTCGGCCAGTCGAGGCTTAATATTTCTATCAGTCGGCCCTTCGACGGGCTCAGGGACCTTAGCTTAGTCGATGGTCCAGGTCGAACCGCTGTTCAGCAGGTCGTCCATGCACTTGATCTTCGAGTTGGCCTTCTCGTTTTCGATGACTTGGTCGAGGCTGTCGTTGAAGGTCGGGGCTTTCACATCGCGGATGACACCGATGGCGACGGGGAAATGAGGCGGCATCATGTGTGCCAGCATCATGTGGATACCCGTGTCTTCGGTGGTCTTGTCGTGGACGAGAATGTCCTTCTCGGTGATGCCGTTCTCGCCAATAGTCACCACTTCAAGCTGGTTGCCGTTGAGGCGGATACCTTTGTCGCGGTTCTTACCGAAGATGAGCGGCTGGCCGTGGACGCACTTCACCTGCATGTCGTCGCGGACGTCCTTGCCAGTGATGTTTTCGTGTACGCCGTTGGAGAAGATCATGCAGTTTTGCAGGACCTCGGTCACGGCGATGCCATCGTGCTTGTACGACTCCCAGAAGATTTCGCTCAGTTCCTTGGGGTTGATATCCACGCCACGGGCAAAGAAGGTAGCCTTGGCACCGATGGCGAGTTCGCCAGGATTGAACGGATCTTCGTAAGTACCTTGCGGCGAAGTCTTGGTCTTCGTGCCACGGAAGGTGCAGGGCGAGAACTGACCCTTGGTCATACCGTAGATACGGTTGTTGAACAGAATCAGGTTGATGTCGATGTTACGACGGCAGGCGTGGATGAAGTGGTTACCACCGATGGCGGTGCAGTCGCCGTCGCCGGTGATCATCCACACACTGAGGTTCGGGTTGGCCAGCTTCACGCCAGTGGCGGCAGCGGCAGCACGACCGTGGATGCTATGGAAACCATAGGTATTCATATAGTAGGGGAAGCGCGAGGAGCAGCCGATGCCAGAAACGACAACGATGTCTTCCTTCTTCTTACCCAACTTCGGGAAAATGTCTTGAACGGCCTTCAAGATGGCGTGGTCACCACAACCGGGGCACCATTTCACCACCTGATCGCTTGCAAAATCCTCTTTGGTCAGCATGACCTCTTGTTCGATATTCTGATTTTCCATAGTCGTATTATTTTAAAAGGTCGTTAAACTTAGCTTCAAGCTCGCCGATGGTGAACGGCAGGCCCATCACCTTATTGAATTGCTCGCACTTGTATTCCGGGAAGTTCATGCGCAGGTACTTGGCAAACTGGCCGCGGTTGATTTCGCAGACCACGATCTTCTTGTGACCTTTCAGCACTTCTTCAGTGTTACGCGGCAACGGCATGATGTAGTCGAAGTGGGCGTGAGCGATGCTCTTGCCTTCTTCCATCAGACCCTCGACGGCGGTGCGGACGGTACCGAAAGTGCCACCCCAGCTCACCACGAGGAGGTCAGCGTTCTTGTCGCCGTAGATTTCCTGCAGCGGGATGTCGTTGGCCACACGGTTGATCTTCTCCTCACGGAGTTCGGTCATGATCTGGTGGTTCTCAGGATTGGTGGACAAGTTGCCTTTGCCGTTTTCCTTTTCCAGGCCACCAACACGGTGACGAAGGCCAGGCGTGCCCGGGATAGCCCATTCGCGGCGGAGCCATTTCTCGTCGCGGCGATAAGGCATATAGTTCGGGTCGTCGGCTTTGGCCAGCGGAGGCGTGATGCTCGGCAGGTCGGCCATCTTGGGGATGCGGAACACCTCTGAGCCGTTACCTAATGAACCGTCGCTGAGCATGATGACGGGCGTCATGTGCTCCATGGCGATACGGGCGGCTTCGTATGCGGTGTAGAAGCAACCAGCGGAGCTGCGGGCAGCGATGACCACAAGCGGAGCGTCGCCGTTACGGCCGTAGAGGGCCTGCATCAGGTCGCTCTGTTCCATCTTGGTCGGCAGACCCGTTGAGGGACCGCCACGCTGCACATCGATGATGACCAGCGGAAGCTCGGTCATCACGGCCAGACCCATGGCTTCGCTCTTCAGCGAGAGGCCGGGGCCGGAAGTCGTCGTCACGGCCATGCAACCTGTGTAGGCGGCACCGATCGACGACATGATGCCGGCGATTTCGTCTTCAGCCTGGTAGGCCTTGACGTTGAGGTTCTTGTATTTCGTCAACTCGGCAAGGATGTCGGTGGCGGGAGTGATGGGGTACGAACCGAGGAAGAGCGGGCGGCCCGACTTCTCGGAGGCGGCCATCAGACCCCAAGCGGCGGCGGTATTGCCGGTGATGTTGCGGTATTTGCCTTTGTCAAGGTCGGCGGCTTCCACACGATAGGTGTTGGTGAAGAGCTCCCAAGTGTCGGCGTAGTGGTAACCGGCATCGAGGACGGTGCGGTTGGCCTTGATCACTTGGTCCTTGCCTTTGAACTTGGTCTCAAAATACTTGTAAACGGTGTCGAGTTCGCGGTTAAACAAGTACATCACGATACCGAGGGCAAACATGTTCTTCGATTTCAGCATCGACTTGTTGTCCATGCCGAAGTCCTTCAGGGCCTCTTTGGTGAGTTCCGAGATGGGGGCTTTGACCACCTGATAGTCGGCGAGAGTGCCGTCGACGGTCGGGTCATCGGCATAACCAGCCTTCTCGAGAGCCTTTTCGGTCACCGAGTCGGAGTCGAAGATGATGATGGTTCCAGGACGGAGCCAGCGCATGTTAGCCTTGATGGAGGCAGGGTTCATGGCCACGAGGACGTCGCAGAGGTCGCCTGTGGTGTGAACGGGTTTGTGTCCAAAGTGCACTTGGAAGCCAGAGACGCCAGCCACGGTGCCTTGCGGTGGGCGGATTTCAGCCGGATAGTCCGGGAAGGTGGCGAAATCGTTTCCGGCAAATGCTGTTGAATCCGAAAAAAGATTTCCGGTAAGTTGCATACCATCGCCCGAGTCGCCCGAAAAACGGATGACGACGTGTTCAAGGGCTACAACCTTACTTTTTGCTGTCATATTTATTGATTTAAAGATTTAATATTTAGGAATTAAATTTGCCGCAAAGGTACGTAATAAAAAGGTGCAAACCCAAAGAAAATCGTGTTTTATTTTCCTTTTTAGAAGCGATTTCGCACCACATTAAATATCAACATTTTAACCATTATTGTTATTTAGACTGAATAAAAATTTCGTTTTGGGGCATATTGGAATGAAAGTTGTTAGTATTTTTGCCGCTCGAAAACTCAAAACAAACCCTAAAATTAAAATCATTATGGCTTACAAAATCACAGACAGCTGCGTTGCTTGCGGCACTTGCATTGACGAATGCCCAGTGGGCGCTATTTCGGAAGGCGACATCTATGTCATCGACCCTGACACCTGCGTTGGTTGCGGCACTTGCGCCGGCGCTTGCCCGAACGAAGCAATTGTAGAAGACTAATCCAAAAAATGAAACTGCATTAAAAGGAAAAAAAGCCTGCCAAAAACAGGCTTTTTTTAATTTTTTTGTCAGTTTTGAAGAGTTTGGCAAACTATTTGCTATCTTTGCCGCGTTCTTTGAAAGAAATGAACTTAAACAAATAACCTAATTACTAACTAAAATCATTAAAAAATGAAGAAATTAGCATTGGCACTTGTGTGCATGTTCAGCGTTGCTTTCTTTGCAAGCTGCACAAAAACAATCGAACATCCGGAACCTTCCATCGCCGTTAAGACTGGTGAGTATTACATCACTGGTAGCGAGGATCAACCTACAGTCATTGATTTAGACGACGAAAACGCTCTCAGTTACAAATATGGTTTCCATGTTGAATCCAACACTGAAACCAAGAAAGAGCTGAAAGAAATGGTGATTGTCATGGATGTAACTTATTTTGAAGAAGATGGTAAAGAGCAAGAAATCTATTACGACACCATCGACCTCACTGGTAAAACTTCCTTTGATTTCGAAGAGAATCTTTTAGTACAAGAAAGAGATGAGATCCTCGTTATGGAAGGCACAATCAAGGCTTTTGTGACTGACGTTGACAACCAAGACAACTTCACCACCATCGCTTTCAAATGCAAAGTGGAAGATATTCCTGAACCGCTGATCGGCAAAACAATAGAGTGGAAGCGCGAAGGTCAAACTGTCGTAGATGCAGAAGAAATGGCTGAATATGGTCTGCAATGGACTGGAACTTACAAGGCTCCGTTTGCCACCATCAAGCCCCTTAACGATGACGTCATTCTTTATGTGCTCGAAGACAAAGGTGATGAATTTGACGAAATTCAGTATGTAGACGATAAGTACGCTTACTTCAGCAACCTCTCCGAAACCGCTACCCCTGCTGAATCCTACCGCCACATTGACGCTAACGAAAGCGCTGACTACAACGACCTGTTGGCCGTTGTTTATGGTGAGAATCTCTTCCTGATTCGCATCAATCACGCTCAGATTAACTACATTCCTGGTGTCCGTACCGACATCACCATCAAAGGTGACGTGAAATAAGTAGAATCAATCAACAATTCAACAAAAAAGAGACGCGTTCAAACGCGTCTCTTTTTTTATTCCGCAAATGCATGACTGATTTTCCGGTTGATTTGCAATAAACGTTTTTCATCCAGCTTGACAACCGCCCTATCATAAGTCATCAAGCCATTAAGTTCGGTCTCACAATCAGTGGTCTGCGTATAGACCGCTGCTGAAAAGCCTTGGAAAGCCATCTTGTAAAGCTTTCCAGCGTATTCCACGTAGGTATCGGTCACTTTCTCTTCGGTGTCAAACTCCACATAACCCCAACCTTGGTCCTTCACCCAAGTGTGACCTTCCACCTTGCGTCCGATACCGCCATATTCCCCTAAAACAGTGGCGCGCGTCGGGTCATAAAGCACCATCTTCGGCTCAGGATAATGATGAAGGTCGAGGATGTCGCCGCACTGGTAGAAATTGCCGCCCGAAGCAGGATTCACCAAGCGTGTCGGGTCGAGTTTTTTCGTCATCTCGACGATTTCAGGGGTTTTGAACTGTCCCCATGACTCATTGAAAGGCACCCAGACACCAATGCAAGGCTGTGACTTCAAACTATTGATGATTTCCGTCCACTCCTTCTTATAACATTCTTCCGATTCAAGCGTTCGCATACTTTCAGGGCCCTGGTAGTATTGCGTCGTTTGCCACTCTGGGCCGCGACCACCACTGGGCATATCCTGCCATACAATCATTCCAAGGCGGTCACAGTGATAATACCAACGCGCCGGTTCCACTTTGACGTGCTTGCGGATCATGTTGAAGCCCAAGTCCTTGGTCTTCTGGATGTCGTAAGCCAATGCCTCATCGGTGGGCGCTGTATAGAGGCCATCAGGCCACCAACCCTGATCGAGCGGACCAAAATGGAAGATGGGGAGACCATTCAAAGTGAGGCGCACGATGCCGTTGTCGTCGCGTTGCGTGCCGAAGCTGCGCATAGCGAAATAACTGTCAACCTCATCAATCACCTTGCCCTTGCGCAACACCTTGACTTTCATGTCATACAAGAAAGGATGGTCGGGCGTCCAGCGCAGGAAGTCCTCAGGCATGTTCACCTCGACAGGTTGTCCGTTGATTGACTTTGCCGAGGCCACGGGCTGACCTTCAAAAGAGATTTCCACTTGATAAAGGTCGTCCTTAGTCGGGTTGGAAAAGTCCACCTCCACACTGACCGAAGCCTTGTCAAAATCGGGTGTGGTGACCAGGTTTTGGATGTAATCTTCAGGCACATACTCAAGCCACACTGTCTGCCAAATACCCGTCACTGAGGTGTAGAAAATGCCGCGTGGCTTGATCACTTGTTTGCCATGAGGAATATAACTGCTGTTGGTTGGGTCCCAAACTCGGACAACCATCGAATTCTGCTTGCCTTGCAGCGCTTGGGTGATGTCGAAGGTAAAAGGCGTATATCCGCCTGTGTGTGAACCCACTTTGATGTCGTTCACCCAGACATCCGTCATCCAATCGACGGCGCCGAAATGCAACAAGATGCGACCGTTTTTCCAGCCACCAGGCACCGCGAAAGTCTTCTGGTACCACAAGGCATTGTCGGGTCCGACCTCTTTTTGAACGCCTGACAGCGACGACTCGATGCAGAACGGCACGAGGATGTCGCCCTCATATTGTTGCGGGGCCTTCTCCCCTTTCGTTGTGATGGCGTATTGCCACAAACCATTGAGGTTCTTCCATTCGGGTCGCACCATCATCGGGCGCGGATATTCGGTCAAGGTGTTCTCGGGAGAAACTTGTTCCGCCCAGCGGGTTTTGATTTTGTCGCCAGCAGGGGCATATTGAGCCATGGCAATGTTTGATAAGAGCATTGAGATTAGTAATAGCTTGGTTTTCATTGTATTATTAATTGTATCATTGTTCAGTCGGCATTTAACTTCGTTGAATCTTCAATTTCGATAGGCTCAACGACCTTCACTCCATGGTTTTAGAAGTTCCATGAGCTTGTCGAAGGGTCGTTTATTCATCAGACATTTCTTTATTAAACGCTTCAGCGGCAGCAATGAGACTATGGACAGCGCAGGGAATCAATTCCTCAACCTGTGGTGTGGAGTCAAGCATCTGCTCGAAGCACATCCAGACTGAAGACCCCTTATCATGCTCATCCTCAAACTCATATAGCACAGCCTTCACCACCTTATAGTTCCAGTTGACATTATTGCATGCCATAATGGCCTCAGCAAAGTTGTCGTCCGTTACATCAAACACACCAGGCAGAATCAGACGAAAAAAAAGCGGGTCGTCAGCGTCATTCCATAGAAGGAAATTCCAGCCTTCGTAGCTGAAATTCAAGCCCAAGTCATTCTTTTTCGGAGCGATTCCTTGTGACTTTAAATACTTAGACACCAACGTTCTAGTGTTCATCACATTTATTATTTATTGAACCCGATACGGGTCTTGGTGGAATAGGTCGGGTTCTTGTACTTCAGCACGTCGACAAGGATCTTTTGCGAAATCGGAACATCATTGTAAGCGGCAGTCATGGCTGCCTCGTTGACGGCCTCGGTGATGTCGCCAGCATTGAAGTCGTCCGACATCTTTGCCAATTCGTCGAAATCGAGTTCTTCGCAGGGACGGTCTTTCAGGTGATTCATGAAGATGTCCTTACGTGCCTCGAAATCAGGCTGAGGCACGAAGAACACACGGTCGAAACACCCGATGCGCATGATGGACTGGTCAATGAGGTCGGGACGGTTGGTGGTAGCCACAACGAGAATGCCTTTCTTGGAACACTCGTTCATCATACCGTACAAGGCTGAAATCTGTGGCGTCACATTCTCCTCACCCTGTGCATTCGGATTGGGTGCCAAAAACTCCAGTTCGTCAACACAGATAACAAAAGGCGCCTTGATTTCGGCTGCATCGAAGACTCGTTGCAAGTTGTCAAGCACACCTTCTTGATAGATATGTCCAAATTCAGGCCCTCTGATAACGGTATAATTGAAGCCCAATTCCTCTGCAAAACTTTCAAGCACAAGGCTTTTGCCACATCCAGGAGGGCCATAGAGCAGCACGCCGTTAATCGTTGGCAGTTTGTACAGTTTCGCTTTTTCAGGATTCTGCAAAGCGAAGAGTACTTCCTTGCGCAGTTGCTCTTTTAGCTCGTCGCGACCTGTCACATTGTCGAAGCCGCTGCCAGTGCCTTTCTTGTAGGTGATGATTGGGCCGCTGTTGTCTTGGCCTTGTGCATCGGTATCCAGTTTTGCTTCTTCCTCTTCCATTCGTTTCGCCAATTCGGGCATCACCTGCTCAAACAAGGCTTGGGCAAACTCACCCGCCGAAGCAAAACGGTCATCTGGCTTTTTGGCCAAGGCCTTCAGCAGGATAGCTTTCATATAATCAGGGAGTTTCACCTCATCTGTCTCCAAAATAAGCTCTTGTTTCCTCGCTTTCTTCACCGCATCGGCAATCTTTTGCTTGTCGCCGTCAAGGACTCTCAAATCCGGTCCCTCCCATGGCGCTTTACCAAACATTAGGAAATAAAGAAGTGCGCCCGTGGAGAATATGTCGCTCTTCACTGTGTAGACCGCGCGGAAAGTCTCAGGAGCACGAAAATAGGGCATCAGATCTTCATCGGCGAAGGTTGGGCGACCTTTAACCATATAGGAGATATGGCCCAAGTCAATGATGGTAGGCATCAGCATACCGTCATCTAACTCTTGAAGCATGATGTTGGAAGGACGGATATCGTTGTGTATCAATGCACGGGAGTGAATAAACGACAAACCGCTCAAGACACAGAGCGTGATTTGCACCGCATCTTCAAGGTCGAAGCGACCCTCTTCCCTGACAGCATCCAAAAGCAAGGAACCACGGTAGAACTCTGTCACCAGATAATGATAGACCGCGTTGCCTTTTTTCACTTCGCCGTTGTCGACATAACGAACAACATTCTGGTTCTCCTCGGTGTTCAGTTCCTTGCAGAGTTGTATTTCGTAGACCTCTTTGCTCTCAAATAGCTGCTCGTGAGGAATGCTCCTAAGGTCGAACACCTTCATGAAATACATCATGTCGTCGGGGCCGAGCACTGTATATGATTCAGCAACAATGCCTTTCTTAATGAACGAGTTGATGACATATTTGCCAATCTTCTCCCCTTTTTTGAATGTTTCCATACGCGATAAATTTGTGCAAAGTTCAATATTAAATTTGACTTGTGCAAGAGGCGCTGCATTATTTTCAACA
>JAEEGK010023987.1_pt1 | contig 12678 bp, 10 predicted proteins | sample 8958771 | NCBI WGS metagenome assembly JAEEGK01 (sample SAMN16246547, study PRJNA631951) | gut metagenome | biome: gut microbiome; feature: rumen; material: SC-attached | host: Bos | place: Iran: Karaj | collected 2018-10 | reverse complement strand
GTATCATAATAATCCGTATATTTGTCGTGTATAAACACATCATTTAAACTATGGAAGGACACGAAAAACCATTAACTCAGATACTTGCGATTAATTCAAGTTTCACGATACCGTTGTATCAGAGAAACTATGATTGGAAAGAGGAACATTGTGAACAGCTTTTCACTGATTTGTTTAAGTTGAAAGACCCGAAAAGGCAGAATCACTTTTTTGGTAGCATTGTTTCTAAACAGCAAAGTCTGACGAGTTCTAACATTTTTATCATCGACGGACAACAGAGAATAACAACAATATCTCTGTTGCTTATAGCTTTATATAAACTCGCACAAAAGGGTGAGTTGAAATATGATAATGAAGTTTCGGTAAAGAAAATATACGGTAAATATTTGGTAGATGAATATTCTTCGGACAGAAAGATAAAACTGAAACCCATCAAGAATGATATGGATGCTTTCGATGCATTGCTGTTTAAGGATGAAAATGAGTATGTTAAAGACAGTAATGTAACGCGAAACTTTAATCTATTTGTTGGTTGGATCAAAAAGCACGACCTTTCTTTGGAGGATTACTTGTCGGCAATCGAAAAACTTGTGATTATTGACATTAAACTGAATGAAAACGATGATGCACAACTGATTTTCGAAAGTTTGAACTCGACAGGAAAGGATTTGGAGGAAGCCGACAAAATCAGGAATTATCTATTAATGTCGTTGCAGCCTGACATACAAGAAAAGTATTACAATGCCTATTGGAACAAGATAGAGGTTTTCACAGACTATGCGCCAACTATGTTTATAAGAGACTACTTGACCATCAAGTTAAGGCGTATATGTAAAATCGACAACCTCTACAAAGAGTTTAAAAAGTTTGCCGAAATCTCAAACCTTGATAGGGGGGATATTCTTTGCGAAATGCTTGAATACGCTGACTATTATGACCAATTCAAAAAAGAGAAAACGGATAATGTTTACTTAAAATACAAGTTCCAGGAACTCAACACTGTTGGCACGTCAACGGCTATGCCTTATTATTTGGGCTTTATGAAATATGCCAAGGAGAACAATTTTTCTGTTGATACAGAAATTAAAGTGTTTGATGTTATTGAAAACTATTTGGCTCGGCGTATCATCTGCAACTTGCCTACAAATGCTTTGAATAAGGTTTTTAGTACTTTGCAGTATGACATAAGCAAATTTATTGCGAAAAACGACAAGTCGTCGTCTGATTATTTGGACGTCTTAAAATTTGTTCTTCTCAAAAAGTTGGGTAACAGTATGTTTCCCAACGACATCAAAGTGCGTGATAATTTCCAAACTCGTCAAATATATCGTATTCCATTGGAATACAAATATTTCCTGTTTGAAAGAATGGAAAATGGTAACGAAAAAGGCTATCACAATGATGTCGTTAATGGTATGAAGGATAATGCTATTTCGATAGAGCATATTATGCCACAAACCTTGACTAAGGAATGGAAAAACGCTTTGGGCGCAGAATGGGAAAGAATACACGAAAGGTATCTGCATACGTTTGCTAATTTGACGCTGACAGGATATAACTCTAACTATGGCAACAGGTCATTTGCAGAAAAACGGGATGGCTTTTTCGATTCTAAGGGACAAGAAGTTATCGGCTTAAATAAATCATCCTTCAAGTTAACAGAGTCCATCAAAAACAAAGATAAATGGACGGAGGAAGAAATGATTGAGCGATGCAACGCATTGACAGAGCGTTTTTTGAAACTTTTTCCGATGATTTCCACAGATATTTCCGAAAAACCGGCAGATACCATCAGTTTTGATGGTGATGATGTTGACGAGATATGTACATATAGAAATATTTCGGCCTTCTATTATTCAGGACAGAAAACTGAAACATCAAGTTGGAAAGATATGTTGTTGTCTTTGTGTAAATTGGTGTATGACGAGCATAAAGACAGTGTTATTCAGTTGTGCTATAAGAATGAATACTTTTTCTCCAACTCTTCAAAAACATATTTTTCTGCATTCGCTGAAAATTGTTATGTCAGAACGTCAAATTCAACAAAAGACAAAATGCAGTGTATCAGATATTTGTTTGATAACGTTGGTATTGGGTATGAAGAATTGGAATTTGAATTGGTGCCTGTTTCTGACAGCGAAGATTGATTTTTTTGTTCGCTCAACAACTCGTCATTTGTATTCATTTGTCTATCCCAAAGTGCCAAAAATGTGTAAATTTACACATTTTTGGCACCTATTTTTGTGTATTTTTACACATTTTTAGCACTTAGGATTTTTTATGTGTATTGTTGCCACAAAACATCTGCAAGTTCCCGATATTCTTTTTTTGTATCTTTTATGCCTCTCGTAGTCGCATTGAGTGGGAGAGGGGATGCGGGAGATGTCCATATTGTTTTGTAGGTCGTTGAGTTTCACTTTTAGGGCGAGGTTGTTACCTTATTATATTAGAGATGATCTACTATATATAAGTTTTTCAAATAAAATATCTTGTATTGTAGTTTTGTGGCAATTGTATAGTTATTTTCGGTTTTAGAAACTAAAACCGAAAAGTTTCCCAGAATCATTCTGGTCGCTAAGTGTCAAACATATTTCTGACTCATTGAAGGTTTGCATCAAATCTGCGGGTACATCATCTTCAATTGTTGAAAATATGTATTGAATAGCATAACGATTGCAGTAATCCCTTACAACTTGCAAGAACAACGTTTTCTTACGGTTATCCAGTCCCTCAAATATCCCATCATGATATACAAAATGAAAATAGGAGCGTTGGCTATACGTTGCCAAAACTGCAATATCAAATGATGCACAAAGCATCTTTTTGTATGAATTACCTAATCCTTCAGCTGTTGCTGCAGCATTTTCGTCAGGTGCAACATCTGCATAAAACTCAACATTGCTTGACTTGTTTGGCTTAACATATAACAAAGCATTTACTGCAAAAACAGAGCGAAATACATCATTGAACAATTTTTTTAGCATCAAAGTATCTGCATTTGTCTGATTTTTCACACTATTCACGACTTCTTTACAAACCTGCTGAAGCTTCAGATTCAATTCATCACTCTTTTCTGTCAAAGTTGTAACACGATCGATGTTAGAGAGTTGCAATGAAAGTCTGCTAATTTCCCCCTCCAGCACAGACAGTCTTTTCTGGTATTCTTTGAATTTGCGGAAAGTGTCGCGATCCTGTAGTGTTGATAAAGCTATATTTCTACGGTAATTCAAGTCTTTGAGACTTTCACGAACCTGACGCAATTCTGTTTCTATTTGATTTACCTGTTCTCGCAAGTATTGGTTGCGCTCTTGTGTTACCTTTTTGTTAAACGCGACAAGATCGTCATAGTCATGAGCCAACTGTTCTGGGAAAAAAACTTTCACCTCGGCATAGATTTCCTTCAATTGCTCCATATCAAACAAAGGAATATTTTCTATAGACTGCTTTGTCTTATCTAAATCGTATGTCAGAGCATATTCTTTTGTGTTAAGTTCTGATATGCTACGCTCAATCTCCTCAACAAGATTCTTATTTATCGTTCTTTCTTCAGCATAGAAATTAAAAGCATCAATATTCTTTTGCATTTCATCTCGCTCTGCCTCTTTAATCTCCAGTGAACTCTTTACACGGTCGTAATCTTCGGCCTTAATGGACATCTCGTCGCTGATTGATGCTATAGCGGCCTGATTATCTGCAATCTGCTGATCCAAAACATACTTTTCAATCAGACTATGACTGTCATATCCAAGCAACTCAAAGACACAAGGTTTCCACTCCCTATGTTTGCCGTTGAGATATTTCCCTAACTGAAAAACAGAGACGTAGTCTTTTTGGGAACGAAGGAAAAATGTTACTGTTTTACGATAGTCCCACGAAGGAAGGACATTGAACGAAAGGCATTCATTTAAATACGTTTTCGCACTTTTAAATGGCAATCCCACTTTATCCCATGTTGTTGCATCACCACAAACGATTGATGTCTCTGTAGTAAGGAAACTTATCTTTGTAGCTTCGGCAACACTTCTTCTTATTGTCATGTATTTACCATTTGGCAAAATTATTTCCAAATAAAATACATGTCCAGAAAACAATTCAGGAAATCGGCGGAAAATATGATACTGATCAACTTCTTTTAACAACATAAAGTCCAACAAATCCACAAGTGTAGATTTGCCAAGATTATGCGAATCCTTGTCAATGTCGTACTTCCTGGATACTTTGCCCAAAACAAGATTGACCCCAAGGTTAAATTTAACGTTGTGGAATCTTTTGTCATTGCAATATAATTGACTTAGCTTCATACTTCTACAAGTTTTATTGCATCCGAAGATGACTGATAATTAATTTTTCCCAAGAGGAAAAGAAAACTCAATGCTTGATTAAACACATGTTTAGCGTCTTCTCCCAGGATGTTAATAACCATATTCTCCAAATCGTCAAACTTCTGAATAGGACATCGTGACAAGGATTTCAGTATAATGCCACCAATGTTGATAACAGAAAGATTGAGATTCATATATTTATCTGGCTTTATCATTTCTATTCTTTTTTACCGAGATCACATTCCCAATACATAAAATGAACAAAGACTCTCACTAAAGCTCTTATCTTGAATATTTCACGACCATCATCGCTACCCACTATGTGTTCGATAATAGCCTCTAACAACTCTACAAATGTATATTTTTTTACATTTTTTAAGATGTAACCTCTCAAATCTGACACCGTATTTATATACATTTGCTTATATTGCGCATTTTTAGGGTCTTTAAGGAACTTTTCTATATCACGAAAGTACTTCAGTGAGTTTTCCTTGATATCTGTAAAGTATGTACTATCAACCTCATTAAGAATATTCTTACGTTCTTTGTCCGTATAATCAAAACACGATACATCCTTAACAGGTTCTAAATCCATCCAATTAGAATTCTGACTAAAAAGAACAATTACCTCTCGTATGTCTTTTTCATAAAATACATCAGGCAACAAGTTACGCATTAAGCCAAATCGTTCCACAAGTTCCGGATATTTGTTAACAAAGTTATCCAAGTCCTCTGCTCCATGCACTTCCACATTTGTATTGCTAAGCTCGGATTTCATATAAGCAATCAACTGGGGGTAGATGCCTCCAGTCATCTTGCGATTCGTAAAGACAATATAATTATCTATTTGCTCTATTTTCTTGCAATCTTTTATCTTGGCAACTTCCAATTTTAGCAAGCTTGATTTATTCGAAAAGAAAGAATTATCAGAACAACTTTCCATTGGATTGTGAACATGCTTTGCTTGTATGATGAAATTTCCGTTCCAAGGATGTTCTGCATTGGGATAATTGCACGCTGTGCCAGAGAAAGAAGAGTCTCTACCACCATCACGTCCAGGTGCAAAGGCATGGGCTGCTATACCTAACACATTATGACAGATAGCAACTATCAGTTCTTCAAACTCTGACTCTGACAGATATTCGTATGCATATCTAAACATTTCGTTTATATGTTATAATTGTAATTTACCCATTGGTTGGGTCAACCAAACCATTTTTTGCAAAAATAAAAGGTTATGTTATTCTCTCCAATGAAGTAAATGTTAAAATTTATTAAATTTACCGACGTTTTATTTAAAATTACACAATGGGCGAACGCATATATTACCTCGTTCAAATGACTACAAACGTGGCAATACCATAAAAGACCCATTCTATAATCAGTCGCCCCGAGGTTAACGAAATCGCCAAAGAACAGTACGTCGACTACGGTGTCACTTGGCGTTATGCCGGTTTGCCCGGCGACCCATCGGGTTCTGAAATTGTGAATATAGGCTGACAACCTTATACCTCGTGGGTAATATAGTTTTTACATCACCCTCTCGCCATCCCCATCAACCTCCACAACCAATCCGCCAATGGCAGCGGCACGCTCAGCAAACCGCCGTTGAATTGCAAATCGTTGAGCGAAAGGCGGATGAGCAAACGTGGATTGTATTTTTTTCGGTAAGAGGAGAGGCTGCCGCCGCTGATGCGAGTGCCGGATTTTACCTCGATTGGGATGATGTCGGTGGAATCTTGTATTAGAAAATCCACTTCAGCGAGGTTGCCGCTTGTCCAATAATTTGGGATGCCATCAGATTGAGTTACAAGCGATTGCAGCACCATATTTTCGGCAGTTGCACCTCGAAATTCCTTGTATTCTTCGCTTCCGTCCAATACGGCTTCGGGCTTCAAATGTGCCAAACGGCGCAAAAGTCCGCAATCCAAGGCGTAAAGTTTGAAAACCGACAGTTCCTCGTATGCTTTGAGCGGAATTTTCGGGGCGGAAACGTTGTGAACCTTGTAAATCAAACCTGCCTGTTCAAGCCAAATAAGGCTGTCTTCGTATTCGCGGGCGCGTGCTCCCGTGCGCACCACGCTGTAAATAAATTTGCGGTTTTCTTTGGATAATTGCGACGGCAACGAATGCCAAATTGCACTTATGCGGTTGACCTCCACAGGCGAAGCATATTTGGCAAAATCCAATTGGTACAAATTCAAAATATCGTCGAGAATTTCGTCAACAGCCGCCATTCCGCTGCCATTAAGCAAAGCTGCCGCAGCCTCAGGCATACCACCACAAACCGAATATCGCCGATATTGCTCCAAAAGGCGCGACAATATGATTTCTGGAAGGTGGTCGAGGGTGGAGAGATTTTCCAAATATTGAAACGTCTTGATGTCTGCCTCGCGCAAAAATTCGCGGAATGTAAGCGGAAACATCTTGACAACGTGCACTTTGCCTACGGGAACAGCCATATTTTTCTTCTTGACCGCCACACCGAGCAACGAACCCGCCGCAATGATGGCATATTCGGGTGCTTTTTCTGCAAAATATTTCAACGAATTGAGGGCGTCCTCAGATTCTTGGATTTCGTCGATGATGATGAGCGTCCGCCCGGGTTGTATTGGCACGTCGGTATAGAGCGAAAGATTTGCAACAAGGCGTTTCGGGTCTTTGCTTCGGGCAAACACCTGTTTTAAATTCTGAGTTTCATCGATATTAAACTCGGCGACAAATTCAAATTCGCGCTTGCCAAATTCACGCATAATCCACGTTTTGCCAATCTGACGCGCACCTTGCAACAAAAGCGGCTTGCGGTTTTTGCTGTCTTTCCATTGACGAAGTTTATCAAAAATATCTCTTTCCATAGCATCAAATATTTTGGCGCAAAGATAATGGTTATTTTCATATCATAAAACAGTCAAGTGCCAAAACCGTGTAAATTTACACATTTTTGGCACCTATTTTTGTGTGTTTTTACACATTTTTGGCACTTCCCTTAAAAATCACCGCTCCTCATACATCTCCGCCGCATGCAAGTGCATTTCGTAAATCTCATCGGCGAGCCATTGAGGTTCAATTACTTTGAGCATAATGCCGCGCGAAAGCAAGTACGACGAAAAGTCGAATGTTGGGCGCATAACAATTTCAAAATCAGAATAATCATCCTCTGTAGCAATTTCCCTTTGCGTATGGTGAAGCGGAAGGTCGCGTAAGAAATACCGCTCACTGTCAAACGCCCTCAAAACAATCCTTTCAGCAGGTGCATTAACCTCGCTCACAATGCCGAAACATTCGCTGAAATATTCCGCCGCGTTGAAATCGGGGGCGATGTCAAAATGTTGATCCGAAACCTCCACGCGCACAAACCTATCCAACGAAAACACGCCAAATAATCCGTTTCTGTGGCGGCAAAGTACGTACCACCGCTGACGAAAAAGTTTTACACAATACGGCGACATCAAAAACTTTTTTGGTTCCTCAGCACCATAACGGCGGTATTCGGCAGAAATCATCACACTCTCTTTCATTGCCTTGATAACGGTCTGCAAATGCGCCCCGTCCGAGGGAACATTTTCGAGCAAAATTCGGTTTTGAACGCTCAAACCATCGCTGAGAATATTGCCAACACTAATTGTTGAAAACATCCAATTTTGAACTGTATTCTCATCAAGAACTTCTTGATTAGCAATATAATACGAATAATTATCGCGTTTGTCGCAGTCGATAATTATCCCAAACATATCCAAAACAGCGTCGCGATGACGGTTGAAGGTAGTGCGGCTGAGTTCGATTCCGCCGCTTAATTCACTTTCTGCCCATTTTTGACTAAGTTCGGCAAAAGTGATACGTCCTGCCCGTTTTATGGTGTTAATCAGCCAAATATATTCTCGATATTGTGTTGTGGTAGCCATAATGTCAATTTTTTTTTTGCAAATATATAAAAAAATCCAAACCTGTACCGCTAAATGGTACAACCTCGCCTTTACTTTGCTGTCGATAATTTGATTTATTAACCAATTAAAATTTTACAAAAATGAAAAAAATAATTTTTAAATTTATGAGCATTGCAATGATTATTTCATTAGTTATGACCTCTTGCAGCAAGGACGAAGAGAAAGAAGAACTCGCACTTTCTCAACTTAGTGTAACAATGGTACACGGCGACACTGTAACTATTTCTGCTAATCAAAAAGCAACTTTTTCTTCGTCTGACCCATTTGTGGCTACTGTATCTGACAACGGAAAAATTACAGCAAAGCATGTAGGACAAACTGTTGTAACAGCCACAGCAGACGGTCAGACAAAGGAGTGTAAAGTAACGGTAAAACCCGTCAGCAACCTTTACAAAGAACCAATTCTTGACTTTAATCTCACAAAGAACGATGTCAAGGCAAAAGAAACTCGTCCGCTCGAAGATGAAAGCGATACAGAACTGATGTACACCGATAAAAAAACATATTTAATGCATTATAATTTCGATCCTGAAACCTCGAAACTCAAAAGCGTAACTTATGGTATGCCAAACATTTCGTATGCGCAATCATCGGTGTTAACAGATTTTCTTACAGAGCGTTATCAGCCGATTGACTACACAGATAAAGAGTTTTACTTTGTTAACTCCGACGATCCTAACAAAGCGTCGATGATTGTGATGATGATATTGTCGGTAAATAATCTGCAAATTGATGCAGGTGTAGTCTATATGAAAAAACAATAAAAATTTTCACGCAGTTATGTACATTGTATGATAATAATCCGTATATTTGCCGTGTCTTCGCATTTTTATAGCGGAGGCGGCATTTAATAAACAAAGGCGTTGCTAAACGCTTTGTTCTTGACTCATTGAAATTTGGCCGTTTCAATCCGACAGTTTAAGACAAAGCAACGGCGATGCCTACGGATTATGTATATCTACACCTCAACGGGTGTATTGTACATATATTGCGTGGGCTGAGGCGTTGCTCGTTCTGAACTGTCGGGCAAGGCCAAAGCCTCAATGAGCGGGACGGGCATTAAAGCCAAAAACCCGCGCATTGTTTTTTTTATAAATTTTCACTATTAACCAGTTCTGATTCGGGGTTTTGCAGAAAAAAAAAGTAATAAAAATGAAAAAAATTTTATTGTTGTTATCCTTAACGCAGATTTCATTAAGTTTGAAAGCGCAAACAGACACTATTTATTTCTCTGATGGCAGAAATGAAGGATGTACCGTCAGCAAAATTACAGATAAAGAAATCGAATATTCGTATCCAGGTGAAAGTTTAGTAAATGTAGTAAAAAAAAGTTCTGTTTCTCAGATAAAATTTGCAAGCGGACGCTCTCAGATGTTCACCCAAGCGCAAAGTAACACCGGTGAACATGGTAAATTTTGGGAAATTGAAATGGGCGGTAATATGAAAGATTTCGTAGAAAAACTCAAAGCCAAAGGAGCAAGATTTCTTGAATATCAAGACGACGATGAAGTAAAATTGGAGACTCAATTCATGGCTTTTGAAAGTGCTGATATTTATGTACACTACAATCAAGATAAAATTGTTACCTATGTAGATGTACAACAAAACCATGCAGGTCGTATGGCAGCCTCCAAAGAGTGTAAATCAATTATTGAAGAACTAAATTCCAATTACACATTGGTAAAAGAAGGTGCAAATCCGAGAGTAATCGCTTTTTACAGATGGGAATGGAGCGGCGATAATTTACGGATTGTTTTCCGCCGTGGCTCTGGTTATTCACGTCCACATCTCACTTTTTACGACACTGTTTTTGGAGTCCCGGAAGAAGAAGATTAATCAATTAACAGAACTTCTGTTTTATAATTAACCACTAAATAATACAATTATGCTAACTCCAGATATATGGAATCTCTACAAGGGTTCCGAACAAGGCAAGAAAGCAATTGCTCTTTTTGATTTGGGTGATAATCCTGAATATGCTAAAATTCAGGAAATTGCCGACTATATGGAAAACAAACATGGTGATTTTCCTTCTGATTACGACAGTGATGCTTTCATAATATTGGAAACAAATATGAGTTGTATGAAAACGCCAACTCAAAAAACTACGACACGTGAGGAATTTGAAAAATTCATTACTGATTTCGATATAGTAGACTACATTATTGACGAAAATGGCAAACTTCAATTCCAAGAAGACCGTGTACTTTTGCCAAGCAATCGTTACCGCGACAAGAATTGGCAGATGATGTTTATGTCTATGGCATTATACATCAATAATCCATCAATGTACAAACCGCTGTTTTATCAAACACGGTTTCCTGTCATTATGCGAAATTGCGATCTCTTGGGCATCGAGTTGCCACCAATACCACGCACAAAGGACTATATACAGTATATGATGTATTATTGGGACATCTGTCAGGTTTGGAACGAATTTCAGAAAGAAAACAACCTTTCGGATGCAGAATTTTGCGCTTGTCTCTACGATTTTGCGCCAATGCTTGTTAATTCCCCAAAACCTACCGAACTTCCAAACCCGACAAATGTTTGGCTTGTGGGAGCAGCACCGGGCGATTTCAAGTTTCTTGACACTCTTGGTGCAGAAACCGATGGCAATCCCGAACATATTTGGCAATGCAACGAGAAAACCAAACGAGGCGATTTAATCGTTATCTACTGTCGTTCGCCACGCAGTTATATACACTCTGTTTGGAGAGCAAATACTGACGGCATTTTCAATCCTTTCGACTACTACCAATGCCGCACAACAGTATGCGAAGGTGTTAAAATTCCACCAATAACAATCAAGGAACTGCGAGAAGATGCTTACCTGTCGCAAATTCCAATTGTTAGGAAAAACCTTCAAGGTGTAAATGGAGTAGAACTATCTCCCAAAGACTATTCAGAAATAATCCGATATGTGAAGGAGCGAGGTGATAATGTAGATATGTTTCCAAAGTTGTTTGAAACCGCCGCAATGGATTTTGGCGAAATCAAGATTGAAAAAGACGTAGAAGAGAAAATACTCATTCCTATTCTCCACCGCCTTGGTTACAGCGACAATGACTACACACGACAATTATCGCAAAAGGCAGGTCGCGGCTTAAAAGCGATTCCCGACTTTGTTTTTTTACCACAGGGTGAAAAACATTTTGCATCGGCACCGTTGGTAATTGAGGCAAAATTAGATATGTCGCCAATGGCAGAGCGAATCAACGCATTTTCTCAATGTCTGTCGTATGCGCGTATGTTGCGCTCGAAACTTATGGCTATTTGCGACAAAGAACGTCTTGTGGTTTTTGACGTGGATAACAACGGTTCTGCCGACCGAAACAATCCTGTGTTTGAGCAACATTGGACAAACATATACACCAATGAACAAATTGGCGCAAAACTTAAACAATTGATTGGTAAAGACGTTATAATAACGATGTAATATATCATTCAGGGCGAGGATTTTTATCCTTGCCCTTTAAAAATAAGCACATTATGAAAAACAAATACACATTCAGTGACCTTTGCTATGATGTTTTGGCAAAGGAAAACGCGCCTCTAACACCTGACGCTATTTGGAAAAAAGCCGTTGAGATTGGCTTGGACAAGCAACTTGGCACTACGGGCAAAACACCGTCGGCATCTATCGGCGCACGTCTCTATGTTGACATCCGCGACAACGGTGAAGAATCTAAATTTGTTCAGGTTTCCAAACGTCCCGCACTGTTTATGCTGCGTGGCAACGACTTGAAAAAAGCCGACATAGAAAAAGCCGTTGAAAAACAGGAAATTGCCGCCGAAAAAATCACAAGCACTTACAACGAGCGCGACCTTCATCCGCTATTAGTGAAATATGTAAATACAAATCAGCATTTTAAGTGCTATACTAAGACCATCTTTCACGAAAACTCGGCAAAAAAGATTCAAGGTTTCAACAAGTGGTTGCACCCCGATTTGGTAGGTGTTTACTATCCTTTTAACGATTATGAAACATCAACAACCAACTTGCAGAAATCATTATATGTCAATTCGATAAAGATGTTTTCGTTTGAGATGAAAAAAGAGTTGAATTTTGCACATCTCCGAGAGTATTTCTTTCAGGCGGTATCAAATTCATCGTGGGCAAACGAAGGCTATCTTGTGGCGTTGAAAATCGACGAAGATGCTGAATTTCAAACGGAACTTCAAAGGCTTTCAAACTCATTTGGCATAGGCATTATCAAACTTGACGCCGAAAATATTGAAGATTCCGAAATAATTTGTCCCGCCCGTTATCGTGAAATTATTGATTGGGACACTTTAAACCGTTTGGTAGAAGATTCTCCCGATTTCAAAACCTTTATCACCAACGTTAACGACAGCATCACAATCAAGAAAGCCAAGAAAAACGAATACGACGAAATACTCGACGACGA
>JAEEGK010023986.1_pt1 | contig 12678 bp, 12 predicted proteins | sample 8958771 | NCBI WGS metagenome assembly JAEEGK01 (sample SAMN16246547, study PRJNA631951) | gut metagenome | biome: gut microbiome; feature: rumen; material: SC-attached | host: Bos | place: Iran: Karaj | collected 2018-10 | reverse complement strand
GTATGGCCGGGATCTCGAATAATATCGCCACATTGTATCGGCAGATCTCGATCAATATGATTGGGGATACGGGCGTTAATTTTATCCTGAACGAGAAAGGCGAGGTCATTCTTTCTTCGGAAAAAGAAGGACCGCTGGCTGCTTCGGCAACGCCGAAGGATTTTCGGAAGTACGGGGAAATGTCCTTGGCGCTGGAAGCGACGTGCATGACCCGTGGACTGTCCGATGTGGCAAGGATTACGATGAACGGCAAGGAATATTACCTTGCCTATGCGCCGATTCCAGACGTCGGCTGGAGCTTCGGCACATTGATTGAGCGTGACATCGTGATCCAGCCGGCGCGGGATGCGAAATCGTATCTTCTTTCCCGGTCGGAGGAATTTTCCTCGGGCCTGCGCTCCTTTTTCTGGGACAATCTGCTGCGGACAGCGGCGCTGCTCTTGGCGCTTTTGGCGGCGCTCTTTTTCGCGAGCCGGAAAGTATCGGACCGCTTCGTGCGCCCCATTCTTGCGCTGACGGCGGGCGTGCGGGAAATCGCGGGCGGCAATCTCGACAAGAAGCTCGACGTCAAGACCGGCGACGAGATCGAAACGCTCGCCGACAGCTTCAACCAAATGACAGACGAGCTGAAATCGTATATCGACAATCTCACGAAAACAACGGCGGAGAAAGAGCGTATCGAAACGGAGCTTTCGGTTGCGGCGCGCATACAGGCAGGCATCCTGCCGAAGACCTTGCCCGCGCGAAGCGAGTTTGACCTTTTCGCGTTCATGCAGCCTGCGAAGGAAGTCGGCGGAGACTTTTACGATTTTTACTTTCTCGACGAGAATCATCTGATGATTACGGTGGCGGACGTTTCGGACAAGGGCGTACCCGCCGCACTGTTCATGGTCGTCGCGAAAACGCTGCTGAAGGATTGCGCCCTTACCCTCGGCTCGGCGGAGCGGCTGCCTATGATCGTGGCGCAAACCAACGACCGCCTCGCGGAGGCCAACGACGAGGACATGTTCGTGACGGTGTTCACGGGTGTGCTGGACGTCGAAAGCGGCGAATTCGTCTATGTGAACGCCGGGCACAATCCGCCGCTGCTTCGCCGGAACGACGATTTCGAGTTTTTGCCGACGGCGAAAAGCCCGATGCTCGGCGTGATGGAAGGAATGGATTTCCCGGAGGAGAAAATCACCTTCGCTCCCGGCGATATGCTTTTCCTCTATACCGATGGTGTGACTGAGGCCATGAACGGGGAGAAGGAGCTTTTCGGCGCGTCACGGCTGCAGGAAACGCTTTCGCAATTGTCGGGAGCAGGCACGGCGGAGAAAATCCTGACGGCGGTGCGCGGCGCGGTGGACGACCATGCAAACGGTGCAGAGCCATCCGACGACGTTACGATGCTGGGACTGGTGTTTAAGGGGAATTGATATATTTTAGGAGGAAAGAAAATGGCTGAAGAAACGATTGCATTTCAGACAAGCGAGAAAAACGGGTGGACCCTTTGGGCTGTCCGGGGGCGGCTGGACCGGATGACGGCGCAGGAAGCGGGAGAAAAGGCAGATCAGGTTTTCTCGGCGGCACAGAAGCTCGCCGTCGACATGAGCGGACTTGAATATCTATCCAGCGCGGGGATCCGCGTGCTGCTTCGGCTGACGAAACAGGCACAGGCACAGGGCAAATCGTTTGCGCTTGTGGCTCCGTCCGGAATGGTGAAGGTCGTACTGGCCGAATCCCGTATGGATATGTTTGCCGCGATTTATGCGTCGGCAGACGAATTGCCGCTGTAATAAGCGCGGAATGGGTGTCGAAAGGGAATCAGATCATGGTGCTTGATGTGAAAAGGTTATTATTTGCGGCTGCATCGGTTGCGGCGGCAGCTTCTTTGATTTTTCCGGTATCTTATTCTATAGCCGGTTCCGGCGCGGATGCATCGGGAAAGGACTCTGGGGCCGAGACGCTTTCCGCGGCGCGGCGGGAAAAGGATGTGCAGGGCGCTGTAAATTTTGAACACGCGCTGGATTCGTATCAACCGAAGAAAGACCATTACAATTTTTACTTCACCTATAAGATCGTTCATCCGTGGTGGGATGCGGTGGCTTTGGGCATGGAGGACGCCCAGCGGCAGTATCTGAAACAGGGAATAACCGTCACTTACGAATATATGGCGCCAAATGCAGCCTCAGCTGCGGACCAGACGGAGCGGCTGCTTGGGGCGCAGCAGGGCGGCTATGACGTCATCGGCGTGGACGTCGCGGATGAAGCAATCATCTCTCCGATTATTGACGAGATGGTGGATTCCGGATATAAGGTAATGACTTTTTCAAGCTCTGACGCCGCCGTAGGCTGTAAACGAATCGCCTATGTCGGGAATACGCACAACTATAAAGACGGCGCGGATTTGACAGAGGCGCTTTGCGAGAAGCTGAATTATGAGGGAGAGGTGGCTATCCTCGTAGGGAGCAAAGGCGCGCCTTGTCATGAAGATCGCGCGAAAGGGGCAAAGGATACGATCGCCAAATACGGCAATATGAAAATCGCGGCGATAGAATATGATATGGACTCCGTTGACCTGGCGCACGAGCTTGCGCTGAAGATTTTGCGGGAGCATCCGAACCTTGCCGGTCTTGTCTGCTGCAATATGAGCAATCCCGTCGGCGCAGCCAGAGCCGTCGTTGAAACGGGGAGCGAAGCCGTCATCGTGGGCATGGACCACGATCGGGAAGCGCTGCACTATTTGAACGACGGCGTGATTTATTGTCTTGGCGTGCAGGATTGCTATTCCATCGGATTTGAAACATTGCAGACTGCGGTCAAGATCGCCGACGGCAACCTGCCCGGCGAAATGTTTCCGGAGAAAAGGGATGAGCCGACCACCATTATCCGTCAAAAGGACGCCGCTTTTATGCTCACGGTTCTCTATGGTGACGCATCATGATGAAGGATAAGCATATTTCAGACAAAAAATTTATCCTGACTGCGGTCATAGGCGGCCTGCTGGTCATGGCCATCGTGATCGGCACCACGCTGTGGGCGTCGAAAGAGACGGCTGCGGAAACGGACGAAGCGGTGGCCGCGGTGAGTCATTTTTACCTCCAAGCGATGGCCGATCGCCGCGCGAGGATCATCACGAACCTTATCAATAACAACTTCGAGCATATGGAAAAGTTATTGCCCATTATTGCCGAGGAAAACATTGACTCACAAGAGACGCTGCGGGCTGTGATCGGAAAGATCAAGACGCTGCTCTCCCTCAAGCGGTTCGCGCTTGTAGACGAGGACAACGTCGTTTATACGCAATATACTACATATACCGGCGGCAGCCGGCACGCGTTTCTGACTGCGGACAAATTGAACAAACGGGATATCAGTACGGTATACCTTTATGGTTCCGCCAAACAGCTTTGCCTGGCTATCCCCACGGATGGCCTCGTCCTTTTTGGAAAGCCGTTCAAGGCGTGCTTCGTCCAGATTGACATCGAGGAAATAGCCAGCCTGCTGGCGTTCGACGACCCGGGCAGGACTTATTTCGGCCTTTATGACAGGAACGGCGTGAATCTTTCCAACACGAACCTGGGCTCGATCGTGTCCAGACAGAATATTCTCGAAGCCACGAGAGATATTCTGTCCAAGTCGGAATGGGAACAATTATGCAGCGATTTTGACGACGAGGCGCACGGCGGCCTGACATTTGCTTTCAACGGGGCAGAGGAAACGCTGTTTTATGTCCCCATTCCGGATACCGGCTGGATGATGGTCATCCTGATCCGCGAGAGCATCATCAACGACCAGATCCGGGGCATCAGTGAAAAACACCTCGAAATCAGCAATCTCCAAATCGCGGTTACACTGGGATCCATGATGCTGTTCGCGGCAGCTCTCCTGTGGCGGCTTTGGAAAATTTCCAGAATGAAGCTGGAAGCGGAAATGAAAAACAGCAGAGCTTTCCAGTCTATGGCCAATACGGATTCCATGACGGGAGTCAGAAACAAGCATGCCTATTCTGAGGATGAGGCGGCCCTAAACCGAAAGATTATGGGAAAGGAGCTTGAGAAGCTGGCCGTCGTGGTGTGCGACATCAACGGGCTCAAGATAGTCAACGATACGAAAGGGCATGCCGCCGGAGACAAGCTGATCAAAGACGCCAGCGCTCTGCTCTGCGAATCTTTCATTCATGGCGCCGTTTACAGGATTGGCGGGGACGAGTTTGTCGTCCTTCTGCAGGGAAAGGGCTATGACACGCGGGAAGAAACCATTCGTTCCTTAAACCAGCAGATAGAGGGCAACATTGCGACGGACGACGTCGTTATCTCGATGGGGTATTCCGTATTGAAGCCGGAGGATGAGCTGCTGCGCGACGTCTTTGAACGGGCGGACCAGATGATGTACGAGAGAAAGAAGGAATTGAAAAGGATGGGAGCCAAAACGAGAGAGGCGTAGCGTATCGGCATGGATAAGAGTTGCCGGAGTTTATGATTATCGGAGGGAGAAGTCGTCCTGCCGATAAAGAGGATATGTGAAACGAGGATACAGGAATGAATCAAATCTTCCGGGTCTCCGGGATCAATTACGGCGAAGCCGTGGAGTGGCTGGACGGGGAACTGTCAAAGACGAAGGCGACAGAGGAGGAACGGCTTACGGCGCAGCTTCTCTTTGAGGAATGCTTCACGCGCATGGAGGAGTCCTGCGCCGATGCGGAGACTTTTTCCGCCGAGCTTCGGGTTCGGCGGCGTTGGGGCGACGTCAGCTTTCGGCTTTCAGCGAAAGGGGAGGCCTTCAATCCGCTGAAAGCGATGAAGAAACCGCAGGAAGATGAGGAGGAAGAGGATTTCGGCCTTGTCATTCTGCTTTCGCATAAGAACAACGTCAGCTATGCAAGGGAAAATGGGGAAAACATTATTTCCGTCAAAGTTCACGAGGCCGGAGGGAAGCAGACGGGAAAGGTTTTCGCGGCTCTTGCACTGGGAATTGTTTGCGGGCTCCTGATGAAGACGTGCCTGAACGAAGCGTTGGCCCGCTGGATTGATCACATGTTTTTCCATGCGGCGCAGGAGATGTTTATGAGCGCCCTTATGATGATGGTGGCGCCGATGGTATTCTTTGCGGTATTGTCCGGCATCACCGGCATCTCGGACACGGCAGACGTGGGGCGGCTCGGCGGAAAGCTCGTCGGCGTTTCTCTTTTGAAGCTGCTTGTTACTTCCGTGATCGGTATCTCAGCAGGCGCGCTTTTGTTTCCGAACGCGTCGCCCGATCTGCTTTCTGCAATCGCCGAGGGCGGAGCGCCGCCGGATTTTTCTCTTAGGGATATGCTTGTCGGTATTATTCCCCGCAGCTTATTGAAGCCTTTTGTGGACGGCGGCATTCTCCAGGTATTGTTTTTGGCCTGCTTTCTCGGCGTGATGATCAACCGGGCGGGCGACCGGGCCATGATGGCGAAAGAGGCCATCGAGTTTTTGAACCGCCTGTGCATGGACATGATGGGCGTCATTGTGCAGTTCATTCCGCTGCTCGTTTTTGTGTCCATGGCGGATCTGATGTTGTCCACCGGACTGGACGCGCTGCTCCCGTTGGGGATGATCCTGGTCGGCGACGCCGTCGGGGTGGCGCTTGTGTTCATCGCCTGTGCAGCGTTTGCCGCGGCATTCGGCGGGGCGTCTCCCGTTTCGTTTTTTAAGGAACTCGTAGGTTTTGCGCCCGTTCCCTTTGCTATCAACAGCTCTAACGCCTGCCTGCCGCAAACCATAGACTTTTGCGAGGGTAAGTTCGGCGTCAATCGGAAGCTCGCCATGTTCACGCTGCCCGTAGGCATCCAGTTCAACATGAACAGCACGGGATTCTATATCGCCATCGTCACGGTACTGATGGCACGAACCTGCGGCATTGCGCTGGATGCGGAAACATTGCTGTCGCTTTTTATCTCATTGTTTATTGTTTCTTTCACGCTGCCGGGCTGCCCCGGTTCGGCGCTCATCGGCCTTTCCTCGGTCTTTGCGGCCGTCGGCGTCCCAATGGGGGCGGTAACGGTTTTTCTGTGCATCGATCCGATTGCGAGCATGATCAACACAGTCGGCAATGTGGCGAGCAATATCGCAAGCACGCTTATTGCGGGGAAACCGCAGGGGGAATCCCGCTCGTAGGGAATACAGCGCAGGAAGCAGGTAACTGCTGCAACCGGATTTTCTTTTATATGATGCCCGATCCCGAACCGCATCTGCCTTCTCTGGCTCAGCAAGGACATTGAGGACGTGAGCTTTGACTACGAAAAGAACGTAGTGCATTGGAAAAACGGGGCGAGATAGTCAACGGCGCCGCTGCGGACATGCAGGCGAACGAAAACCGAATAAATTGAACAGGACTTCCGCGCTGTAAAATGTGCGGAAGTCCTGTTTTCATCATGCCGATTTACTTTTTAGGAACCAGCTTTGCATAGGGTTCGCCCATGAGCACATGCCGGAAGGCGTCCCTGGTTTCTCCCTGCGGACAGACCAGAGACACGTCCACGCAGGACTGGAATACCATTACGATGTCGCTGCCGCCGAAGAGGAAATAGCCCATGGGGTCTCCCTTCTCGACCACGGAGCCTACGGCAAGGTCCTCTTCCCAGTTGCAGGAGCAGATCTGCGACATACCGATGGGGAGAACCGCCACGAGACCGTATTCCTCCGTATCAAGCACGACGCAGTCCCGGGTCTCGATCATCTGCCAGCCCGGGGTGGTATCCTCCAGCACATAACGGGAGTTTTTGGCGTCCCATACGGTGATCCCTCCGGCGCCGTTGACGCCGGGAATCTTCCTGAGCTCAACGATTGTGCCGCTGACCGGAAAGTGATAGCGGTGATAATCATTCGTGTCAAGGAAGGTGTGCGTCAGCGCGCCGCCGTTGAAAGCGTCGGCATACGCCGAGCCCGGGCCCAGGAGCTGCGCGATCGAGGTGAAGTTTGCCGACTTGATGGCAACGCCTTCCTTTTGCACCAGATTGCCGGTCTCGACGATTTTCCAAAGCCCCTGAGGTTTAGAGACCGCAGGAGCGACGACCTCCGTATCGGCGATCGGGCGAACGGAGGGATCGATGAGATGACGGGAAAACCAGTCGTTGAAGGTTGTCCAGACATTTTCCTCCGCGTACCAGCCGTGCTGCATATTCATGGTCGGGTCCTGCTTTACCTTCTGATAATAGCTGTCGTTCCAGCTCTCCTCCGTCGAGAGATATTGTCCCCAGGCGTCGGAATATTCGCGGCACCATGAGGCTATGGGTTCATGGTATTGAAGGGTCGGATAATAATACCCCCGTCCTTCCAGCTCCTTCAGCGGCTGATCGAAAATGAACCAGATATAATCCACGCCCTGGTCGATATGATTGTAGAGCGTGGGATAAGAAGCGTTCTTCAGCACGTTCCACGGCATACATGTGGCAGCCCAGTCCAAGAACGCATAAAGCTCCTGGATGCTCTGTACCGGATTGGTGTTGTGGTCAGGATTGATTTCCTTTGCTTTGGCGATGGATTTTTCCATGAGGGCCATCAGCTCCGGATCGGATTCCAGGCATTTCATCATGGCGACGGCAGGCTTCGAATGGGGCGGAGGAGATGAGGCGGCCGCCTGCACGCTTAAACTGAAGACGATGAGCAAAAAGCCGAGCAGAAGAGCAGAGAGTTTTCTTTTCATAAAACGATTCCCCTTTCATCGGTTTGTGAAAATTGATTTTTGTTCCTTTACTATATCATATTTTACCCCTTTTGGCTTCCTGTTTTGCGTGAATAAAAGGGGCTGTCGCAAGAAGGAATCTGATATGCTTCCCTTATGAGAGACAGTGATTTTTTGGCGATTAGAAAAAACTTGACAATAGGTTAGACGAATATAATATATAAGATAAATAGAAAATTTTCAAAAAGAGTCAATTTTGGGAGGCCTGCTTTGTATATATAAACAGAATGGCACAAAACACAAAATATTTTAGGAAGGAAAGGGGGTTTTTACTATGTCGATCAACAAAAAAGAACTCACGAACGAGCAGATCATGAAAGCCATGCGGTGCAAGAATGCCGACGAGCTGACGGCGCTGGCGAAGGCCGAGGAGGTTGCTATTACCAAAGAAGAAGCCGAGGCATACCTGGCGGAGCTGTCGGAGTTTGAGCTGAAAGACGGAGAGCTCAAACGTGTTGCGGGCGGTTTTTGCGGAAATGATCTCGAATGTCCCAACTTTTGCCCGGACTATAAATCACCTTATTGAACATAATTTAAAGGAGGAGTTTATCATGCCGATCAACAAGAAGGAACTCACTAAAGCACAGGTCGCGAAGGCCATGCAGTGCAAGACTGCCGACGAGCTGATGGCGCTGGCGAAGGGCTCTGGATTTGACATTACCAAAGCAGAAGCCGAGGCGTATATGGCGGAGATGGCCGACGTCGAACTGGACGAAGCGCAGCTGCAGAAGGCGGCCGGCGGCGGATGCTACCCGGACTGCAAAAACGATTACTGCTTTGAAAATTGATGTGGAATATGGAAAAGGACCATGCGGGCGATTTCCCTGCATGGTCCTTTTTCATGTGTTATAATAGAATCTGCAGGCACTGTGGCGAAAAGTGCAGGCGCGCTTACCCCAACGATAGGAAGTTTGGAGAGGGGATTGGGCCCATGAAAAGCAAGGAAAAACGCGAAATCTATTTCTTCAGCCGTTTGGCGAAGTCGATTTACGAGGACGCCGAAGCGCTGGACGCGCTGCACTATTGCCGTCGTTTTAACGATATATTGCGTGTTCTGCAATATTACGGCTATCTGACGGACATGACGCTGGACGAATACGTCGAGACCGCGCTGAAGGCGTCGGACGACCTCAAATATTTTCTCGATCCGGATACGGGCGATTTTTCCGAGGACGCGGTGTCCAATGCGGATGAGGCGGCGTTCAGAGGTTCCTTCCAGCAGCATCACGATCTGATCCTGCAGCTGATAGGCATTTCCGACGGTCCGGCCCTCTTTCCCCTGATCGTGGAGGTGGAGAACGGGAAGGTTCGCGGCAATCTGGAACGCCTGCACCGCGCGGCGCAATGGTTCGGCATTCCCTACGCCGCGTCCGCGTCGGGCGAAAACCGCTGGAGAAAGCCGCAGCCCGCGCCGCGGATCGAGCGCGTGCTGAACTGCACGAAGCCCGGCGAGCGGAACCTCCAAATCGCGTACGGCAAGACGGTCGGCGCCGAGGGCCGGCTGACCCTCAATATCTGCCGCCGCAATTCGCCGGATCGGGGGCTGCCCGTCATGGTGTACTTCCACGGCGGGAATTTTCAGACCGGGCAGCCGGAGGAATGGCTGGGCAACAAGTTCAGCGAGTCGCTGAACGTCGTCCACGTCAGCGTGGCGTACCGTCTGGGGGCGCTGGGCTTCAATCCGCTCCCCGCGCTTCGGACCGGCGACGCGGAAGAGGACAGCGGCAATTTCGTGCTGCTGGACATGATCGCCGCGCTGCGGTGGGTGCAGCGGAATATCGCGGCCTTCGGCGGCGACCCCGGTAACGTGACTGTCAGCGGTTATTCCGCCGGAGGACGCGCGATTACGGTACTGTTGACCAGTCACCTGGCCCGCGGACTTTTTCATCGGGCCGTCTGCTTCAGCGCCGGCTTTCTGGTCTGCGAGCCGGAGCCTTCGCGCCGGATTTTCGCGGAGCGCTTCGCCCCTTTGGCTGTGGAGGACGGCGTAAGGAAATCAAAAGAGGAAGCGGAGGCATGGCTGCTTTCCGAAGCCGAAGAAGACCTGAAAACGGCGCGGCAGTGGCTTTACGGCCTGTCCGGCTCCCGCATCGCCGGCATTTTCTCCCCCGCGTGGGGGCGCATGGAATCGTTCCCGATCTTCTTCCGGGACGGGACGGTGGTGCCGTCGGATTCCTTTGACGATCCCGATATGAACCACGTTCCGGTGCTCGTCTTTTACAGCACGGACGAGTTCAGTATCCTGGCCGACGCCGACGCCTGGTTCCGGCAGCGGCGGAAAGCGCAGACGCAGGAAAAACCGGATGCGACGCTGGAACAGGACAAGGCCTTCAGCATAAAATACGGCAGCCTGATCTGGGGAGATTTCAATTCCCATCAGCTGGCGGAGAGCCTTTATCCCCATCTGGGCGCGCCCATCTATATCGGGAAGTTCCATTACGGCCATGAGGCCAAGGATTTCGGCGAGGAATTCACCCGCCGGTACGGCGCCCTGCACGGCGTGTACCTGCCGTTCCTGACCGACCAGTACAAGAGCCCATGGAAGCGGGGCAACGATTTCTTCGAGCATGCCGGGGCCGAGTATTTAGGCTCGCAGTTTTTCAGCTATATCGGCCAGTTCATGGATACCGGCGACCCGAACTTCGACGAAAGGGAAACGCAGTGGAAGGCGTGGACGCCGGAGATGCAGTTTGAGATGTTTTTCGACGGCGACAGGGAGCGCGGCTATGTGAAGCCGGGCATGAACGAGTACAGCTTCGAGGACGTGGCTGACCGGTTTGACGCCGACCCGTCGGTCTCGGAGGAATGCAAGGCGTTCATTGCCGCCCGTGTTTTCAATCACCGCATTTTCAGCCGCGAGTGGGACGCCCGTTACGGAAACCCGCCCGATCCGATGCTGCGCAAGCCGTGAATTCTTACAATAGGATAAATATCAGCGCAGGGTTTCGGCTCTGCGTTTTTTCTTTTTTGGCAGGAAACCGGAAATCGGGTGTAGAATATATCATCATTGATATTTGGGAAAGGGGATCATCGGTTTATGAAAACGACGTCGAGAATGGCGGGCGCGGTCATACTGTGTGCGGGGATGCTGCTTCCTTTTTCCGCTTACGCAAACGATGCCGACTATGAAGCCAATATCGCTGCCGTGGAGGCGTTCAAGGCAGGTGTTGTCAAAAACGTCGGGCAGGGGAAGAAGGTTTATTTTGCAAGTCCGATGTTCAATCATGCGGAAAAGGAGTTCAACCTGAGGATCACGAAAGTGTTGGAAGATTACGGGTATCAGGTCTTTCTGCCGCAGCGCGACGGCATTGAAGCCGCGAAACTGGAGGGAAAGACGGAAGACGAGCTCATAACGATGATTTTTGCGTTGGACTCCACAGAGGTAAAGAAAGCGGATATCGTCTTCATGAATATCGACGGCCGGGTGCCCGATGAAGGCGCTTGCGTCGAGCTCGGCATGGCCTACGGTATCGGCAAGCGGTGCTACGGTTTCAAGACAGATACCCATTCCGTGGAATTGGGGCTGGACATGAACCCGATGATCAGCGGCTGTATGATCAGGATTTTCAAGAATCCTGACGGCGACCGACTGATCGAGGAAATACGACAGTACTTGTCCGAGAACGCGCTTTAACAAGTCTTCGTCGTGATGCAGCATGCGACGAAAGAGCGTCTCCAAAAATTCCTGGACGACCTTGCCGCTGTAAAATAATGTGACTGATTGCGGCGGGTACTGCTGCGGCAGCGAAAACAACGAAGGCTGACCATGAAAAAGCGGACGACGGGGAGTCATTCACTCCCTCGACGTCCGCTTTTTTGCGCAGCCGAGCGCACCGCGCCTCACATATGCCAGGAACAGCCGTCTACCGCATAGCAGGTGTCCTTGCCGCCCGCTGCCTTCTGCAGCAGCTTATCATCCAGCTCGACGTCGGCGAGTTCCGCGAAATAGGCTTCCGCTTCGTCCTTCGTGATCTCGACCCCTTCCGACTTGGCCAGCGCCATCAGTTCTTCTGCGCTCTTGCACTGCATCGCCTTTTCCATCATTTCCTTTGTGATTTCATTTTTGTTGATCGGCATAGTAACCCCCCTTTCCTTCCTAAAATGTTTTCTGTTTTGCGCCATTCTGTTTATATATACAAGTCAGGGATCCAGAAATTGACGCTGTCGAAAATCTTTTTTTCCGCATAGAATCCTTCCGTAAATTTACGATTCGCACAGGCGCAGCAGCTGGGAAAATCCTTCGGCGGTCATCATGGGGACGCGTTTTCCCTGGTTCCGGAGATACAGCTCCTTGAAGCCGATGACGATATAATACGCTTTGGCGTCCAGGGCGCAGGACAGGAACTTTTCGTTGCCGGGATGACGGCATAGCGGGGCCCTGGGCGTCGTCTCGATCATGTGGAGGCGCGTGGTGAACGGCAGCAGGAGATTCGGGCGCAGGCCGCCCGCTTTTTTCGACGCCATCCTGGCGACAGCCTCCTTGTATTCCGCCGCGATCTCGCGCGTGGCGTAGGCCGCCGTCCTGCCCCGCGCCACGGACTCGATGATCTGCCGGGAAGGGCCGCCGAAGAAAAACGCCGTCAGAACGACAGAGGTGTCCAAGACGATCTTCATTTCCTTTTCTTCCTCCTGACAGATTTCGTGACGCCGATCACATCCTCTTCCACATACCCGGCCTCTTTGGCCCACGCCTGCGCATCGTCCAGCCATCGGGAAAACTCCTGCTCCGTCGGCAGCTTGATCGGCTTCAGCACGACCACCTCGTCGCTGGCATAGATTGCCAGGCTGTCACCGCCGGCAATGGACAGCTTTTTTCGGATTTCGGTCGGAAGGAAAATCTGTCCGCTGCTCGAAACCCTTATAACATCAACTCCCATGACGTCTCCTTTCTCTTTCGCAAAAAAACGAAGTACAAAATTTTTACTATAAAATTATACAACGGGTTTTGACGCAAGGCAAGAACCCGCAAGGGGAAAAGGAATC
>JAEEGK010023984.1_pt1 | contig 12678 bp, 11 predicted proteins | sample 8958771 | NCBI WGS metagenome assembly JAEEGK01 (sample SAMN16246547, study PRJNA631951) | gut metagenome | biome: gut microbiome; feature: rumen; material: SC-attached | host: Bos | place: Iran: Karaj | collected 2018-10 | reverse complement strand
CAATTTAAAATATTAGATAATCAAAGCACTTTCTAAAAAACAACAAGGGTAAATCGAAGGTAAACAAAATATTCTCTTAATAGAATACTCTCACCACACGGCTTTGCTACATTTTGTTAGTACTATCCCGTGACAGACGAATAGAATTCTTATCATCCCTGACTTGACCATGTTGCTACAAAATGTATGGCGGCAAACATGAGGCGTAATCTTACCGACGTGTGATTTCCATATCACATTGTAAAATCATGAGGAAATCAATTTGTTTTTCTTAAGCCACTGCGCGCTAAGAGTCAGACTTTTTATCGGATCATTGTCAATCCAGTTTTTATGAGTTTCCAATACAATTGCCTTTACTTTGGCAGCCTCCTGTACAGTCTCCAAAATACTGCCAAGGGCCATATTCCCTGTTCCTAGTTCGGCCGCATCTTCCTTGAGAATAGGCGTAATGAACGGTCCTTGTTTTCTGCAGCCTCTGTCATTTATATGCCACATTACCATTCTGTCTGACAGTTTTTTTACCAGGGCAGTAACATCTGCTCCTCCGTCTGCAAGCCAGTAGGTATCAAGTTCGAAGTTAACATATCCGGGGTCGGTGTTCAGGGCGATAAAGTCCAATGCAGTTTTTTCTTCTGAGACCTTCTGTAACTCGACATTGTGATTATGATAAAGAAGTTTTACTCCATAGGGTAAAAGAGCTTCTCCCGCCTTATTAAGCCTCTCAGCAAGTTTTTTTACCTCAGAAGCATTCCCGTAATCAAACCTGTACATACCGGTTATAACAACGGTATCTGTTCCAAAGCTCATGGCTTCTTTAGCAACAGCCTCAGGGTTTTCTTCAATGCTGTTTAGATAGCTGTGCAGGCTTATTACTTTCAGGCCGCTCTCTGAGATCAGCTTCTTCCAATCGAGTTTTCCGCCATTACCAGTGGGCATACCGGCAAATTTTGTAAGCAGCCTCACAATAAAAGGCGTTGGCTTGATCATGAAGTCATTTAGTTCAATGCCGTCATAGCCGGCACTCTTGATGCTCTGAAGTGTGCTGAGTGCACTCTCATAACTATTGCATCTGCTACCAATCATTATCTGTTGCACACCCGTCAGTACTGTGTCTTTCATTATTTCAAATAGCCTCCAAGATGCTTCAAACTGGGCTTTGGTGCCCTGATCTGTGTTTTCCTGTCAACTGCGCAAAGACCAAATGTCAGCGCATAACCTTTCTGCCACTCAAAATTATCGATAAGTGACCAGTGGCAGTATCCGATGACAGGAATTCCATCATTTATACAGCTCTGAACACCCTCAATTGCCTTGTCGATAAACTCAACTCTCTGCTTATCATCTGCTGTTGCTATTCCATTTTCGGTAACCATGATCGGAACATTTGGCATCTCCTCATGCACGCGTCTTATTACATGCTCAAGAGCCTCAGGATATACTTCATAATCCATCTGTGTCATTGGTGTTCCCTCGGGAACAGGCACAATTCCATCCGGGCCGTAAGTAGTTCTTGTATAATTCTGAAGTCCAAAGAAATCATCATCCTTGATATAAGGAATGTAATGGCTAAACTCCTCATTCCAGTCGCTGTCTGCGCGCTCCTTGCCACCTTCTATGTACTGGCAGTCGTGCAGGGAAAGCGTAATACCAACCTGAATATCCGGATTAACAGCCTTGATTGCTTCCTTGGCTGCCTGATGCGCCTTTATAACTATCATATCGCCATTTGCATCTGTTGCAGAAACAAATGTATGCGGTTGAGGATCTCCGAATACTTTGGCATTCTCCATTGCTGCCAGCTTCATTTTCTCCATCGGGTCAGAGAGATTAAGTCCAACCTGAACCTGTCCCTCCATGGAGTCACCACTGCTTTTGGCTGCATTTGCCATTTTCGCCATCATCTGCTTCTTAAATCTCTCCATGAGAGCGCCTATCTGAAGTCTCATGTTGGCCTCATTTATGGTGCAGATATACTTTATCTCGCTTCCAAGCTGCTCTGTGACGAACCTTGCATAGTTGGCAAAAAGCTCTACAACCTGCTCATTGTCCCAGCCTCCCAGTTTTATAAGCCACACAGGTGATGTGAAATGCATGAGGGTAATAACCGGCTCAACACCATTGTCCCTGCAGCATTTGATCATCTTCCTGTAATGCTCGATCTCCTTTTCATCAAACTTGCCCTGCTCAGGCTCAATACGTGCCCATTCAACAGAGAATCTGTAAGTGTTAAGGCCTGCATCCGCAAGCATCTTGATGTCTTCTTCGTATCTGTTATAGTGATCCACAGCATCCAGTGAAGGCTCAACAAACTGTGAATACTCCATATTCTCCATTACCCAGTAATCTGAATTTGTATTGTTTCCTTCAACCTGGTGGGCTGCAGTAGAAGCGCCCAGCATAAATCCGTTCTCGAACTTGTTCATTTTCCTATCCTCCATAATTTAAATCTCATAACTTCCGCTTGTCAGAATTCTCTTTTCCCCGCCGGGGAGCTCCAGCTCTGCTTCCATTCCTTCAGGAATTTCAAATCGGTAGGCAAAAGAATCCGTCTCCTCAATATATCTCCATTCAGAAACTATGCGACCTTTCGGTGAATCATAGTAACCCTTTGCAAACTTAAGTCTCTCATCCGGCAGAGGCTTTATCAGGACTTTGTCAAAATCGTATCTGATTCCCAAGACACCGGACAAAAGCCATCCGGAAACAGCTCCATAGGAGTAGTGATTCAGTGAATCATGCACAGTGCCATCTTCTCTGACGCCATCCCAGGTCTCCCAGATAGTGGTAGCACCTTTCTCCACCGCATAGAGCCACGAAGGATAGCTTTTTTGCAACAGCAGTCTGTATGCAGTATCCACATAACCGTAATCTGCAAGCACGCTGCACAGGAAAGGCGTTGAAAGGAAGCCTGTATTAAGATGATAGTCATTTTTCACTACCAGCTCATTTAAGTCCTTAGCAGCTTCCACTGCCTCTTTTTCAGGTAAAAGACAAAACGCAAGAGGCCTTACGTACTCGCACTGCCTGTCAGATCTTATATGCCCGTCTTTCAGAACCAGATATCTGTATGCCTCAGTCGCCTTTTCCGAGATCTCTTTGTACTTATCCGCATCGGCGCCATTTCCAAGGAACTCTGATATTTTAGCGAGAATCCCCGATGAATATGCATAGTAAGCTGTTGCCACTTCAGGCTGGCCATCCTTGAATGCAGCCATCATGGTCTTCATAACATCTGTTCCGGGCTCGCACCACTCACCGTAGTCCATTCCGGTGTCGATGATGTATTTTCTGTAAGGGTTCTTTCCAAAGCGGTTCTTGAGCTTGCTCTTTCCTGCCCTTCTTCCGAGGAAATCCACCCACTTCTTCATCATTTCATAGTTGTCTCTAAGTATCTGCTCATCGCCATATATTCTGTACAGATTCCAGGGCACAAGAACCGCCGCATCGCCCCAGCCAACAGACGCTGAGAACATCTCTGCTATCTTGCCCGGATTTGAGTTCTTGGGACAGATATACGCCATCTTGCCATCAGAATGCTGCCCTATCCTCACGTTCGCAAGCCATTTCTCGTAAACTCCCCTGCAGTCCATCAGGTACGCACCGGTCCTCACAAAGACCGCTGCATCGCCTGTCCAGCCTGCTCTTTCCCTTGTGGGACAATCAGTAGGAATGTCACAGAAGTTTGACTTCATAGACCATACACTGTTTTTAAAGAGCTTGTTTACTTCATCCACGCCACATTCAAACCTCGCTGTTTCCTTCATGTCCGAATAAACAGCAATGCTCTTTATTTGGATGTCAGACGGCAAAATATCACCCGTTATCTTTGCATATCTGAATCCAAACATCGAAAAATGAGGCTTAAACTCATTCCTGCCCGGCTTGCAGATATAGTTTATTTCCTGTTTTATTCCGCCTGATTTGTTCCTGTCTCCGGGCTGGAAATTACTGATCGTGAAGTTTCCGTTTTCATCCAGGGTTTCACCGTGGACGAGGCAGATCTTCTCACCGCCCCTGGCGTTTTCTACAACAAAAGACGTATAACCTGCAAGGTTCTGTCCGAAATCAAATACGCTCTCTCCGCTCGGAGTAGTGATGAGCCTTCCTTCAAACACCTCATGCTCAGTGATAAATGGCGCCTTCTGGGCTGTCAGATTTCTTTTGTCAAAAGACATCTCCCCGGCCTTATGCCACTCACCAAAGCCCGCACCGGCATCACAAGTTTCTCCCAGTTCAAGGTCCGTAAGCTTAATGGGCCCGTTTTCACAGGCATCCCAGCTGCAATCCGTGACAAGTATCGGATTCTCCATGTCTCCATCGCCTATCACTGCGCACAGAAATGAAATATCCTCGCCGTAGAGGTTTCTCACGCCGTCAATTCCGTTGCATCCTCTGTACCAGCCATCACCAAGCGTTATAAATATCTCGTTTTCACCGGGCTTTAGCACTTCAGTGATCTCATACTCCTGATACTGAAGCCTTTTATCATACTCATCACATCCCGGTGTCAGTCGTGCATCCGTAATTTTCCGGCCATTTATCAATATTTCATACAAGCCATGGGCCGTAGCATATATGCTAACTTTCCCCTCTTTATAAGAGAATGTGGTCCTTAAATAGCCTGCTCCCTTTCTCTTATCAGGTTCTGTCACGGTTTCAGGTGATATCCACTTTGCTTTTTCAAAAATCTTAGCCGCTTCCATCTAACACCTCTTGTGTTCTTTACTGCTTTTTAATATTCATAAGAGCATTTGAAAGTGCCTTAATCTCGTCAGATTCTATATCCATTCCGCCCTGTTGCAGGAGCTTCTTAAGGGGCTGGCGGGCAATCATCTGCTGCATTGCTTCTGAAATCTCTACGCCTTCTCCCATTCCGCCTGCTGTTCTTGATGTCATTGCTGCCATCATCCTGTCGAGAATTGCTTTTCCTTCAGGTATGGCCTGAATCTCTGCCATTGTACTTGAAAGGGAGAGATATCCCTCTTTTTCCTCAGGCTCATCTTTCTTGTCAAACCAGTTTCTGACCTTTTTATCCGGTGCAAAATATGTCGGATTGGGCTCGGAAACCTTTGTTATCTCCATCTCATCCGAAAGTTCTCCGCTCACAGCCTTTATGGTATGAACTCCGCTTATGGGAACATTAAACTTAAAGATATGTTCTCCACTTGCGTTTCCTACTTCTACGCCGTCAACAAAGAGAGTTACGGACTTTTGGTTTGAATATACCTTAATCTCTGTGTTATCCTCGATGCGGTCGTGATATCTTTTTCCGCAAAGATGGATGAAAGGCTCATCTGACCACCATGCTTTATAAATGTAATAGGCGTCTTTCTTCTGCTTTCTGTCAAAGGTGATGACACCCTTGTGGTTTTTGCCCGGATCTCCTGCCTCATCTCGTCCTGCTGCAGCAAATTCAAACATATTCCAAAGATATGTTCCCCAGATATATGGACGGGTGCTGAACATTTCAAGCATATGCTCGTGATAAACAGCCTGATAACTCTCTGTATAATCGCCTTTTTCAGGTATTGGAGACTGAAGCGTAATTACTGAATCTGCGCCATACTCCGTAAGTCCTATTGCCACATCGGGATGCTGATTATGGAAATCGTCAAACCACTTGTCATTGTCCTCCATCTCGCCTACATACCAGCCATAGTAGAGGTTGTAGCCGCGAATATCAGGCAGTGTTACAAGAGGCGAGTCTGTCTCAAGAAGGAACAGATTTGCCATGGCAGAATATCTGATAGGATCCATCTCGTGGACAATATCATTTAATATCCTGTGGTTCTCCAAAAGATCTTCAGTAACACCCTGCAAAGAGATTTCATTTGAAAGTGCCCAGCACATTATCGATGCATGATTGTAATTCTGGCTTATCAGCTCTTTCATCTGGGATATGGTGTTCTCTCTTCCACTGTCCATATGTACGGTAATATATGGAATCTCAGCCCATACCACTATGCCCTTTTCATCGCAAAGATCATAGAAGTACTGATCGTGCTGATAGTGTGCAAGCCTTATGGAATTGGCGCCCATGGAGAGGATGAGATCAATGTCCTCCTTGTGCATTTCTTTTGTCAGTGCATTGCCAACTCCTGCCCTGTCCTGATGTCGTGAAACGCCTCGAAGCGGATAGCTTTCTCCATTGAGGAAAAATCCTTTATGAGGATCAACATGAAACTGCCTTACTCCAAACCTGTCATAGATTCTGTCACACTCTTTTGTTCCATCCAAAAGAGTTGCTGTTATGTTGTACAAGAACGGATCCTTGAGACCGTTCCATAAATGTGGCTCTTTTATCGTGATCTTACCGCAGGCAACATATCCACAGGATGCATCCTCTGCCGGAACCACCTCAAACTCCTGCTCTGTTACACCGTCAATTGATATTCTTACGCGCTCTCCGCCGCTTGTGTATGCCTTTATTTCAATTTCAGCATCATTTCCGTTTAGTCTTGGTGTGACGTACAGTCCTTTTCCACCATAATAGTCCATGTCAAAGTGCTTTTCATCCACAACCACAAGATAAACATCCCTGTAAATGCCACCATAGAAAGTGAAATCCGCTTTCTGTGGATACACCCTTGTATTGGGCTCGTTGGAAACAGAAACTACCATCTCATTTAAATCTGAAAGTGCCTCTGTAATGTCCGTCCTAAAGCAGGAATATCCGCCATCATGGCTCGCTACCTCACGGCCGTTTAAAACAACTTTTGCAGAGGAGTTAGCGCCTCGAAATTCCACAAACACCCGCTGTCCCTCTTCCATTACCGGTCTTTCAAATGTCTTTTTATAAAGGCAGGTTCCTCTGTAATACTGCTCAGGCCCCGTCTGTCCATCAACAGCATTCCAGGTATGAGGAAGAGTTATGCTTTTGCTCTTTCCCTCTTTTTCAAATATCCAGTTATCATTCCAAAGAATTGTTGTTCGCATGTTTCACCTCTCCAGTTTTTTACTGACCCATTGCAGCCTTTTTCTTCTCGCCGATACTCTTCTGGATCTCTTCCATCTTCTCGTATGTGAGCTCAGAATTCTTCATTGCCAGAAGTGTGCAGATCCATCCCACTATAGGGAATCCGATAAGAAGTATTACGGTCATAACTCTGACGCCGAAGGTAAGCGGATCACCCTGCTGAGGCGCTGTAGTTGTATATCCTATAAGTCCGATCATGAGTGTTGCGATAGTTGCACCAAAGGATGAAACTATTTTGTCAATAAAGCTGTAAGTAGCGGATACTGTCGCAGGCATGTATTTTCCTGAGCGATCCATCTCATAGTCAACAACATCCATTCTGAACGCGCTTGTTGATACAGAAACAACCATCTTCATTGCGTTATTTCCAAATGTAAAGAGTACATAAGTGATTGCCATGAGAACTGCTCCGGTTGATAAGTTGCCACCGAATACTGTTCCCACAAGAGTTGTAGGTGTGAATAAAAGATATACTGCAAATGCGATATTCAGTCCGATACAATTCTTGGTCCAGTCGATCATGACCTTTCGGCTACCCTGTTTGCCGGCAATCTTCGCACCTATGATCGCGAAAATAATGGATGGAAGCATTGCCACAGCAGAAAGAATTGATGAAATAGCCATTGATCCAAGCATGATTCCGTTAAGCATCGTGGATACTACCGCTGCAGAGCCTATTGTCTGAGCCAGCTTATCGGATGTTGCAGCCATGATGAATCTCTGAAGCTCTTTGTTTTCTTTGATCAGAGCCAGCATATCCTTAAAGCTTGGCTTTTCATCGGTTTCGCCATCCTTTTTGATTCCTTCGAAATTCTCGGGAATGTCATATGGAGCAATTCCTATGCATGCCAGAATGTAGAAAAAGAGCGAAACAAGTATTACCACTACATTGTAAGTTGCGAAGTATTCTGTTCCCTGAATGTTATTAAATCTTGGGAGAATCACAGCCGATGCCACAACGCTCATGATCATTGGCACCAGATATGAATACGCTGTACTCCAGACACCGATTGTAGGACGCTGTTTTGGATCATTTGTCAGAATGTTCATATTGATCTGACCTGCTATACTTACGAATGTATAACCAATGATATAGATCACATAGCAGAGGACAAAAAATGTTATTCCCGCTGCACCCGTAAGTGACAGCTTTGCCCCTATATTACACATCAGTGTTGTAGCAATGGCCATAAGAAGCCATCCAAACATGATTGAAAATCTTACTTTTCCAAATCTGGAATTAAATCTTTCCAGGAAAAAAGCTATTACCGGGTCTGTAATTCCATCCAAAAGCCTTGATCCTGTGATAATAAGTCCTGTAACTGCAACAAGAATTCCAAAGTTGGAATTTCCAATATATGTTGCACCATTCATCAGCAGATAAAATGCCATCTGCCCTGCACCTGTCATCATCGCAAGCGCAATATGCCAGGTTTTAGCTCTTTTATAGGTTACCCCATTTTCTTCTCTTATCAGAGATTTGTCCTTACCCATTATTATTAACCCCTTTCAGTTGCATGATAATCTTTGAAAGCTTTCCTGTTATGGTCATAGTATCATTTAGTTTTGCAATATGTTAGAATTATTTTATCCCGATTAGTATTATTTTATTGTTTTGAGGAATAAATATGGACCACACTCTTTTTTCAGCTCTTTTAAAAAACCTGCTCTCTGTGGATGTCACGGATGCAACAGACATGGACAGCTCTCTTTACGCCTTTGAAAAGAAATACTGCTTCAGCATCAAGATGCAGCCCATGTTTACAGGCGATGCTCTGCACTATCTTCTGGCCTCATCCAAAGGAAGCATGATCTATGAGCTCATAGACCAGCTGGGAATCTGTGCGTCCTTTTTTACGTTTGATAACAGGATTTATATAATCGGACCTTATGTAAAAGAGAAATATTCAGAGCTTAAGACAGAAACCGTACTTGCAAAAAACGATGAATCCTCATCCAAATCATTGGCGTTTAAGCTGTATTACACAGCATTTCCCATTGTGTATACCGAGCAGATCACCAGTGTTGTAAATAAATGCATAATCTCTTTTTCCCCTACGGAAAGTGAGTATTCATACAGAAGACTATCGGGATTTATTCAGGATGTATCTGAAGAAGATGATAAGACAGAACTGTCCGAGAAGAATTACAGTGAAATCTACAGGAGATATGATCAGGAAAAGCAGTTCCTTTCGATGATAAGAAACGGGGATACCAAAAACATCCTGTCCGCATTTGAAAAATTGTCCGGTCCGGAGGCTCTTTCCGATTTTTCCAAAGAGACTCTTAACTACTATGCCTCGGGCTATGGTCTGGCAATACTTAAAGCTCTTTCCAGAAAAGCTGCGGAAGAATCAGGTCTTTCAGTCATTACAATAGATGAGATAACCCAAAAATACACCCAGCTTTCATCAGCTACAAACAATGCAGAGCTTCAGGCCCGCTATCAGACCGATATGATTGTTGAGTTGACAAAGGCAGTTCACAATCACAAGCTGTCTCTGGACAAGTATTCTCTTCCCATTCAGAGAGTTCTTGAGTACATCAATCTGCATCTGGGGGATCATATATCAAACGAAGATCTCTCAGCAAATGCCAATATGTCCATATCTCACTTGGCCAAGGTATTCAAAAAAGAAACCGGAGTAACCATGACAGAGTATATAGCTCTTTTGCGCTGCAAAAAAGCTGCCAACCTCCTGAAGAAGACGAATCTTCCAATCCAGGAGATCAGCAGCTACGTCGGTTACTCCGACAATAATTACTTCGTTAAAGTATTTAAAAAGAACTATGATATGACGCCTACAGAATTCAGAAAAGCCAACTGATCGGTGCGCTTTTCTTATTGCTGCTGGTCGTATTTGCTGACGTAATCAGGGCGATTATCCATAATGAATGTAAGGATAATGTAAAGCGGAAGTCCTATGCCTCCGGACAATGAGAATACTGCCCAAAGAACTCTTACGATTGTAGGATCCCAGCAGAAGTATTCAGCAACACCGCCGCATACACCAAAGATTCTTCTGTCATTGCTTCTGTACAATTTCTTTTCCATCACACGTACCTCCTTAAAGTTCGGTTCCATCAACATCAATCACTTCAATTCTCTCATTATCTCTTTTCTCTATGTTCTGCCTGTTCTTGGTGGCAGCCAGGGCAAAGACTATTGCCAGTATGTCATCAACAGGTCCTGGTAAAAGATCCATCGGAGAGATAACGTAAACAATAAGCAGCGCAACTAAAAATCCCTTCCAAAAGTTGCTCATAAGCTTCCCCCTTCCTAATACCGGTTGCTTTGTTACAAGTTTATTCTATAACCGAACAGGGGAAGGTTACATCCATTTTTTGGCGTTTTTTTGTGTCTTATTTTACATTTTTGGAGGGATAAACTCAAATTTGATATAATCAGCCTATGAAACATTATGCTTATATCGTGGAATGCGCAGACGGCACCTACTACTGCGGATACACCAATGATCTGGAAAAGAGAATAGAAACACACAACCGGGGCAAAGGCGCTAAATACACAAAGCCCCGGCTCCCGGTTGTATTGGTTTATTTTGAAGAATTTGATACCAAGGAAGAAGCCATGAGTCGCGAGTGGCACTTAAAACAGCTCACCCACGCCCAGAAACAGGCTCTTATAAAATGAGTCACCGGGGACGTTTCACTTTGACTCATTTTGAGTCACTGGGGACGGTTCTCTTTGACTCCTTTTTATTAGATTTCTTTTTCCTTGGAGCTGCAGATGTAGTCCCAGCTACAATCGCCGCATATGCTGCTTCTCAGCCCTTTTTCTATTATCTCCGACCTGACAAACTGAGTAAATTTGGCAAAAGAGATCTCTTCTCCCTCTTCTAAGTTACAGGCCTTTAAGACTTCCTCGTCATATCTTGTTACTTTCTCAAGGGTAGTGCAACTTCCCTCTTCATTGTTGGGGCAATTTGCGCAGACAACGTCTGTTGCTACAGTAAGCTTCACGGCTGTCTCAGGCTCTTTTTCTAATTGCCTTATAATCCTGCCCATGTGATCCGTGAAATCCTCACTATAACCCTTTCCTTCATAAAATTGAAAACACATCCCATGATGTGGCCTAAGTTCCATAACAATCTCCCTGTTTGTGTAGCTTTTTCAAGATTGTATTATAGCACTTATGCGCGTTGGCGGGACATTTCTTCAGGCTGCTTCCTCGGCCTTTACAAACTGCAGAGAGCTCTCCTCTTTCTCTTTTAGCTCCCTGAGCATAATTGCGGACATGATGACAACTGCGATCATGGAGCCGATATCTGCGATCGGCGCGGAGTACAGCGCGCCTTCAACTCCGAAGAATATAGGAAGTACGATTGCCAGCGGAACACTCAGCACAAATTCCCTGAGAAGCGAAAGCCCCATTGACATAACCGGTTTGCCCAGCGCCTGAAGGAAGACGCTAACTGACTTCTGAATGCATGTAAGTACGATCATCGACAGGAAAAGTCTGAATGAAAGCACTGCAAACTCGTTGTAAAGGCCGTCTTCGCTTCCGAAGATCGCTGTGATCTGGAGCGGAAATGCCTCAAAGAGGACAAGCGCCACAAGTCCGACAACCGCCTCCGCTTTTACTATAGTTAAAAAGAGCTCTCGAACCCTCTTATACTCTCCGGCGCCATAGTTATAGCCGATTACAGGCTGTGAACCGGCTGCAATTCCGATGCATACTGATACTACAATCTGGAACACCTTCATAACGATTCCCACAACCGTAAGGGGAATATCTGCACCATACTTACTCATTGCGCCATATTTTACAAGGATATTGTTCATAACGCCCATGATGACCACGATTGAGATCTGAGTAAGGAAACTGCTGATTCCGAGAGGCATGAACTTGCCAATGATATCAATTGACAGAACAAAGCTTTCAAGGTCAAGCTTAACCGACTTGGCCTTTGTGAGATAAACAAGTCCGCAGATTGCAGTAACGATCTGGCCTGTGATAGTTGCAAGCGCAGCACCCATCATGCCCCAGCCAAGCCCGAAAATAGCAACAGGGTCCAGAATAACGTTGATGATACATCCAAGAAGTGTTGTGATCATCGCAAACTTAGGACTTCCGTCCGCCCTGATAATTGAATTAAGGCCATTTCCGACAACAAAGAACGGGATTCCCATAATAATGAAGTTAAAGTACTCGCTAGCGTAGGCAAAATTGTTCTCGGTTGCGCCAAACGCAAGCAGAATCTGCGATTTGAATATTGCAAAAAGAGCTGTCATCATAATTCCAATTGTGATAAGAAGAGTCAGCGCATTTCCCACGCTTTTATTAGCGCTCTTAAGGTCCTTTTTGCCCTGACAAAGGCTCAAAAATGCAGCACAGCCATCGCCAATCATAAGTGCCACAGCCAAAGAGATGACAGTTATCGGGAAAACAACGTTGGTTGCGCCATTTCCAAGGTAACCGATTCCTCTTCCGATAAATATCTGATCCACAATGTTATAAAGCGCGGATACCAGTAGAGACATAATACAAGGAATAGAAAACTTCAAAAGAAGCTTGCCAATCTTCTCTTCTGCAAGATATCTGTTTGTGTTCTGATCCATAAAAACCTCCATAAAAAAATACGCATGCGAAGGTCTTCACTTTCACACGCGTACAGTTACAACCCGGCCGTCTGTATTTCTTTTGCAGACAACCAAATATTCATTTCTAAACTTCAGTTTAA
>JAEEGK010023983.1_pt1 | contig 12679 bp, 14 predicted proteins | sample 8958771 | NCBI WGS metagenome assembly JAEEGK01 (sample SAMN16246547, study PRJNA631951) | gut metagenome | biome: gut microbiome; feature: rumen; material: SC-attached | host: Bos | place: Iran: Karaj | collected 2018-10 | reverse complement strand
AGTCAAATCCTTGGTGTAGATGGATTCCGACACCACGCGGTGCGATGATTGCACACTTTCCACCTCACAATAGTCCGACACGAAGGTCTCCCAATCGGGGAAACCTGTGAAGCGGGCGAGGATGTCGAGGGTGCTTGGGCGCACGGAGGCGTAGCCATCCACATAGCCCCAGAGCCGCTTCAGTGTGGAGACGCTGAGGTTCTCATTCAGCCGTCCGCGAATCTCCCCCGACAGGAAGATGAAGTCGTTGGAGGTTTCAATACGGTGGTCCGCCGACTCCTCCACGAGTTGGCGCAGCAAGGTGATATGTTGCGGGTTGACTGGCATGTTCGTTCAATTTGCAGGTGCAAAAATAGCAAACATTCGGATATGTGGAACGGGTTCTTTTTAGGTTCTTTTAATCATCGGATGTTGGAACTAGTTAATAGTAGTGCTATACGGTTAAAAAACAAACACTATTAATGAAAAAAGCACTATTTTTGCCAAATGATTGAATATTCCGCCGATATTTCCACTTCTGGGTTCGTTCCTTCCTCCGAATACTTTGTTTCGGGGCAGTTCTCCGATTTCCTTGAACTGCCCTCGCGAGGCTACTGCCGGTTGTACAAGGCGCAGCGCAACGGTCAATGGTTCACCCTGAAAACATTGAAGCCCGAGGTCGCCAACGATCCCGTGTATCAAGGGATGCTTGAGAAGGAGTTCGACCTGATGATGCAGCTCAACCATCCGAACATTGTGCGGGTCTATAGTAGGGAAGAGATTCCGGGTGTTGCTCTCGGCATCGTGATGGAATATGTGGATGGGCGCACGTTGGGGGAGTTCTTGAAGGAAAACCCGACGCGGAGTGTGCGGGAGTCGGTCGCGCGACAGCTGTTGGAGGCCATCGGCTACTGCCACAGGAAGCAGATCATACACCGTGACCTCAAACCCTCCAACGTTTTGGTGACTTACAACGGCAACCGTGTCAAGCTGATCGACTTCGGGTTGTCGGACAGCGACCGTTACGCTGTGCTCAAGGAACCGGCCTTCACGAAAGCCTACGCCGCACCGGAGCAGCTGTCGGGGGGAGAAGTCGATAACCGCACCGATCTGTATGCTTTCGGACTGATTCTGAAGCAGTTGTTCCCGAATCGGTACGGGCGTGTGGTCCGTAAATGTCTGCAACCGAAGAAAGAGAACCGATATTCGTCGGCGGAGGAGGTGATGAAGGCGATGGATTTTGTCGGTCGCTGGAAAAAGAAAAGTCTTTGGCTTGTAGCTATTCTACTAATTATGGGGATTTTGGTTCCTGTTATTGTCCATCAGAAAAATAATTCCAATCCATCGGAGAGTATGGACACAAAAGATTTGGAGGAAACGCAATCCTCTTTGGCGGTAAGTGACAGCCGCATCGACTCCACGGAAACAACTGCGAATGTTGCGCCAATAATGACAAAAGCTTCAGTTGATGAAGCGGACAGGAATATGGACGGAAAAATGGACATGGATATGCTTGACCAGTACTGCTACAATCTCAAGTTTGAGCTGGACAGCATTGCACGTCCATTAGACCGGGAAATCAAGAAAGGCGGTATGTATGAGGAGGTTTTCACCTTGCATCTTTCCAATACGTTTGCGCGGATGAGAATCCACGTTGAGCGGCAGCGGGCGAAACTTCCAAAGCGGTTGCAAACTTCTTATTCCAGTTACGCGAATGACATGATTTCGCGAAAGTGGAACACCTATCCGTATAAGAACGCCCAAGGTGAAGAGCTTTATCCGAATTGCGGTTCGTTGTATGATAAAGGAAAGGTTTCCGAAGCGGAATACCAAAGCGTTATGGGAGAGTACAAGCGAAGTTTGAAAGAACATGATGCGTTACAGAATGAGTTGAAGAAGGCGGTGGAGAAAGGCTGGTGATAGTAGTTGTATCGGTATGCACTAAAAAAAGTGCAGATGCAAAGACGCGTTCAATATTATTTTTATACCTAGAACTTTTCCTCAAAAAAAGCGGAAATTCTCAATATAAAAATAATTCAGTTTATAATATATGTGTTTTGTACCTTAAATTTTCAACGATTCAATACAGCAAACCGAAGGTCCACAAAGGCAATACCCGACCGTGGCCATATTCAATATCATCTTTCACGATATGGCCGTTGGGAACATCCTCAATCTGCTTGCCACCCTTGTTTTTCCCTCCGACCTCGAACGTATGTTCTCCGATGACAAAATCTGACACTTTTGATGAAATGACATCGCTGACTGCACGTGTCTGGTTGTAGAAAAATGTCTCACGCAGATTCCCTGTGTTCGTATCTGCTGTACCCAACGCATACATGATGTTCGTATTGTCCACAAATACCTTTTCCACTTTTCCGAGGCTGCGAATACCGCCTGTCTCATCGCGTAGCTGGCCGATCATGCCTGCTTTTTCCATGTAGAGGAGATAATCAGGCAACACATTCCTGCTCACACCCAGTGCGTTGGCAATACTGGAATAATCCGGTTTGAAAGGTGCGCTTTTAGCCACAATGGCCATCAGACGGCGCAGTTTCCGACCAGTGGAAACAGACATGGAGGCATATTGTGGAATGTCTGACTCCAAGGTCTGTGTGACCACCTGGTCCAACCGCGAGAAAAACGCACCTTCCTTGCCGAACGGATAGTAACCGTCGCGCAAATATTGCCTGAAAAGGAGAAGAGGGTGCGATATCAGGCTGTTATCCACCTTGTTGGCTATAATTTCGCCAAGGGAATACACGGGTGCTTTAATCTGATGAAACATTTCGAGGTATTCTCGAAACGATAGTCCCTGCATGGTGAACATCACCGCACGGCGGCTCAGATCGGCTTGTCCGCGAAGCAAATCAAGCACGGAAGAACCAGTAAAAAAAACATGAAGGGAGGGATGTCCGTCATATATCTCTTTCAGCTCTGTTGACCATGACGGATATTTGTGAATTTCATCAATATACAGATGTGTCCCGCCCTCCTTGACAAATTCGGATGCCACTTCAACCAGCGTGTGTTGGGCAAAATAGCTGCGGTCCGCAGAGATATACAATGCGTTTTGCGATTCTTTCTGCTGTAATATATGCTGTAAAACCAGAGTCGATTTACCAACACCTCTTGGCCCGACAAGCCCTGCCATCCGGAGGCTCCAGTCTATCTGATTGTATTTATAGCGAATGAAATCAAGGCGCACCTGACTCAGCTGCTCCTGCATAAACTCCGTGAGAACCGTATCTATCATGACCTTTTTTTGCCTGCAAAAATACAATTATTTTTGATATGCACTAAAAAAAGTGCAGATCGTTCCAAATTGTGCACTAAAAATTGTGCGGAAATAGAGCGCGGAGCCTTGAAGAGATATTGTGATCTGAATGAGTTATTTTGACATTCTGCGCCAATCTGCGAAATCTGAGGGAGAAAAAAAACGTTTTTTTGTCGCACTTATCAAATATTTTTCCTAACTTCGCCGCTGTGATTCCGAAATGGAGTCACAGAACGGAATTATTAACTTAAATCATTGTAATATAAAGAATTAGAACCAAAAAAGAACCAACAATAAATAAATAACAAAGGCGTTTTCGCTTTTCTTGGTGAGTCGGAATCTGGAAAATTTCAATTACCACGCAAGAAAGTAGAAACGCCCGCGGATTCATACCGTGGGCTTTCTTGTTTGTGGTAATAGGTCTTCCAGAACCTCGACTCAAAACATGAAGTCCGCGGTTTTTTATGCCCGTCGCGGAACGGAGGAGGGGATTGAAAAAGAACCAGAAAAGAACCTGAAGATGTGTGTGGAAAGGTGGTACTTTTGCGGTGGAGAAATAGTTGCATCAAAGAGTAGTTGATTAATTCAATGAATAGAAACGAGAAAGCTGATTCGCGGGAAAGGAGGTAGGCGAACAAGATAGTGTTATGGGATTTTTAAGTAATTTGGCCGATGAGGCTGGTAAAAAAACAGGTAAAGCGATTGGTAACAAGTTGTTTGGCAGATATGCTGACGATATAAGATTTGGCTATGGGGAAATTGGTAATGGTGGAGCAACTTCTGCCAAAGCTGAGGCAAAAAAAGAGAAAACCAAGGCCAAAGAAAGAAGAAAAGAATTAAAACTACAAGAGCAATTTAATGTAAAAAACAACCTTCGGCAGCAAATCGTTGAGATACAATCTATAGAATTTGACACCCAAAATGTTAGAGCAAATGTTAATGCTTTAATGCGGTTGTCCTCAATTATCGAAAGTACAGACGAGGACGATATCAATTCTTCTTGGGATGATGATGAAAACACTCTGCAAAAGAAACTTCTAGACTCAGCACAATCAAAGCTAAATTTGGGCATTAATCTTTGTAAAGCAATCGACCCGACAGATCCTACTATCTCTATATTTGAAAATATCATTAAAGAGAAACATCGAAGGGAGGAAGAGAAAAAGAGAGAAGAGAAAGAAGCGGACAAACTTGGTATTTGGCTCTTCGTTGGCTCAATTGCATTTTTTATATTGTTAGCAATTCTTGTATCTATTTAGAGTTATTATTGAGAAGTTGAAATAAATACAAAATATAAACAAATATGTTAGTAAGACAGACAAAAAACACGTTTATCCGTTTTATCGGTGAGATGGGGTACATTACCAACCAGATGACCCGACACGATAGAACTTACAATGAAACAGGGGCCGATTTTTTGAAAGAAATTAGTCGACAGCCACAAGAAGTGGATGACATTATTGTCCGCTTGCGCAAAGTGTACAACGACAGCGTCTCCACGGAGGAACTGAGAGCGGACTTCATCGAATTTATTAAGGATTTGGACGAGCATCTCTTCCTTGTGGTGGGCGAAATACCTGAAGAATTGGACGAAAAAGATTTGGATTTCTCCTACAGTATAGAGAATCCAAAGACCTTGGTGGATGACTATACGCAGGAAACCAAGCAGAATGTGGACAACTGCACGCAAGATTTTATGTTGGAGACTACGCAGCGTGAGCCGAGACTGAATGGATTGCAGTTTGAACTTACCAGCCGCTGTAACGAGCGGTGTATCCATTGCTACATCCCTAATCCCAAGAAGAATGCTGGATGTGACATGCCTGTTGAGAAAGTGAAATCTTTGATAGACGAATTTGTTGATATGGGCGGCTTGCACGTGACGCTGTCTGGAGGCGAGGTTTTCCTGCACAAGGACATCATCACTATAATACAATATTGTAGAGAGAAAGATTTGATGATTTCCATTCTCAGCAACCTGATTGCCTTGAAAGACGAGCAAATACCTCTTATTAAAGAGGCAAATGTGTCACTTATTCAGACCTCACTTTACAGTATGGATCCCAATGTCCATGATTATATCACCACAGTGAAAGGCTCACAGGTGAAAACCAAGGCAGCAATAGAAAAGTTGGTGGCGGCAGACATCCCTGTGCAGATTTCTTGTCCCGTGATGAAGGCCAATTACCAAGGCTACGCTGATGTGTTGCAATACGCGCAATCACTCCGGTGCAAAGCGCAAACCGACTATATCATGATGGCCCAAAGCGACTTGGACACTTCCAATTTGGCGAATCGTCTTTCTTTGGAGGAAACGGAAAAACTGTTGAAAGACATCATGAAATGGGATAAAGACTATAGGGAGGACACTTTGAAGCAGCCTCCATTGGTAGACAATTTGAACTTTGACCAAGAACTATATGCCAAACAACCGTTGTGTGTTGCAGGCATCAATGACTGTTGTATTACCGAGAGCGGCGACGTTTATCCCTGTGCCGGGTGGCAAGCTCTGGTTTGTGGTAATGTTTACCAACAGAGCTTGAAAGAAATTTGGGAGAACTCTCCACAAATGAAACAAGTGCGAGCCGTATCACAAGGAGATTTTCCAAAATGCATAAAATGTGATGCTCGAAACTTCTGTGCCATGTGCCTTGTACGTAATTATAATGAAAGTGGAGGTGATATGTTCAAGATTAATAAGCACTTTTGTGATGTGGCATTTTTGAATAAAAAGGTGGTAGAAGAATATGCCGCATCCTGTACTGAAGATTACGCGATGCGTTATGAAAGACTGATATGTGAAATCTATCATTGTGAAAGATATGGTGTGGCAGCGGCAGATGCAGACAGGTATCGCAAACTTGTTAATGATTATTTTCAATTGGTTCAGGTGCAGAATACGCCACATCGTTTAGAAGAAGAAAAATACCAAAATGCCTACAATGAGATATTAAACGAAATCAGTTTACATTTAAAATATTCTTTGGATAACATAAAAGTCTTAAAACAGAATAGTTATGAAGATATAGAACACTTGAAATCACTTTTCCCATTAACGAATATTTTAGCTGTCAACTATATGATAGACTCTATGTGGAAAGTTTTATAAGAAAGTAATCAATATAATAATGGAGTTTGCCAAAAATCCAACAAAGAGTAGGCGTAAATTTAAAATTTAAACAAAATGAAAAATTACAAAAAGGTGAAAATGGTGGCAAAAAACGCCCCGAGCGGTTCTTATGCAGCAGGTTGTCCTTCAAAGGACAGAAAAGGTACCCATTTTCTCGTGATTTGCACACATAGTGATTGTGTGAATTGCGAGCGTACTGCATAATCATCAAGTTAACTATGTGTGCCAGTACCAGACTGACACACATAGTTAACTTGTAATTTACAATGTTTAAAAGCAGCAACCGAAAAGCTATAAAAGAGTAGGTAAAATAATAAATCATATTCTTATGCCAGCAACGATGTACAACGGCTCCAAAATTTACACGATCAAAAATCCCAATTTATGTCCAATTTTTCCCGCAAATATCACAGTAATAGGTGAATGTGACATAACTATCACAAAAGAGGGACAACACCCCCAAACAAAAAAGTGGTTAATTGTGGATAATAAATTAATGTATTCAGAAGATTATATCAAGGAATACTACCAATAATTATTATGTTTATTACCTGCCAAGGTTTATTGGCTTTGGCAGGTAATTTTTATTTTAATGTTATGAATAACGTACAACAAAAGCAAGTAGCGGATGCCATTCAAAAGGCAAAATTGGATAGTGGAATATCACCTATCGGCGCCGTGTTAGATCAATTACTGCTAGATGCATACATTGAAATCGTTCAAGATGGTATTTCTACGGTAAATGTTCGGATAGAAACTGACGAGACAAGTTTGCAAGATTTGATAGATAACATTTGCGATATTGTCAACATTCTCAAGTCTCTTGAAGAACAGGGCAAAATACGACTCACAAAAATGGACACGTTGAAAAACAAAGTAGAACATATTGGTCAATTACCTCAAAACGTAGATACTAGGTCTGCTAAACTTCCAAAAGAAGTTTCAGACTGGTTGATTGAACATTCTTCTTGTAAAATAGAACTCTTGAATCTCGAATGAACCGAATGATTATTAAGTCGTTACAATAATGTGGTGGAAGCCTTCTGACAATGATTGATTACCACACTCATATTGGTCAATTCTACGACATTTACACGTCACCATCGGAACTGATTCGTGTATTGGATTCCGTAGGAGTGAAGCGGTTTGCTTGTTCTTCAACCACTATCTGCGAGGGGAATTATGATAAAGTGTTGTCGGAAATGTCTGAATTGGTTCACATTTCTGAAAACCGTGTGTTTCCTGTTTTGTGGATACTTCCGCAAATGTTGTCGGATGATGGTTTGCTACGTTTTATTAATAGTGGCATCCCGTGGAGGATGTTAAAAATCCATCCTCAACTGCATCCATTATCATGGCAATGTGGTAGCAGGAACTTGCAAAAAGTGGTTCGATTGGCCAAACATCTGAATCTGCCATTGCTGATTCATACAGGAGAAAGTCCAGGGTGCTATCCTTCGTTGTTCGAGCGTGCTATTCGTCACAATCCTGCTGTTACATTCATTTTGGCACACGGTCGCCCATTGGACGAAACCATTTCGCTTATGCAAAAATATCCCAATGTTTTGACAGACACCGCTTTTATGCCTGTGGAACATATTGCAAAACTCTGTCATTTCGGTCTCGCTCATCGTGTTCTTTGGGGTACAGATGTTCCCATACAACGTTATTACAGCCGTAAAGAAGACATCGTAGTTTATTACAAAAAACGTCTATGCGAGTTGCAGGATGTTGTCTCAAATGAACATTATGAAACCATCATTTCAAATATCATATAAAATAATGTACAAATCGTAATATTTCAAATATGATGGACGATACTTATATCTATGCCATGCTTGCCCTGCATACCCTTGCTGCCAAGGAGGCTTTCGGATCGGATGCCGTGGTGGCACTGAACGCCGGGGAGCCGGGCGTATACGAGAACAACCCTACCATTATCGAATATGAGCAAAAGGGCTACAAATTCTGTGATGCCAACATGTTCGGAGAAGGGTTGGAAAGAATGGAAACGCTCACTTTCAGGAAAGTGAACAAAGGTTGATAAGGTTAGAGCATAACATCCAATAGTATGTCGGAAAAGAAATGGAAGATAGACAGCCGGGTGCCGCACAAATATCGTGGCGGTCGCAGAGGGAAAGGTTCGGAGTTTCCCCGCCACGGCATGAATGAATATGAAGGCGAGCGGCTCTCTATGAGCAAACACAGGCTTTCCAAACACAAAACATTGAGCTACAACAAAGGTAATGGTTGGGCTTCATTGCATACGAAATACTTGGAAGGACTCCTCAACAAATACGTCAACAGACCGTTTGATGAAATGTTGAGCGAGTTTTACGCCAAAACCAAGTCGCTACGTCAAAGCAGACGACAGCGTATGTGGGACACACAATCCTACTTTTCGTATGATTTGGAAGGGTGCAGGCATGCCCGTTTTGCACAGAATGGGGAGAAAAGGTACTATGTGGACGAAGACGGCATTCTTCGCTTGAAAGAAAGATGCGCCGACAACGCCCCGAAGACAAAATTGACCCGCAAACAGAAGGCCGATAACCGCCAAGTTCCGGTACCCGATGTATGGCTCTGGAGTTCTATACAAAAGAAAAGTGTCTATATGCGACCAAACAATCATAAAAGTTAATCAAATCCCTATAGTCATGTACCGCCAATTCACCGCCTCGCGCGTTTCCGAATCCAACGTGCTGTTCCCGCCCACCATCATCTTCAACGATGAGGGCATCACCATCAAAACGCCGGCACTGCTGCACCACAACACCGACTTCATCCCCTACGAGGCGGTGTCCAGCGTGATGATACACACCCCGCTCGCCGGCTTCTCCACCATCACCTTCTACGCCTACGGTCGCGAGATCCGCGTCCACGGCTTTCTCCAGCGCGAGGTGCGCGAGATGAAACGGCTGGTGGAGGAGAGGTGAGAACAGACGGCACTTTTTTTGGCAGTAATAAATAAAAAACAATGATTTTATTTAGCTGTATTGAATAAATTTGTATTTTTGCCAAAAACTTAGATTATGGCTGTCACAAGAGAAACATTCCGCACCCTAATCAAAGAAGGACAAGAAACTCTCAAAGAGGTTGAACTCTATAACCGTCCGTTTGAATTTGAAGAAAACGGCAGATATGTATTGGCAGGCATACGTCAGGCGGGAAAATCCTACATGCTTTACAAACGTGCCAAACAATTTATAGAAGATGGTCATTTGTTGGAAGAAATAGTCTATATTGATTTTGACGATGAGCGTCTATTAGGTATGACAGCGAATGATTTTGATTTGATTCTTCAGGCATACGCTTCCGCATACAATCAAAAACCACTTCTCTTTTTTGACGAAATTCAGAATGTGGAGGGTTGGGAACACTTTGCGCGACGTTTGGCCAATCAGAAATATCAAGTTTTTATTACTGGTAGCAACGCCAAAATGCTCAGCCGGGATATCCAAACCACACTCGGAGGGCGATTTGCGGAAGCAACGATTTATCCATACTCATTTTCGGAGTTCTTGGAAGCTCAGAACATCCATTTGGAAAAAGAATGGCAGTTCGGAAAGAAAAAGTCTGTTGTGCAACAACAATTCACCCAATACCTGAAATGGGGAGGATTCCCCGAACTTCTGTTATATCGCAACAAGCGTCATTGGTTGAATGACCTTTACGAAAAAATCGTGCTTGGTGACATTATCCTGCGCAATAAAGTTAAAAACGAGATGGCATTGCGGCTTGCTGTCAAACGGTTGGCAGACAATATCTCACAACCCATATCCTATAACCGGATTGCAAATCTTGTGAAAGGAACGGGGGTCAACACGTCCGTGGCATCTGTAATTGATTACATCCGGTATGCCCAAGAAGCCTGCCTTGTATTTGCTCTTTCCAATTTCGCATCAAAATTTGTTGAGCGAGAGACGGTTAAAAAGCATTATTTCACAGATAATGGGCTGCTCAGTATCTTCTTAACGGAAGACATGTCTTCGCTTTTGGAGAATTTATGCGCTATTCATTTGTATAAACAATACGAGAAAGAACTGTTTTACTACAATAAACGTATCGAAGTGGATTTTTACATTCCAGAAAAGCAGTATGCAGTTCAAGTGTCATTCTCCATAGGGGATGAGAACACCAGTCATCGTGAAATTGAGGCATTGAAAAAGCTCAATAATCTGGAAAAACTTGAACGATTGGTGATTGTCACGTACGATGAAGAAGACACAATAGAGTTGGAAGACAATCAAAAAATAGAGGTGATTCCTGCTTGGAAATGGCTGTTGGAATAGATTTTTACGCCTACGGCCGCGAGATCCGCGTCCACGGCTTCCTCCAGCGCGAGGTGCGGGAGATGAAACGGCTGGTGGAGGAAAGGCGAAAGCAAAAGTGTCTGTAGTCCGAATGCCTTGGTAGTAACACAATGAATTATAATGTAGAATTATAATAATTTAGGATTATATTTTTGCAAGAGGGCATTGGAATTGAAAAAATAGTGTATTTTTGCAAAAAAAATTGAAATGATGTTTGTTGATAGACAAAGAGAGTTGACCCGATTAAAGACTGCTTTGAAGAGAGATAAGCCACAGTTCATAGTAATATACGGACGCAGGCGGATTGGCAAATCTACTCTGATCAAGAAGGTGCTGGACTTTGAACGCGGCGACATCTTTTTTATGGCAGACAGAACATCGGAGCCAAGCCAACGCCATTTGTTTTCGGCTACAGTCGATAGAATCATCAACGGTTTTTCCTCCGCAAATTATCCGAATTGGGAATCCCTTCTCGTTAACCTTAACAGATTTGTAGATAAACGTGTAACAGTATGTCTTGACGAGTTCCCATACCTCGTCAAAAGCTGTCCAGCATTGCCCTCCATCCTCCAAAAACTGCTTGACGAAAAACTACTGAAATACGACTTGATTATTTGCGGATCCTCGCAGCAAATGATGCAGGGCTATGTCCTTGACACAAAGGAACCTCTGTATGGCAGGGCTGACGAAATCATCAAGATGAAACCGATACCTGCTTCGTTTGTACAACAGGCATTGCAATGCAATGTGACCCAAGCTGTCTTCGAATATTCAGTTTGGGGAGGCGTTCCCCGCTATTGGGAACTTCGCAACAATTACGAAAGCCTTAATGAGGCAATCAAAAACCTGCTTCTGACTTCGGATGGCACATTATACGAAGAGCCGGCAAGACTATTGCAAGACGAGATGCGTGATACCATACAGGCTTCCTCTGTTTTGTCGTTTATCGGCGGTGGCGCACACAAAATCTCTGAGATTGCCGCTCGCGCCGAAAAAAAAACAACCGACATTACTCCACAACTGTCAAGACTAAGGGAACTTGGTTTCATTAGCAAAGAGATCCCTTTTGGTGAAAACGAGAAAAACAGCAAAAAAGGTCTATACTACATATCCGACCCTCTGTTGCATTTCCACTACCGATATGTCCTCCCATATCGTTCGCTCATAGAATTAGGAAATAGCGAGTCTGTGCTGGAATTATTCAATGCCACACGAAATGACTATACAAGTGAGACTTGGGAACAATTATGCAGAAATCATGTCGCAGCCAGAAGTATTGACGGTGTTGTTTACAAAATGGCTTTGCGATGGTGGGGAAATTATTTTGACGAGGAACGGAAACAGTATTGCAAGGCGGAGTTGGACGTGGTTGCCGAGTCTTTTGATGGTCAACATCTTTTCATAGGTGAGTGTAAATGGAAGGAGGAAGTCAATGTGAGGGAAGAATTGCTCCGTCTCAAAACCATCGCCAAGGGATTATCTTTTGCCAAGGGGCACACTATACATTACGGTTTGTTTCTGAAGGAACCCACAACTCATTCCGGGAATGTCACTGTTTTTTATCCTGACGATGTGATGACATCTCTATAATTGGCTTTTACATAGCCGCATCGTCATCTTCAACGAATGAGGGCATCACCATCAAAACGCCGGCACTGCTGCACCACAACACCGACTTCATCCCATACGAGGCGGTATCGAGCGTGATGATACACACCCCGCCCGCCGCCTTCTCCACCATCACCTTCTACGCCTACGGTCGCGAGATTCGCGTCCACGGCTTCCTCCAGCGCGAGGTGCGGTACAACTTCATTTGCCTGATAGAGCTTCACAACGGAATTTATTGTATTTTTGCGGCCGCGAATCCATCCATTCGCTTTGTCAAGAAAATAAATGCTTTCTTATGGAGAATAAATACAAATTGGTCTGCACACAGTGCGGCGAAACAATTCCCGACTTTGCCACTTGGTTTTCACAGAA
>JAEEGK010023982.1_pt1 | contig 12679 bp, 5 predicted proteins | sample 8958771 | NCBI WGS metagenome assembly JAEEGK01 (sample SAMN16246547, study PRJNA631951) | gut metagenome | biome: gut microbiome; feature: rumen; material: SC-attached | host: Bos | place: Iran: Karaj | collected 2018-10 | reverse complement strand
TCAAAATGGTACCGCCATTCTGCGTGAGAAGATTCTCGAATTTCTCTACAGCCTCCTTCGTCTGCGGTTCAGACAAAACGGGAGTCAATACGAAGGCTGTTTCATAATGATTTACCATTGTAGTAAATTGTTGTTTTTAAATAGTTAATAATAAATTATTACTTTTCTCGCCGAATGGCTAAACGGGTGTCGAGCCTCTCGACCGCGAAAAAAGCGTGCAAAGGTACTGCTTTTTTTTGAATTGACCAAATTTTTCAAAGAAAAAATGTGAAATTCTTGCATATTTTGAAAAAATATTGTAATTTTGCACTCGCAAAACTTTATATACCATGCGTAAAACAATTATTCTTATGCTTTCTGTAGCATTGATCGCTTGCTCGGGCAAGCAACCCAAAATGGAGGACGAGTGCCTCTACAGTCCCGCAAAAACTCAATTTGCTTTTTGGTCGAACATCGCTGAACAAATGGAAGTTATCATCTATGATGAAGCCACCAGCGATATAGGCGAGACCGTTGCTCTCCAAAAAGGCGACAACGATTTCTGGACCGCTTCCGTTAAGGGTGATCTGGCGGGTAAATACTATACTGTCCGTTCCTTCCAGAACAGCGAATGGGCACCCGAAGCTCCGGGTATCTTCGCCAAAGCCGTTTCTGTTAATGGCCAACGTGCGGCGATCATCGACCTCAACGCCACCAACCCAGAAGGATGGGATAAAGACGTTCGTCCTGCGATGCCCGATCCTACGGATATAGTCGTTTACGAGACCCACCTCCGTGACTTCACGATGTCCCCCAACTCCGGTATCGAGCACAAAGGGAAGTTCTTGGCGATGACGGAGGAGGAGACGGATGTATATGATGAGGGATGGCGACTTTGGACCGGTATTGATCACCTCAAAGAACTCGGTATCACCCACCTTCAGATCCTGCCGATGTTTGACTATGGCTCGATCGACGAGACAACCCTCGAACAGAACCGCTATAATTGGGGTTATGATCCGGTGAACTACAACGTGCCCGACGGCGGTTATTCAACCAACCCCTACGATTCCGCTTGCCGTATTCGCGAAGCGAAAGCGATGATTCAAGCACTCCATAAAGCCGGCATCCGCGTCGTGATGGATGTTGTTTATAACCACACTTTCGATGTGATGGGCTGCTCCCTCGGTCGCGTCGTACCGAAATACTTCTACCGTCTCAACGAGGATGGTTCGTACGCCAACGGTTCGGGCTGTGGTAACGAGACGGCTTCCGACCACGAGATGTACCGCCGCTTCATGGTTGAGTCCGTTTGTTACTGGGCACGCGAGTACCACATCGACGGTTTCCGTTTTGACCTCATGGGTATCCACGACCAAGAGACCATGCGCCAAATTCGCGCCGCGCTGGATGAGATCGATCCGACCATCCTCACCTATGGCGAAGGCTGGGCTGCAATGTCTCCGGCTTATCCCTACGACTCACTCGCTATGAAACAATGGACGTATAAAATGCCGCGCGTGGGCGCCTTCAGCGATGATATCCGCAATGCCCTTATCGGTTCACCTTTTGATAACGAACGCGGTTTTGCTTCCGGTAATCCGGCTTGCGTCAAGGATGTCATGCGTGGCCTCATTGCGTGCCCCGAATGGAGCGGCGAACCCATGCAGCATGTGTCCTATATCACCTGCCACGATAACTACTGCCTCCGCGATCGCATCGCCGTGTCGGCTGCCGAAGAGACCGAAGAGACCCAACTGCGCATGAACAAACTCGCCCAAACAGCCGTGCTTGTTTCACAGGGCATGTCCTTCCTCTATGGCGGGGAGGAACTCTACCGCACCAAACAGGGCATAGACAACAGTTACCAAAGTCCCGATTCGATCAATATCATTCCTTGGGAAAATCGCGAGCAATACGCCGATCTGCATGACTACTATCAGGCTATGATTGCCATTCGTCATGCCCACAAAGGTTTCCGTCTGGGTTCTGCTGAAGCTGTACAAGAACATGTGGAATTTCTCGATGCCGACAACGAGCAAGTCATCGTTTATCGCATCAAAGATCTCGAGGGCCTCGATACCGCGAAGTCGTTGATCGTGGTGCTGAACGGTAGTGAGAAAGCGGCACAAGTGGAGATCCCGGAAGGCGAATATACCCTGCTTGCCTTTAATGGTGAAGCCAACGTAGAAGGACTCTCCGAACTGCACGAGTCCCAAGCGCTCGTAGCACCTTATTCGGCAACGATCTTAGCGGAACATTAAGTAATAGCCTGTAACCTATTTTGCATCTCGAGCATTTCGTCTCGTAGGAAAGCGGCGGCCTCAAAGTCCGTCGCTTTTGCTGCGGCGAGCATCTGTTTGCGTTTCTGGTCGATGGCTTTCTCCAGCTTCTTGGCATCCATCTTCTGCCATTCGGCGTTCTTCCAACCGGCTTTGATGCTCTCCGTCAACTTGCGTTTCTCTTCCTCCGGATCCTTATACAGACCCGCAAGCGCCGAGGTGTTAATCTCTTTCTTAATCGGCGTAGGAACAATCCCGTGCTCCTCGTTATACTTCATCTGGATGGCGCGACGTCGATTCGTCTCATTGATCGTTGCCTGCATCGCCGGTGTGATCTTATCGCCGTATAGCACCGCCTTGCCGTGTATATGTCTTGCCGCACGACCTACCGTCTGTGTCAGACTCCGCTGATCCCTCAAGAATCCAGTTTTGTCGGCATCCAATATCGCAACCAGACTCACTTCGGGCAGGTCGAGTCCTTCGCGCAGCAGGTTCACACCCACCAACACATCGTACTCACCCTTACGCAGATCCTCCATGATCTTCACGCGCTCGATCGTATCTATATCCGAATGGATATAGGCGGACTTAATTCGGTACTTTCTCAGATACTCATCCACCTCCTCCGCCATTCGCTTGGTGAGCGTCGTGACGAGACACCGTTCATTGCGATGAATACGGAACTTAATCTCGTCCATCAGGTCATCCACTTGATGCTCGGTAGGCCGAACCTCTATCTCCGGATCCAACAAGCCTGTCGGACGAATGAGCTGGTCGATTACGATACCTTCGCTGCGCTCCAACTCATACTCATCCGGTGTCGCTGACACATAAATCGTCTGCCCCGTCTTCTGCTCGAACTCATCGAACTTCAACGGTCGGTTATCTCGTGCCGCCGGCAATCGGAATCCGTACGTCACGAGGTTATCCTTTCGTGCCTTATCGCCGCCGTACATACCGCGAATCTGCGGCACAGTGACGTGACTCTCATCGATGACGAGCAGCATGTCTTTTGGAAAATAATCGAGCAGACAATAGGGGGGTGTACCGGGTTCACGACCGTCGAAATAACGGCTGTAGTTCTCCACGCCCGTGCAATAACCCAACTCATCCAACATCTCTAGATCGTACTTCACCCGCTCCTCGATACGCTTAGCGTATAACTCCTCACCGATCGAGGTGAAATACTCGATCTGCCTGTCCAGATCAGCTTTGATCTGCTCCTTAGCGGCGGCGATGCGTTCGGCACTCGTCAGGAAGATGGTTGCAGGACTTAAATTATAATGATCGAACTCCTCGAGCACCTGTCCGCTCAAGGGATCGACGGTTAATATCGCATCGATCTCATTGCCGAAGAACTCCACGCGTACCAGGTAATCCGCGTACGCTAATGCGATATCAATCGTATCGCCCTTGACGCGGAAGCGCCCGCGCGCAAGTTCAATATCATTGCGCACATACTGCGCGCCCACGAGTTGCTTGAGGAGCGTATCCATCGGAATCTGCTCGCCCCGCTTCAACTCCACCACATTCGCCGTGAAGTCCTGCGGGCTACCCAAACCGTAGATGCAACTGACCGAACTGACGATGATCACATCCTTCCGTCCGCTCAGCAGCGCCGCCACCGCACTCAGTCGTAGCCGGTCAATCTCCTCGTTGATACTCAGGTCTTTGTCGATATAGGTATCTGTCGCCGGGATATAGGCCTCCGGCTGGTAGTAATCGTAGTAACTCACGAAATACTCCACGGCATTGTGCGGGAAGAACGCCTTCATCTCCGAGTATAACTGCGCCGCGAGGGTCTTGTTATGACTCATGATGAGGGTGGGGCGATTCAGTTGCTGAATCACGTTCGCCACCGTGAACGTCTTACCGCTTCCGGTCACGCCGAGCAACACCTGCGCTTCTGCGCCGGCTTGCACACCCTCGACCAGCGCCTTAATCGCTTCCGGCTGGTCTCCGGTCGGTTTATATGGACTCTCTAACTGAAACATTTAAAAAAATAAATCCAAGCGCTAACGTAGTGCACTTGGATTTAAGAGCGTAGAACACGACGTAGCGCAATTGAGCGGCTGTGCCGCGAGTCGCGCGAGTCTTAGTCTAAGCTCACTTGACGCGGCGCTCTTGAATGCGGGCTTTCTTACCCGTACGCTCGCGGAGGTAATACAGTTTAGCACGACGTACTTTACCGTACTTGTTGATTGTAATGCTCTCGATGAAGGGGCTGTCCATCGGGAAGATACGCTCTACACCAACGTTGCCGCTCATCTTACGAACTGTGAAGCGTTTCTTGTCACCGCTACCGTGGATGCAGATCACATCACCGCGGAACTCCTGTACACGCTCTTTGTTACCTTCTTTAATACGGTAGCCTACCGTAATTTGATCACCTGCCTTGAATGCAGGGAACTCTTTCTTCTCGCCGGCAAATGCTTGCTCAGCTACTTTCAATAAATCCATTTTCGTTTCCTTTTTATATGGATCCTTACTAACGTTTGGAGCATTTACTACTATTCGGACAAACCTAATGCAATCGCCAGAGGCTCAAAACGGACTGCAAAAGTACTGCTTTTTTTTGAATTGACAAAATTTTTTAGCAAAAAAATGCAAAAATAATGATTTTATTTGCGGGTACGAAAATATTTTCGTACCTTTGCACGCTAAAAATGCACACGTGTGAAGCGATTTCTGTACATATTGGGTGTAATCCTCGTCAGTCTCTTACTGGTGAGCGCGATGCTGATCGGTGCGCTGATGAGCGATGAGGTGGAGACGGCTGCCGTGCAGTTGGCTACCAAAGAGCTGTCGCGAACCTTAGGCACAGAGGCTCGTGTGGGTAGAGTAGAGTACCGCTTCCCCGCGCGCCTTGCCTTCCGCGATGTGTATCTGGAAGACCAACAAGGTGACACGCTCCTTTATGCCGGCGAACTGTATGCACATTTCCGTCCGCTCGCCCTGCGGCGCAACGAGATCCGCTTCTCGCACGTACGGCTCAATAACGTGGTGGCGGACATCCATCGTCTGCCGGACAGCACCTGGAACTATCAGTTCTTGGCCGATGCTTTCCGCTCCGAGAAGAAAGAGAGCCAACCCCTCAAGAGTCTTATCGCCGTCAAGGATGTCCAACTCGACTCGATCCGGCTGCACTACGAAGACTACGATCTCTTCCTCTCGCATGCCTCGATGGACTTGCACGAACTGACGGAGACTACCCTCGATGCCGAGATATCCGAGTTGGCGATGCAAATCGAAAATCAAAAATCAAAAATCAAACATCACACATCGCCCTTCATCGTCGAAGACATGAAGGCGCATGTCATCCTCACCGACACGCTGCTCAGCGTCCCGACGCTCCGTGCCCAACTCCCGCAGTCCCGCATGGATTTGAGCGGTATCACCGTTCGTTTCCCTGCCGGCGACACACTCTATCTTTCCAAATCGGCGCACGAGATCAGTTTTGCGCTCCGTTTCAACGAGGCGGAGGTGGTCCCTGCCGATCTGGCACTGTTCGTGCCTCGTGCGGCGCACCTCAAGCGCCCGGTAGGACTCTCCGGCGGACTGAGAGGCACCCTCGACTCGCTGGCGTTCGAGGATCTCGCGTTGCGTTATAACAACAAGACCTTCCTTGAGGGCGATATAGCAGCCGTCGGACTGCCCGATCTGTCGAACCCCTATCTGCGGGCTAACCTGACGGATCTTCATACGAACGCCGCGCGGCTGCAGGATTTCATGTCGCAACTCTATGGTCGACCGGTTCATCTGCCCCAAGCCGTGCATCGCCTCGGTGACTTGCATTATCGCGGTTGGGCAGAGGGACACATCCACGATCTGACGCTGCATGGTGCGTTCCGCACGGCTTTAGGCGCTATCACCACCGATGGTACGCTGCGTTCGGACTCGGCCTTCGATCACATGGTTTACGACGCACAAGTGGTTGCCCGTAATTTCCGTCTCGGACGAATGCTCGATCAGGCTAAGCTAGGTGCGATCACCCTCGATGTGAGTTCGCAGGGACAGATCGACGACGGCGAAGTGCACGGCGACATCCGGGCGCGTGTGCACGATCTGACTTACAACGGCTATACCTATAGTGATCTGCGCATGGATGGTCATTATGCGCCGAAGCATTACAACGGTCAGTGCGCCATCCATGACCCGCATTTTGATGTCTCTTTCAATGGTGTGGTGGACTTGCACGAGAAGAACCCCGAGATCAACTGTAACCTCCTCTGCCGGCATTTCGACTCGGCGCCTCTGGGCAATGAGTTCATCGGCGACAAACTCAAGACGCGTTTCGCCTTGACGGTGGATATGAGTGGTGTGCAAGCCGATCAGATGAGCGGTTACTTGACCATCGACTCGCTCTTCGTGGCCACCTCGCGCGACTCCGTGCTGATGAAGCAACTGATGCTGCTCGCTTCGGCGGATCCCGACGGCAGCAAGGCGATCACCCTCAATACGGACTACCTCCGCGCGCAAGCGGACGGTCATTTCCGTTACGGCGATATCGTGCCCGCTTTGCAGGCTTTGATGCATTATTACCTTCCTACGGCAGTGGCCGAACCACAAAAGGCATGGGAACCGGTTAACCTCTCCTTGCGTGCGGACGGAGAAAGGCTGCGTGACGTGCAGCGTCTCTTCCAAGCGTATATCACGCTCAGTGACCATCCCAAGCTGACGGCCGATCTCAAGGTGGCGCCCTCCAAAGAACCCTTTGTGAACTTCCGCTTCTTCGCGCCGGGTATTCGTCTCAAAGACACGCCGGTACATGACCTGCTTGTCACGCTCCAGAACGAAGACTCGCTCTCCGGCCTGGCGTTCGCTGTGTCGGCAGAGGCGATGGAGATGTACACCAAACTCACCTCGGTGGCCTTCCGCGATACACTGCTCACCAGTATATCCGTTCAGAAAGAGTCGCAACTGCTCGATGCCGATCAGTATGAGAGTCGGCGTTTGGCGCGTTTGGCAGCCCAACGTGCAGGCAGTTACGGCGGCGACCTGCAGTTCATCACGCATTTCTCGCAATACAACCGCAAGCCCCTCATCGACATGCATTTTATGCCGGGCATGCTTTTGCTCCGCGATTCCGTCTATACGCTCGGCGAGAGCCGTATCACCTACTGCGCCGCGGACACGACGGTGGCGATTAAGAACTTTGCTTTTGAGGGTGGCGGACAGCATATATACGCCAACGGCCTCGCTTCCCGTCGCGCTACAGACACGCTGGCGGTCGATCTGCTGAAGTTAGACGCCTCGTACGTTGTGCCCTTCATCTTACCCCAGCAGACCATCATGTTTAACGGTCTGCTCTCCGGTCGTGCGAATATATCGTCGGTCTTCAAGCGCTTGCAGGTGGACACGCAGATTCATATCGACTCGATGGGACTGAACAACTGCTATTTCGGTGAAGCCGAGGTGGATCTGCATATCAAGGACTCACTTGCTTTCCATGCCGATGTCTATCGACCAATCACCAATGACCAATCACCAATCACCAATCGTACAGTCGTAGATCTGTACGGTAAGGCCCTCTTCGACGGTTCGGGTGTCTGGGAACTAGATATGCTAACCGACTCCGTGCCGCTCGCTTTCGTCAATCACTGGACGAGTTCCGTCATCCGCGACCTCGATGGTAACGGAACGGGTAGAGTAGTGGTAGGTGGTCGCAAAGGCCTTGTATATGTGCTCCTTAACTGCGCCGCGCAGAATGCCTCGCTCACACTCCCGTGGACAGGCGCGCGTTACACGATAGCCGAAGACACCATCGTCATGGATACCACCGCCATCATCTTCCCCAACGTCCATTTGACCGACGTCGAGGGCAATCCCGTAGAGGTGAACGGACGCGTCACGCACGATCAGTTCAAGAACTTCGCGCTCGATCTGCATGTCGATGCCCATGATGCTCTTGTCTTTGATAATAACAAGAAAGGCGAGATGATCCAAGGCTCTGTCTATGCCACCGGACATGTCGATGTCACCGGCTCGGAAGACGATATCCTCGTCGTAGCCGACGCCCGTACTTCGCGTAACAGCCGGTTCCGTTTGAGTATAGACAACGTGTCCAATGCTCACGAGTCGTCTTTCGTGCATTTCGTCGAGCACCCCGAGCTGGCGCAAGTGGATACGGTAGGTGAGACCGATCTGGATAATATCGATATTCAGACCACCGTCCAAGCCGATACGACCTTCGTGCGTGCCGGTCGCTGTCTGCTCAAACTCAATATCGAGGTCAACCCGCAATTGCTCTTCCAACTCGTGCTCGGTGAGCGGAACGGCGATGTCATCCAGGCGCGCGGTAACGGTGCCCTGAGTCTGACTTATGAGACCTCCACCGGCGATGTGTCCCTGCTCGGAACCTATGACATCTACCATGGTACGCTCTCTTACACTGTGGCGAATATGATCCGCAAGGAGTTCACCGTAGGCGACGGATCGACGATTGTCTTCTCCGGCGATGCTACGAACCCGCAACTCGATGTCACCGCCAAATACAAAGTGACGGCCAACCTGCGCGACCTCTTTGGCGAGGATGTCGATCAGTTGGCTACCACGCGCTCGAATATTCCTGTGCTGACCTGTCTGCACATGAGCGGACGACTCAGTAATCCGATGCTCTCCTTCTCGCTGGAGTTCCCGATGTCCGATCAGAACATCCAGGAGCAGGTACGGCAGGTCATCAATACGGACGAGATGCTGATGCGTCAGGTCATCTACCTGCTTGTCTTCGGACGTTTCTTCACGCCCGATTACATGGCGAACACGCAGTATGCGACGCTCAACTCGACCTACTCGCTCTTGTCTTCCACCGTCACCAGCCAGATCAATGCATGGCTCTCCAGATTGACGGACATGCTGACCCTCGGTGTGGCAATCCGTACGGACGGCGAAGGATCGAACACGAGTCAGGAGTACGAGGCGCAGTTCCAGCTGCAACCGGTGGATCGACTGGTCATCAACGGCAATGTGGGTTATCGCTATAACGATATATCGAATCAACCTTTCTTCGGCGATCTCGATGTCGAAGTGCTTCTGACCGAAGATGGTCAATGGCGCCTCAAGGGCTACACCCACATGGTCGATAAATACTCCCTCCGCCAAGCGACGACCATCCAAGGCGTCGGCTTCATGTGGAAGAAAGACTTCTAATCATTTATATATACAAAAAAAACAGCGCCGCCCAAAAGCGACGCTATTTTATTTAGGTTTATCTCTGATTATTGATATTTTTGGTATTTTTGAAAATTTATTTATTTTTATTTACAATAATCCAAAACAATAACCAGTGTTTTATTTTCTACCTAAAGAGAATTATCGTTTCTCGGGTCTTGGACCTCTGCGTTCAGGACGCGGACCTCTGTCAAGCTTAGCCCCATCACGGTCTTCGCGACGCGGACGCTCGCGCTTCTCCGGCTCAACGTATCCTTCCGGTTTCGGCTTCAACGCCTTAGCACTCAGACGGAACTTACCGGTCTTCGGATCGATCTCCAGCAACTTGATGCGGATATGATCGCCCTCGTGGATTCCGGTCTCTTCCATCGTCTCGTAGCGTTTCCAGTCGATCTCGCTGATATGCAGCAGACCTTCCTTACCCGGCATGAACTCTACGAAGCAACCGTAAGGCATCAGACTCTTAACAACAGAGTCATACTCCTCACCTACTTCCGGCAGAGCAACGATAGCTTTGATCTTCGCGATAGCAGCCTGCATCGACTCGCCGTTGTTGCTTGCTACCTCAACCTTACCGCCCTTCTCGTCTTCGTCGATCGAGATCACAGCGCCGGTCTCAGCCTGGATACCTTGGATGATCTTACCGCCCGGGCCAATAACTGCACCGATCATATCTTTCGGGATATAGAAGCTTACGATACGCGGAGCGTGCGGTTTCAGATCAGCACGCGGTTCCGGCATGCACTCCAGAATCTTACCGAGGATGTACATACGTGCCTCGTGTGCCTGTGCGAGCGCGTTCTCCAGAATCTCATAGCTCAGACCATCTACCTTGATATCCATCTGACAAGCCGTCAGACCATCTTTCGTACCGGTCGTCTTGAAGTCCATATCGCCGAGGTGATCCTCGTCGCCGAGGATATCGCTCAGGATGGCGTAGTTCTTACCTTGGTTCTCCGAGATCAGACCCATCGCGATACCGCTCACCGGTTTCTTCATCGGAACACCTGCATCCATCAGCGCCAGCGTACCGGCACAAACGGTTGCCATCGAACTCGAACCGTTCGACTCCAAAATATCACTTACTACACGTACCGTGTACGGGAAGTCCTCCGGAATCATGTTCTTCAGCGCACGGCAAGCAAGGTTACCGTGACCGATCTCACGACGACCTACACCGCGAGCCGCTTTCGCCTCACCGGTAGAGAAGGGTGGGAAGTTATAATGCAGCAGGAATTTATCCGTACCTTGGATCAACGCCTCATCTACGATCTTCTCGTCGCGACTTGTTCCCAATGTAACTGTCGAAAGACTCTGGGTCTCACCGCGTGTGAAGATACTACTTCCGTGAGGGCCGGGCAGGTAACCTACCTCGCACCAAATCGGACGGATCTCCGTCGTCTTACGGCCATCCAGACGCTTGCCTTCATCCAGCACAGCGCGGCGCATAGCCTCTTTCTCTACATCGTGATAGTAACGGTCTACGAGCGCAGCGATCTCATCGATCTCAACACCTAATGCCTCTGCGCGTGCAGCCATATAATCTGCTTTCTCAGCCTTGAAGTCCTCGCGGATCTGCGTGAACATCTCCTCGCGGTGATGTTTGTCGGTATCCGCACTCGTAGCCTGAGCATAAGCGCGTGCATAACTGAAGTCATGAACAGCTTGCTTCAACTCCTCGTCATTCACCTCATGGCAGTACTCACGTTTCGTCTCCTTGCCATAAGCCTTCATCATCTCGTCGATAGCCAAGCACTGCGGTTTGATAGCCTCGTGCGCAGCCTTGATAGCCTCGAGCATCACGCTCTCCGGTACTTCTTTCATCTCACCTTCCACCATCATGATGTTGTCGTACGTAGCGGCAACCATGAGCTCGAGGTCAGCGTGCTCGCATTGCTCGAAGGTCGGGTTAATCACCATCTTGCCATCTACGCGTGCTACACGTACTTCGCTCACCGGACCCTCGAACGGGATATCCGAACAAGCCAAAGCAGCACCTGCTGCCAAACCGGCAATCGACTCCGGCATGTCAATGCCGTCGGCCGAATACATGGTTACGTTTACGAAAGTCTCTGCGTGATAGTTAGAAGGGAAGAGGGGACGAAGGGCTCGGTCGATCAGACGTGCAATCAGAATCTCATAGTCCGATGCCTTGCCTTCGCGGCGGGTGAAACCACCCGGGAAACGTCCTGCGGACGCAAATTTCTCTTTGTACTCTACAGTGAGGGGCATAAAATCCGTTCCCGGCACTGCATCTTTGGCGGAGCAGACAGTAGCGAGAATCATCGTGTTGCCAAGCGTGGCCATGACTGCGCCATCTGCTTGTTTCGCTAACTTACCTGTCTCCAGTTTGATCACTCGTCCATCGGGGAGAGCGATCTCTTTGGTAACAATATTCATCTTTTTTTCGTCAATTTTGGTTGCCGTTTGCAACCGTTATATATAGTTTGTGTCTAATACGCTCGCAAAAAATCGCACAAAGGTACACAAAAAATCCCACATACGCAAATATATGTGGGATTTTTTTGTACTTTTCGGAGAAATAAATAATTTTATTTCACTTTTGCGCCCGTAACCGTGTACGTTTCACCATTTCGGATGATCATCACTTGACCGTCACGGATCACTTTCTGTGCCTTCACTTCTGCCTTTGCATTCTCCACACCCGTAGCCGAGTTATCCTTTTTATACAATTGAGCCAGCGGGTAACTGGTAGTGTTCGGATCGTATAACTTGAAACGATCGCTATTGAACATGATCGGGTAGGAAGAACCGGTTGGCTTAATCTCTGCTTCTCCGTTGGAGATACTTACGGCCCAAGTCATAGTACCGCTACCCATGACAAGTGATTTGTTGTCGCCGCCCAATTTTTGACCATTATTGGTAAACGTCCATTTGCCATCTTCTTTGCCAACGGTGAATTCCATTGCCTCAACCACCTCCAGTTTGTTGCCGGTAATAGTTGCATCGTCTACAGCCAGATACGTGTTGTTGTGGATGATCGCTACTTTTTGTGCGCTTGCGTTACCAAACACAACTACGTCGCCTACTTTAAGATCGCTGGTGGAGTTAACAAGCGTGTATTCGATTTTCGGCAGTTCACCGGAAATGACATTTATTGCTACATCCAAATAAACCGAGTCCGAACGTACCTCCCAATAATCATCCTCGTAACTATAGAACTTAAAACGTCCTGTGTAGTTACCCGGGGCACTGACATAGTAGTGTACTTTTAGCCCTTGTCCTTC
>JAEEGK010023981.1_pt1 | contig 12679 bp, 8 predicted proteins | sample 8958771 | NCBI WGS metagenome assembly JAEEGK01 (sample SAMN16246547, study PRJNA631951) | gut metagenome | biome: gut microbiome; feature: rumen; material: SC-attached | host: Bos | place: Iran: Karaj | collected 2018-10 | reverse complement strand
GGTCGGGACGCTCTCCGGCGGCGAGGCCCAGCGCTGCAAGATCGCCAAGTACATCAATTCCTCGCTGGCCGATGTCCTCTATATCCTGGACGAGCCCAGCGTGGGCCTGCACAACCGCGACATCGAGCGGATGAAGCGCTCGGTCCAGCGCCTGCGCGACGCGGGCAACACCGTCCTCCTCGTAGAGCACCACCCGGAGATGATCCGGATCGCCGACCACGTCGTGGACCTGGGGCCCGGCCCGGGCATCGACGGCGGCCGCATCGTCTTCGAGGGCTCCTACGACGCCCTCCTCCGCTCCGGCACGGCCACCGGCCCCCTCCGCGGCGCCCCGATGCCGTTCAAGGAGCTTCCGCGCAGATGGCCGATCAGGTCGGCCATGACGGACGACGTCATTCCCGGCTTGACCGGGAATCTCTTCCACCTCGAAAAAGCCACCCTGCACAACCTCAAGGGCGTTTCCATCGACCTGCCACTGGGCGTTTTCGGCGTGGTGGCCGGCGTGGCGGGCTCCGGGAAGAGCTCCTTGATGGAATGCTTCCGCCGGGCGTATCCGAATCCGGACGAGGTGGTGTACATCAGCCAGGAGAACATCGGCGTGAGCCTGCGGTCCACGCCCGCGACCTATATGGAGGTGGCCGGCGACATCCGCAAGGCCTTCGCGAAGGCCCACAAGATGAAGGAGGAATACTTCACTTTCAACGGCAAGGGCGCCTGCCCCGTGTGCGGCGGCAAGGGGGTCATCGTGTCGGAGATGGCCTTCATGGATGCCATCGAGACTACCTGCGAGGCTTGCGGCGGCCTGCGCTACGCGCCCGAGGCCCTGGCCTACACCGTGACCGGCGCGACCGGCGAGACGCTCAACATCGCCCAGGTGATGGACCTTTCCGTCCGCCTTGCCTCGGCCTTCTTCAAGGGGACCGTGATCGAACAGAAACTGCAGCCCCTCGTGGACGTGGGACTTCAGTACTTGCACTTGAACCAGGCGCTTTCCACCCTCTCGGGTGGCGAACTCCAGCGGCTGAAACTGGCCTCCTACCTGGGTGTGGAGGGGAAGATCTTCATCATCGACGAGCCCACGGACGGGCTCCATACGAAGGACATCCGCCACATCATCCGCCTGTTCGACACGCTCGTGGACCGCGGCAACACGGTCTGGCTCATCGAGCACAACCTGGACGTCATCCGAAGCGCCGACTGGCTCGTCGAGCTGGGTCCCGGTGCCGGCGAGGACGGCGGCCGCGTGCTCTACGCCGGCCTGCCGGCGGGCGTGCGCGCCTGCCCGGAGTCCGTGACAAAGGATTATCTTTAGTCAGCAGCGCTCGACGACGGCGCCGTAGCCCAGGCTGTCCATCGCCTTCGCCAGGTCCAGGACGGCGGCGACGGCGTTGTCCAGCACGCCTTCCTGCAGCATCTTCTTGTAGTTCACGTAGAACCGGACCTGGTAAGAGGACGAAACGGTAACTTCCACGCGGGCGCGGTACATCTGTCCGGTCACCCGGGCTTTCAGCCCGATTTCCCGGAAGCGTTCCGTGATGAGGACCTTGGCCGTGGCCGCGTTGATTTCAGTCACTTTGCGGGCCTGGAGGATGCGCCGCCGAACCCCGTCGATCCGCTCATAGAGGAGCGGCTGGTAATGGACCATGATCTGGCGAATATCCTCCCGTTCGCGCCGACCGATCTGCGCGTTCTTGTAAAGCCCGTGCTTGGACTTGTACAGTCGCTCGATGCGGCTCAGCGCCATCTGGACGCAGCGGCCTACGTCGAATTCGCCCGTGTTCCGGAACCGCTCGCGGAATTCCGGAACCACTTCCATCCCGATCTCGATGATCTCCTCCTCGGTCAGGTCTCTGAACAGTTTTCCTGAATGGTTCATTTCAATTCCATGATACAGACACGGCCGGATTTCTCCATCCAGCGGTGCGAATCTTCATAACTGCGCCGGTCGTTGCACACCCAGACCAGCTTGCAGTGCATATTGTCGGGGATGACGGGCTCCGGAGCATACCCGTCGGTGAGGATGACGAGCCCGTCGTAGCCGTTCTCGTGGGCATAGTCGATGGGCTCCTGGAAGGAAGTGCCGCCGCGTCCCAGGACGGTGACGTCCTGCATCACCTTCTTCAGGGTCTGGACCACCTGCAAGCCCGCGTCGAACTGGATGACGTCCACGGCGGTGAACCCGTAGCGGAAGGCGCTGTTGATCACGCCGAAGAAGTAGGAGAGGTCCTGCGAGGAGATGGACCCGCTCACGTCCACGGCCACGAGCAGTTTCGTGTCGAAGCGGCGGATGGAGCCCATGTTCTCGAACCCCGTCCGGCGGTTGGGGCGCATCCGGGTGAGTTTCCGGTGCGTCGACAGGATGCTGGCCCGGAAGCCGGAAAGGACGTTCCGCCAGTTGATTTTCGCCTTGGTGGACGCCTTGAGCTGTTCGGCGAAGTTCCCGGCGAGAGTCCCCCAGTCCTTGCAGCTTTCGATGATGCCGTCGATCATGGCGACCGTGAGCTCGTCCTCGGTCCACAGCTCGGACAGGGCCGTGTTCTTGTCTGCATTGGCGGCGAGCTTGTCGGAACGCGAGTCGCCCTCGGAGCCGGAGCCGGAACTGGAACTGGTACCAGAACCGGAACCGGAGTTGGATTTGGAGGCGGAACTGGAACTGGAGTCGCCCCTCTGGGCCTGTGTCCCGTTGCTTCCGGAGGCGGAGTCTCCGTCCCCGCCCGCGCCCGGCGGCAGCATGTCCTGGATGCGGCGGGAGTACCACTCGTACTCGCGGCCGGTGGGAAGGTCATAGTTCTCGGGGTGATCGATGTTGAGGTTCCCGAACTTGTAGTTGTCGCCGATGGTGATGTTGCTGCCCACGGCGATGGCCTGCTGGGAGCAGGCGTCGGGCTTCCGCTGGTAGGGGTGCTTCAGCAGAATCCGGATCGCTTCCGTGCGGAGGGCCTGCTCCAGGGCCAGGTCGCCCATCTCTTTCAGGAAGTCGGGGTTGTACTCCACCCTCCGCGCGCCGGAGCGCATCGGGCAGGCCATCGCCGCGTTCTCCTCGATGCTGTGCGTGCACAGCACCTGGAAGAGCGCCGGCTCGGTAATGAACCAGCGCTCCAGGATCCGTGTGATTCGCTCTTTCATCTAGCGGATGCTTTTGACGTAGATGACCATCGTCATCGTGAGAACCGGGCACTCGCGGGCCAGGAAGGAGATGGCGTTGGGATAGGTCCCGTGCTGCACGTAGAGGTTCGCGAAGTGCGCCGCGGCCTCCTTCTTCTCCTTGGTGAGGAAGTCGAAGTAGGCTTCGACGTTCTTGCGGGCCTTTTCCTTGGTCGTGCCGGAGAGTTTTTCCACCTCCAGGTGGCGGAAGATGCCGTCGTTCACGACCGAGAGCTGGTGCAGCTCGTAGCCCCGGAGGGTGGGGAGGTGCTTCTCCAGGTTCTGGAGGACTTCCCGCCCGGAGAGGATCTTGTGGGCGGAAATGCTCGAGACCACGGCGCTGGCGGCTTTCGGGCCCACGATGGCCGAGATGGCCTTGGTCACGACCGGGGTGATCTCGTTCACGCCCTGGAGGATGTCGCTCACGCGTTTCCAGCCGCGGCGGTCCGGGGTCTTGTCGAGGCCCGTGTCGGCCCCCTCCTTGGCGTCGGGGTCCTTGTCCAGCCACAGCGGGTTCTCCCGGATGAAGTCGCGGACGCGGCCGTCCACGCCGGCCTGCTCGGCCCAGAGGAGCCATTCCTGCACGGTGGGGCGGAAGCCGACGACATTGAACCGGGATACGAGGGCCGGGTCCAGGTCGGTGAGCTGGTACTGGTCGCCCGCGTTCACCGCCGAGATGATCCGGCTGCCCTCCGGCAGGCTCCGGCCCGCCAGCTTGCGGTTCAGGGCCAGGTCCATGATGGTCTGCAGGACTTCCGGCCGGGCGCGGTTCAGCTCGTCCAGGAACAGGACGATGGGCCGGCCGTCCAGCGGGAACCACCACGGCGGCATGAACTCCGTCTTGCCGGTGGTCTCGTTGCGGTTGGGAATGCCGATCAGGTCGCCCGGGTCGGACATCTGTCCGAGGAACAGCGGAACGACCCGCATCCCTTTCCCCGAGAAGTACTCGGTGAGGATCTCGGACTTGCCGATGCCGTGATTACCCACGAGCATTATATTCTGTTCGGCGGGCGTGAGGTCCAGGAGCGCCCGCAGCTCCGTCGTGTTGATGTTTACGTTTGCCATAGCTCTATATAGTACTCCGAGGGGGGGGACGATCTTTCACCTGCCGTTCCGGTTCAGAACTCCCCGTAGTTCTTGAACCGGAACGGCTTGGGGCTCACAAGGCCCCTGCCCCACGGGCCGGGGTCCTCCAGGCTCCTAAACCAAAGTTCCAGGTCAGTCAGGGCCGTATGGGTGCTTTCACGGGTTACCTGGATCCACTCTGCTCCACTTTTCTGGTACAGCAGGGGGCAGTCGCTCACATACCGTATGTAAAACTTGTCCCCAATTTCAAATCGCACCTCCACCACCCAGTCGTCCACCAGCTTTATCGCCTCCCGGAGGCCGCACTTGTTCGCGTTCCGCACCAGTCGTATCATCGCCATCCTGCTTTCTCCCGGGTATTGCTGGCGCCACTGCTGGAGATAGCGGTCCAGGGTGCCGTCTTTCAGCATCTGCTTGGCTTCTTCCTCCTCGCAAATGCGTATGGTTTTTATGGGCATGATTCCTTGTCTAAGTCTATAAAAAAAGATTGGCCTATGGACAGCCCGAAGGGCATAGAGTCCAAAATCATATCGAGGACCCGGGCGGCGCGATACCGAGAGCAAGATCTATGTCAACCAAGTGGCTCCTTCAGGTCGCCTATCGTGTGGACACGCGCGACCTGTGGACGCGGCTTGGATTTTTGGTAAAAGGAGTCTTGCCGTCCGGAATGGGTTTCCGATTGGGTTTTGTCAAGGTATAACGGGGTCCTTCCGGACCACCGCGACTGGCGGGAAACCCTTCCCGGCTGTCCATATTCGGGTCTTCGGCCCCCAAGACAGGGGGCCCCGGCCCTGGTCAATCGTCGTAAAAGTCAATCGTATCAAAGCACGGTTTTTACCTTCTCGTACACCCCCAAAAGGTTTTGGGGTATCACCACTTTCAACGCCTTCACGGCTTCGTTGTACTTCAGTCTCTCCGCTTTACGCACTTCGGTCCAAAGCTGCAAGGCCGCCGCCATTTCGCTGTTCAGCTTCTTGGTCTCGTCGGCAACCTTGTCGTCCACCTCGGCCTTCAGCTTGTTCAGTTCCGCCTGCAGGCTTCGGTACTCCTTCTGCAAGGCAAAAAACGCCTCGTTCACCTCCTCGGCTGTAAAGTTGCTCGTGTACTCGTACACTTCTGCCTCCTGCCCGCTTCCCACCACTTGGATGGGGTTCTGCTTGTGTTCAAAAAAGGCGTCTCTCGCCTGGGCAAACACCCCGTCAGGGTGTATGTACTTGCCAATCGTCGCACACTTCGCCTCCAAGGCATAGTAGCGCGCCTTCTGTTCGGCCGTCAGCTCGCCAAACTTCGTTTCAAAAGTCGGCGCCGCCGTCAGCATCGGTCTCACAAGGTCCTTCCTTCCCTCCTTGATCAGCCCGTCAATGTGGGCCTCAAACGCCTCGTCCCTGTTCAGGGCCTCCTTCGCCTTAATCCCTTCCCGCAGGTATGCAATCAGGGATTTCAGCTCGCCAATCTCCCGCAGGGTCGCCCCCAGGGTCTCCAAGTCGGCCTTCTCCGACTCGTTCTCCACTCGGTAGTTCTTGCCGTTCACGGCCAACATAAAGTCCCGCGAACAAAGCTTCATCGCTTTCAGTCTGCTTTCCGCAGCCTCGTACATTTCCTTGGCAATGTTCGCCACATGGTTTGCACTTGTAACGGTAAGGCCGTCCTTACCCAGCATGTCGTTCTGTATCATTTGCATAGTCTGTTCTGCATTATGATACGGAGAAACGGCTCGTGTATTGCAACTTTTTTTCAACTTTTTTCATCAGCCGGCCTGACATCGTCCGTGCGCCGGTCCCAGATCCACATTTCGTCAACGACGGGGGACGGGGGATGGCTCCCGGTGACGTCCAGGCCGTAGAACTTCATCCCTTTGGCCTTGTTCGCGAGAATGAGGTCCGTCACCGCCTCGCTGAGCGGGGGCCACAGGAAATCCGACACGCACAGGATGTCCGCGCTGGAAAAAGCGGTATCCTGGGGGATGATTTCCCGGAAGACCGTGCCGAACAGCTCCTCTTCGTTGTTCCCGCCGCCGCAGCCGTAGGACAGGAAGCGCTCCAGGGCCTTGCGCTGCTTCCGGAGGTTCTTCACGGTGAAACGGTCCATTTCGTCGTTGCCATATAGGAGGATGGTCACGGGCCGCTGCCGCCGCTTGGCATAGACGGTGACGGCCATCGCGAGGGTCCGGGCGACGTCCGAAGGCCGTCCCGTCATCGACCCGCTCCGGTCCAGGCAGATGACTACGGGACCGTCCTGCCTGCGCACGGGCTCCTGGCCGGCGGAGGCCGAAGCGAAGACTTGAAGCCGCTTTCCGACGAAATTGCGGAAGAAGACGTCCTCCGTCTTGCGTCCCGCGAGCAGGGCAATCTCGGACGGGAGGAGGCTGTTCAGGTCGTCTCCCACGGTGATGCCGGCGATGTCGGACTTGGCGGCGGCGGGGAAGCGCCCCGAGGGGGCCTTCTCCTCGCCGCCGGCGCGGCCGATGCGCCGGGCGAGCTTTCGCAGGGAAGGCGGGAGGCTTTTCAAGAAGCGGAGTTCCTCCCGCCGCTCTTCCTCCCGGGAGAGCGGCTCCTCGTTCCCTTTTCCCCGCCCCTGCGTACCAGTCTGTGCGTGTCGATCTCCGGAATCGGCCCCTCTCATCGGCACGGCCTGAAAGAAAAGGTTCGAGAGGAAGGCCTCCAGCCGCGTCAGGGCCACGTCCCGGGAAAGGTCCGGGGTGTCGAGCAGCTCCTGCGCAAACGCTTCCAGCATTCCGTGCGCTTCTTCCCGCCAGGCTTTCGCCACGCGGACGGACCCCTTGAACCGGGGGTCGCAGACGCCCAGAACCAGGATTTCCCGGATGAGGTCTCCGCCGGTGGAGCGGTCGGCGAGGATGTCCTCCACGTCGTACCCGCCCAGATTGGCGGCGAAGCACTCGTCCAGGAGCGCGTCGATCAGCCGGGAGTACAGCATCACCGGGCGGAGGATTTGGAACCATATCGCCGGAGTTCCTCTCCGAGGGCCTCGTAAGCGGAAATGGGCCGGGTGAACAGGTTGGCGTCCACCTGCGCCCGGAGGATGCCGATGCGGTCGTTGGTGGAGGCCATCACCTCCGAGAGGAAGGATCCGGAGCGCCCGGCCATCGTCCCTTCCCGGCGCAACGGATAGCTGAAGCTGCCGATGGTCACCATCCCGGCCCTGGGACTGCAGATGGAGAAATCGCCGGGACCGTCCGTCAGGAGGATCGTCCCGTTCTCGCCGAACCGGCCGCCGGTCCGCCCACTTTTCAGCCGCTCGTAGTCTTCTGCGGCGATCAGCATCAGTTCGCCTCCGGCCTCGAAGGCGTAGTGGACGCCCCCGTCGGGGCTCCAGAACTTCGCCGACCCGGCCGCCGGCGCCTTCTTCCACCGGTTTTCATCGACGGAGACGGTCCCTTTCAGCAGTTGTACCACGAGTTCCCGGGCGATGTCTTCCCGGACCCGCGCAAGCTGGGCGTCGTTGTCCCAGAGGAGGTGCTCCAGAAGCAGGCAGTCCGACCAGTCCACCGCCTCCCGGCCGTTAAGGAGGGCCGAGGTCCGGAGGAGGCCGGCGATTTTCTTCCAGCGGCGGTCGGACACGTAGGGGATGCTCTCTTCGTCCTCATCCTCCTCGGGATGGAGGTCCGCCTTTGACGCGTAACGCTTGCGCAAAGCATAGAGGAACTCTAGGATTTCTCCGGGAATGACGATGCCGTCCCGCTCTTCGAGCATCGCTTTCATCTCTTCCGACGTGAACGGGAGCTCCCCAGGAACCGTGCAGGAAACGGCGGTCTTTCCCGTCAGGAGCGAGAGAAAGTTCTCTTTCTCCCGGAGAGGGTCCACGATGTATCGCACGAGGAACCGGTCCCAGAGCGCTTCCAGGCCTTCGCCCTGGGCGGGGAGCTCGTTGGAGGCGGCGATGACCGCCTTGAGGGGGAGGGGAACATCCTCGCGCCCGTTGCGGAAGATCTTCTCGTTGAGGGCCGTGAGGAGGCTGTTCTGGATGGCGGGTCCGGCCTTCCAGATCTCATCGAGAAAGACCACGTCGGCCGTGGGCAGGTAGCCGTCGGTCACGCGTTCGTAGGTGTCGGCGTCCTTGAGCTTGGAGATGGACACCGGGCCGAAGATCTCGTCCGGGGTGCTGAAGCGGCTCATCAGGTATTCGAACCGGCGGGCGTCCTGGAATGCCAGGGCGAGCCGGCGGGCAATCATACTTTTGGCTACGCCGGGAAGTCCCAGCAGGAAAATGCTCTCCCCCGCGGCGGCGCTCAGCAGGGCCAGGCCGAGGGCCTCCTCCCGCTCGAGCACCCCGGCGGAAAGGGCTGCCAGCAGCGCCTCGGTCCTATTTCTCAGGTTTCTTTCCATGTCTCAACGCATAAAGATAGGGATGCCGGAGCGGCTTTCGCAGAAAGGCCCGCATCGTGTGCGAGACTTCCTCGAGGCGCTTCCGATAATGGTCGATACCGATGTAGAAGTCGCCCGCCCAGCGCGTGTGCACGACCAGCTGGTCCTCGTACATCGTGATGCCCTTGACGCAACGCGGGCCGTAGCGTTGTTGGAGCTGCTGCATCGTCACGCGGTAGAGGATGTCCGGCGCCTGCTCCGTCGTCCACTCGAACACCCCCGGCACCTGGCGGAAGAGTTCGTACTGCGCGTCGGAGCACATCCGTTCCGGCCAGGCCTCGCGGTAGAACAGAAGCACGGGGTCGACGATCTCCAGCGCCTTTTCCAAGGTGAGTTCATCGCCCCGGATCCAGTTGGTGACCCGCCATTCCAGCGGACAGACGATCCGGACGAGGCACCGGTCCGTCTCCGGCTCGTATTCCACCTCCGGGCGGAGTCCCGTTCCGGCGAGCATGTCCGCGAGGACGCCCCGCAGCCACCCGCTCCAAGCGCTTTTGTCCTGCCTGTCCATCGGCCGCTATCTGAAGGGGGAAACCATGTCCAGGACGTCGTCCATCGTGAGTTTGCCGCTGTAGGCGGTGCCGTCCAGCATCTCGTCCGCGAGCGCCTGCTTGGTCTCGTGGAGCCGGAGGATCTTCTCCTCGATGGTGTGCCGGGCGATGAGGCGGATGACGGTGACCATCCGCTGCTGGCCGATGCGGTGCGCCCGGTCCATCGCCTGGTTCTCGATGGCGGGATTCCACCACGGGTCCAGAAGGATGACGTAGTTCGCCGCCGTGAGGTTGAGCCCGAGGCCGCCGGCCTTGAGGCTGGCGAGGAGGAGGGGGCAGTCCCCGCTCTGGAACTGCCGCACGATGTCTCCCCGCTCTTCCAGCTCCGTCTGCCCGTCCAGGTACAGGTAGCGGTATCTCTTCCGGTCCAGGAGCGCCCGCACCTCGGCGAGGTAGGACGTGAACTGGCTGAAGACCACCACCTGGTTCCCCGGGACGGCGGAGATGGATTCCAGCAGGCCCATCAGGGCGTTGGTCTTGCTGGACCCCAGCTGCCAGTCATCGTGCACGAGCGACAGCGACAGGGCCGCGAGGCGGAGTTTCGTCAGCTCGGCGAAGAACTCGACCTTGACGGCGTCGTCCTTCTTCCTCTTTTTGTTCTTCCCGCCGCCGATGCGGTTCACGTGCGCCTCGACAAACTGGCGCATCGCCTCGTACACGCGCATCTCCTCGTCGGAGAGGTCCACCAGCTGTTCGCAGACGATCTTGTCCGGGAGCTCGTCCAGGACCTCCTCCTTGGTGCGGCGGAGGATGAACGGCTGGACCAGGTCGCGGAGGAACTCGCTGTGCTGCTCGTCCAAGTCGCCGTGCAGGTAGCGGGCCTTGAAGTCCGACCACTCGCCGAGCAGGCCCGGATTGATGAACTGGAAGAGGTTCCACAGCTCTCCGAGGTGGTTCTGCAGGGGCGTACCCGTCAGGATGAGCCGGCTGCGGGCCTGGAGGGCCATCGCCGCCGCGCTCACCCGTGTGTTGCGGTTCTTGATCTGGTGCGCCTCGTCCAGGCAGACGACGTTCCACTCCTTCTGCGCGAGCGCTTTCGACTCCGTAGTGAGCACGCCGTAGGTCGTGAGCACCAGCTCGCCGGGACCGGCGGCGGTGATGCGCTCGTCGCGATGCGCGAGGTCGTTGAGGACCGTCACCCGGAGCGACGGGGCGAACTTCGCCACCTCGATCTCCCAGTTCGGCACGACGGATTTCGGCGCCACGACGAGCGAAGGTCCTTCGTCCGCCTTGCTCAGCAGGAAGGCGATGCTCTGGACGGTCTTTCCGAGGCCCATGTCGTCCGCGAGGCAGGCGCCGGCGCCCCAGGCGTCGAGGCGCTTCATCCACACGTACCCTTCCTTCTGGTAGTCGCGGAGAGTGGCCTTCAGCCCGTCCGGCAGCGCCGGGGTGGAGTCGTAGGCCTGCTGCATCCGGTTCAGCAGGCTCTTGAACCCATCGTCCATCGTGCCCCGCAGGCCGCCCTCGTCGCCGAGGACCTGCGCGAGATGGCCCACGCGGTACACGGGCACGACCCGGTTCTTGCCGGCGCGGACCGACATCATTTCGTCCATCGCCTGGAGATGCCGCTGCAGGGCCTTGGTCATCCGCACATAGTCCTTGTCGCCCAGGCGGATGAATCCCTTCACGTCGGACCGGCGCATCGCCTCCAGGATGTCGGCGAGCTTGAACTGGTCCTCGCCGATGGACACCTGCCCCTCCACCTCGAACCAGTTGACGCCGGACTTGACCGTGATGTCGATGTCCTTGTCCTTCACGTCCCCGCGGAAGCGGAGCGCGCGGCCTTCCGGCCATTCGACGAAGCACTTGTCGCGGTGGTCGTAGGCCCACGAGAGCACGCCGAGGAGCGATTCGCTGGCGTAGAGCTCGCCGTGCTTCCCGTCCTGGAATTCCAGTTCCAGGTCCTCCTTGAGATAGTCCGTCAGCGCGGCGTAGTTGTCGTATTCGGCCTGGAGGTCGCGGCGGATGAAGCGGGCGTCGCCGCCGGTGGCGTCGTAGACGTCCTCGAGCCCCCGGCCGGGCTCGCACCGCAGGTCGATTTCCTCGAGAGGGGCGGCGGAGAGGTCGATTCCATACCCGTCCCCGTCCGGGAGCGGGGTGAGCCGGATGCAGATGCGCGCACTTCCCTGGACGGTGGGAATGACCGCCATCGCGGGCATGTCCGACCGCACTTCGAGGATCCCTTCCAGCGAGTCGATGGTGTGCCGGATGAGCGGCAGCGCCGAGACGGGGAACGTCCCCACCGTGAGCAGGCGCGTGAGAATGTCGCGCTGGACGGGGTTCGTCCGGATGCAGGTGTACTTGCCGCCATTGCGGAGGACGGAGACTTCCGGAACGGTTCCGTCCTGACGGCGCTGCACGTTCGAGGAGACAGCGATGGCTCCGTCTTTTCCGGAGAAGGCCACGAAGGGTTGCACCATCGCTACGGGAAGCGGCCGGTACGGGGGGCGGTAGAACTGCCCCGTGAACAGCCGCCCGCTCCCGGCCAGGGCGGGGAGGACGACTTCGGTGTCGGGTCGGTCGACGACTTTGTTCCCGAGTTCCCGGGCAACTTTGTGGTCGAGCAGGTCCATCGAATCATAGCCCCCCTTGACGAGCCGGCTGCGGGACAGGAGCTTGTCCCCGGACCATTCCGTTTCGCCGGGCAGGCGGCGCTGTTCGATGACGGCGGTGATCCACTTGTCGTCCACGAAATAGATGATCCGCTTCTCGAAGGCGTCCTCCTCCTTCGAGGAGGCGACGGAGGCGGAAAGGTCGTTCAATGCCATTTCCCAGGCTTCCTTCCTGGGGATGGCGGACAGGATGCCGGGACCGCCGAAGAGATCCCGCAGGTGCTGTTTTTCGGAGGAGACCATCGGACAGAACTCCGCCGTCTCGTTGCGGAAAAGGGGAATGCAGGGGACGGCCGACGGGTCCAGCCCGAGGGCGGAGATCCGCTCGTCGTCCGCCTTGAAATACCGCAGCACGGCGAGCGCCATATCCCGTCCCAGGACGGTCCGGTCTCGTTCCAGGTGCTTCCGGAGTTCGCCGGTGACGAGGCCCAGGCAGTTCTTCTCGCTTTCGTCCATATGGACAAGGAGCGTCTGCGTCACAGCGTGCATCGGGTCGTAGCGGAAGCCGGAACTCAACTTCAGCGCGTCCAGCGCCCGCTCCGCCCGGGCGCTCTGGTACTTCCGGACACTGCGCACCAGACACAGCGCGTAGAACCAGGTCATCAGCCGGTCCGGGAACGTTCCGTCGCAGCCGGGCGGCGTCAGGGACCGGGCCTTCAGGAACGTTTCCAGGGCCTCGGGCAGATTCCCTTTCACCAGCTGGTCCGTCGCCCGGATGCCCTCGGCCCAGAAGGACCGGCCCGGCGAAGGCTCCTCGGAGAGGACGCCGGTGAGATAGTAGGCGTATGCGGCGGCCCGACCGGGGATGTCCATCGACCGGGGGAAACCGTCTCGGGCGCACGCCAGGACAGTGTCGAGGGTGCTTTCGTCCAACAGCCCGCTCTCAACCTTGTCCTGCAGGAAG
>JAEEGK010023980.1_pt1 | contig 12679 bp, 9 predicted proteins | sample 8958771 | NCBI WGS metagenome assembly JAEEGK01 (sample SAMN16246547, study PRJNA631951) | gut metagenome | biome: gut microbiome; feature: rumen; material: SC-attached | host: Bos | place: Iran: Karaj | collected 2018-10 | reverse complement strand
TACAAAGGCACAGGCGCCGGCAAGGATGCCCGCGACCGGATGAAATGATGCTGGCGCATAATTTACTGACAATCAAAGTGATAAATGGATATGCCCTGTGACTGGAATCACAGGGCATACCTATTTTATTCGCTGATAATCAACGATTTAAGCGCCAGCGATGCGAACCAGGCGGGCAGGACCGGTGAGATATACGTCGGTGAACTTTTCGTCCGGGTAGGGCGTGAAGTTCACCGACAACCAGTCTTGGCGGGCGCGGAGACGGTACGCGCCGGGCGTAGCCGTAGGTACGCCGGCGTGATGCGCCACGAGAGCGCAGGCCGTGAGGCCCGTGCCGCAGGCGAGGGTCTCGCCCTCGACGCCCTTCTCGAAGGTGCGGACGTGGAGACCATCCGGGGCGACGTGGACAAAGTTCACGTTCGTGCCGATGGGCGCGAAAGCCGAATCCCAGCGGAGGGCCTTGCCTTCCGCATCGACATCCACCTGCTCCACATCGTCCACGAACTTGACGAAATGCCGCGTGCCGGTATTCAGGAAATACCCGCCTAACATGGGCGTAATCCCCTGTACGTCAATCATCTTGATGCGGACGGTCCAGAGACCTTCCGAAGGTCGCTCCAGAATCTCGCCCGTATGCAAGCCGTCGGGGGCACGGAAAAGGAATACGCCCGGAGCGGCGGTCACGCCTTCGGCGGAACGTTCGCATTCCGCCGGGCGGATGCCCAGGTAATCGGCAAACGCCACGATGCAGCGTCCGCCGTTGCCGCACATCATCCCGCCGGACCCGTCGGGGTTGTAAAATTCCATGGTGAAATCGACCTCGGCATCCCCGGAACCCAGGATCATCAGCCCGTCGGTCTTGTATTCCCGGCACAGCGCCTCGATGCGCGGCACCTCGCGGAAGGCGGACACGTCGCCCTCGCGGCCGTCGATGACCACGAAGTCGTTGCCCGCTCCGGAGAAATGATAAATCGTTTTCATAACCGTCCCTTGATGATTTCTCCCAGGAGTTTCATGCCCGGCTCCATCTTTTCCTCCGCGACGAAGGAGAAGTTGAGCCGCATGGTGTTTCGGTGGCTGCCGTCCAGGAAGAAGAAGGAGCCGGCCACATAGGCGACGCCCTTGGAAAGGGCCTCATCGTACATTTCGATGGTATCGATACCTTCCGGCAGCGTCAGGAACAGGAACAGCCCGCCTTCGGGATAGGTCCATTTCACCCCTTCCGGCATATACTTCTCCAGCAGGCTCACCATCAGGTCCCGGCGGCGGCGGTACTCGGCCTTCGTCTTCACAAGATTAGCATCCAAAGCACCGCTCGTAAGGAACTCCGTGGCCATGTACTGGTCGAACACCGGCGGACACAGGTCCAGCGCCTGCTTGCAGATATAGATTTGCTCCAGCAGTTCCTCCGGGCCGATGATCCACCCCAACCGGAACCCCGGCGCAAAGATCTTCGAGAAGCTGCCCAGATGCAGCGTCCGTTCCGGTGCCAACTCGCGGATCATGGGTACGTCGTCCCCGGAATATCGGATTTCCCGGTACGGGCTGTCTTCCACGATGATGATGTCCAGTTCCCGCGCCAACGCCACAATCTTCATCCGTTCCTCCAGCGTCATCGTCTCCCCCGACGGGTTGTTGAAATCGGGAATGACGTATATGAACTTGTAATGAGGCTTCGGAGCCGGTGCATCGGCACACACTTCGCCCAGCTTCGGAGGTCGGACGGAGGATATTGGACGCACATCGGCCCGATAGGCCTTGAACGACTGCAAAGCGCCGAGATAAGTGGGCTCGGTGGTCAGGATGACGTCGCCCGGATCACACAGGATGCGGGTGCTGACATCAATTCCCTGCTGGGAAGAAGTCGTGATCTGCACTTGCGAAACAGACACGCCATAGCGGGCAGCGATGGCCTCCCGGAGTTCCGGAACGCCCTGGGTAGCGCCGTATTGCAACGATTTGGTCCCATATTTCTCCAGCACGAGACCGGGAAGGGTTTTCAGTTCCTCCACCGGGAAAGTCACCGCAGCCGGATATCCACCCGCAAACGAGCAGATGGCGCTCAGGTCCACCTTCCGGAAGATTTCCCGGACAGGGCTCCGCATAAAGGAGGGGACATCGCTCGAAAATAAATGCCTGTAGTCCATAGATTTCTCGACTTCGCTCGAAATGACATGCGGTTATTCCCGCGTAATATGCGCCCCAAGGGCATTCAGACGGCCTTCGATGTCCTCGTAGCCGCGGTCGATCTGTTCAATGTTGTCGATGGTGGAAGTACCCTTCGCGCTCATCGCGGCAAGAAGCATCGCGATACCGGCGCGGATATCGGGCGAGACTAGGCGGGCGGCCTTCAGCTGCAGCCGGTGGTCGTGGCCGATGACGACGGCCCGGTGAGGATCGCAAAGGATGATCTGGGCCCCCATGTCGATGAGCTTGTCGACAAAGAACAGCCTGGACTCGAACATCTTCTGGTGGATGAGGACGCTGCCCTTGCACTGCGTGGCGACGACGAGCATCACGGAAAGCAGGTCCGGGGTCAGGCCTGGCCAGGGGGCGTCGGCGAGGGTCATGATGGACCCGTCCAGGAAGGAGTCGATCTCGTAGCTCTCCTGCGCCGGCACATAGATGTCGTCCCCCCGCTGCTCCAGGTTCACGCCCAGACGGCGGAAGGCGTCCGGAATGATGCCCAGGTCGTACCAGGACACGTCCTTGATGGTAATCTCGCTCTGGTTGATGGCGGCCATGCCGATGAACGAGCCCACCTCGATCATGTCCGGCAGGATACGATGGTTCGTGCCGAAGAGCTTCTCCACACCGTGGATTCTCAACAGGTTGGACCCCACGCCGTCAATGAAGGCACCCATCCGGTTGAGCATCTTGCAAAGTTGCTGCAGGTAAGGCTCGCAGGCGGCATTGTAAATGGTGGTCGTGCCCCGAGCGAGGACGGCAGCCATCACGATGTTGGCCGTACCCGTCACGGAAGCCTCGTCCAACAGCATGTAGCGGCCGGTCAGGCGACCGTCGGAAGTCAGATGGAAGGCGCGGCGGGAAGCGTCATAGTCCATTTCGGCGCCCAGGGTGACCATGCCCGACAAGTGCGTGTCCACGCGCCGGCGGCCGATCTTGTCACCGCCCGGCTTCGCAAACCAGGCATGGCCGAACCGGCTCAGCAGCGGCCCCACGACCATCACCGACCCGCGCAGTGCCGCGCACTTCTTCACGAACTCCTCCGTCTCGATGTAGGCCGTATCCACCTCGTCAGCCTGGAACCGGTAGGTCCCTTTTTCGAGGCGCTGGACTTTCACCCCCATCCCCTGCAACAGGCCGATGAGGTTCTTCACATCCAGGATCTCCGGAACGTTGGAGATGACAACCGGATCGGCCGTCAGCAGCACCGCGCTGATGACTTCCAGGGCTTCGTTCTTCGCGCCCTGCGGGGTGATTTCTCCGGACAGCTTGTGCCCGCCTTCGATGATGAATTTTCCCATAATCTTAATCGCCTCGCTGTTAATCACTTAGACATCAGTCTATGTCCGTTTCAGGACAAAGACCGAACAATAATTCATTGCTTTTCAGTTACTTGAGAAGAAACATGTTCAACCTCCGGGTGGAGTTCAACGCCATATTTCTCCCTGATCGTGCCGATGACCCGCTGCTCCAGGGCGACAATCTCTTCCGGAGTGGCCTTTCCGGTCGCATTGACGATCACGAGCGGCTGCTTCGGGTACACTTGCGCCCCGCCGAGCCGCATCCCCTTGAACCCGCACTGGTCAATCATCCACGCGGCCGGCACCTTCACTCTTTCACCGACCTCATAGTGCGGCACTTCATATTCCGGACCATTTTCCGCCTTCGCGATGGCGACAATCCGTTCGAAATGATCCCTGTCGATCACCGGATTACAGAAGAAGCTCCCCGCACTTCCGATTTCCTTCGGATCCGGCAGCTTCTGCTCCCGAATGCCGATGACAGCATCACGGATGAATTGAGGAGTTAAGCTCTCTTCGAGGATAGAGGGTATGGGGTCTGAAACCCTCCGGTCGCTTTGCGACCTCCGTCCCTCCCATAAATGGGCCCCTCCCTCTGATAAGCCGAGGGTGGCATAGGTTTCAGACCCCATATCCTCTATCCTCTTCTCAATCGCTTTGCGGACGCCGCCGTAGTCCAACTTGGGCTGCGGGACGGTTGAAAGGCGGAAGGTGACGGAGGTAATGATGTAGCGGCCCTTCCAGTCGGTCTTGAAAAGCGAGGTACGGTAGCCGTAACCGCAGTCCGCGCCCGGAATGTCCACAAAGGAGCGCGTCGTATGGTCGAAGGCATGGACCGTGTCGATGATATCCTTCGCTTCCACGCCATACGCACCGATGTTCTGCACCGCGCTGGCGCCCACTTCCCCGGGAATCAGCGACAGGTTCTCCGGGCCCCAAAGGCCCTCGGAGGCAGCCCAGGCGCAGAAGTCGTCGAAGACGACGCCTGCGGCGACGCGAACGAGGACAGATTCTTCGCTACGCTCAGAATGACAGTCCTTGTTGCAAAGATGCAATACCGTGCCGGGGAAATCACCGGTAAAGAGGAGGTTCGAACCGCCGCCCATCACGAAGACAGGCTGCGGAAGAGCATCGAAGTCCAGCGTGAGCAGGTCTTCCGGTTCCGTCACCTCCACATACAAACGGCAGGACACCTTCATGCCGAAGGTGTTCTGCGCGGAAAGGTCATATGTCTCGTGCCTCGTTACCATGCAAAGTCGTTAGGTCAAAAGAGGTTGGGAACCGACTGTTTTGCAACAATCTGTTTATCAAACACTTACAAAACGTCCGGTACCAAACCCCGACAAGCACTACTCTGAAGCCTTCACGTTCAGGGCAATCTGGAGTTCATCCAGCTGGAGCTGGTCGATCTCGGACGGAGAGTCGATCATCACGTCGCGGCCCTGGTTGTTCTTCGGGAAGGCGATGTAGTCGCGGATGGAGTCGGAACCGCCCATGAGGGCGCACACACGGTCGAAGCCGAAGGCGAGGCCGCCGTGCGGCGGGGCGCCGAACTTGAAGGCGTTGATGATGAAGCCGAACTTCAACTCCGCCTCTTCCGGGCCGATGCCCAGCACCTCGAACATCCGCTTCTGCATGTCGGCGTTGTGGATCCGGATGGAGCCGCCGCCGAGCTCGGAGCCGTTCAGGACGAAGTCGTAGGCATTGGCACAGACGCGCTCGAGATCTTCCTTCGCATTGGAATAGAACCACTTCTCATGCTCCGGCTTGGGGGCGGTGAAGGGGTGGTGCATCGCGTAGAAACGCTGGGTCTCGTCGTCCCACTCCAGGAGCGGGAAGTCCACGATCCACAACGGGGCGAAGACCTTCGGGTCGCGATAACCCAGGCGGTTGCCCATCTCCAGGCGCAGAACGCCGAGCATGGTCTGGACCTTGCGCTTGTTGTCGCCGGACATCACGAGGAGGAGGTCACCGGGCTTCGCTTCTGCGGCCACAGCAATCTTCGCGAGGTCCTCGGGGCCGTAGAACTTGTCGATGGAGGACTTGAAGGAGCCGTCCGCATTGACACGGATGTAAATGAGACCCTTGGCACCTACCTGCGGGCGCTTGACCCACTCGGTGAGCTCGTCCACCTGCTTGCGGGTGTATTCGGCCGCACCGGGAACGGCGATGGCGCCGATGTAGGCCGCACCGTCCAGGACGCCGAAGCCCTTGCCCTTCGCCACGTCCGTAATCTCGTGGATGGTCATCCCGAAACGGACGTCCGGCTTGTCGGAACCGTAGTTGTCCATGGCATCGTACCAGGTCATCCGCGGGAGCGGATTGGGGATGTCGATGTCCAGGACGTTCTTAAACAGGGTGCGCATCATGCCCTCGAAGGTGTTCAGGACGTCTTCCTGCTCCACGAAGGACATTTCGCAGTCAATCTGGGTGAATTCCGGCTGACGGTCGGCGCGGAGGTCCTCGTCGCGGAAGCAGCGGACAATCTGGAAGTAGCGGTCATAGCCGGCTACCATCAGCAGCTGCTTGAAGGTCTGGGGGCTCTGCGGAAGTGCATAGAACTGGCCCGGATTCATGCGGGAAGGAACTACGAAATCGCGGGCACCTTCCGGCGTGGACTTGATCAGATACGGGGTCTCGATCTCCATGAAGCCCTTGGAGTCCAGATAGTTGCGGACCTCATGGGCCACGCGGTGCCGGAGCGTGAGCGCCCGGCGGAGCGGACCGCGGCGAAGGTCCAGGTAACGGTATTTCATCCGGATGTCGTCGCCGCCGTCGGATTCGTCCTCAATGGTGAACGGCGGGGTCACGGACTTGTTCAATACGGTGATGGCGGACACCTTGATCTCGATGTCGCCGGTGGGCATCTTGCTGTTCTTGGCCTGGCGCTCGACGACTTCGCCGACCGCCTGGATCACGAATTCACGGCCGAGGGAGGTCGCGACCTCCACCAGGTCGGCGGGCGCATCGGCCTCGACGACGAGCTGGGTGACCCCATAACGGTCCCGGAGGTCGATAAAGGTCATTCCACCCAGTTTGCGGGCTTTCTGGACCCATCCGGCGAGCGTCACCTGCTCTCCCTGGTTGCCGATGCGGAGTTCTCCGCAAGTGTGTGTACGATACATAGTATATAACTCAGGTTTAACTTACAAAATTAGCAAAAAAATATGAGTATCTTTGCAGGGATAACCGATTTGATATGGAAGTACGCGCCAAGAAGGCCCTCGGCCAGCATTTTCTCACCGACCAGCGCATTGCGCAGGCGATTGTCGATGCCCTGCATGGCCCCTGCGAGGCCCTGGAAGTGGGTCCGGGCATGGGGGTATTGACCCAGTATCTGCTGCAGCGGGAGGATATCGACCTGAAGCTGGTGGAGATCGACGGGGAGTCCGTGGACTACCTGCTGACCCACTTTCCGGGCATGCAGGGACGGCTCCTGCAGGCCGATTTCCTGAACCTGCGGCTGGAGAAGATCTTCCCGGAGCGGTTTTCCGTCATTGGCAATTTCCCTTACAACATTTCCTCGCAGATCTTCTTCAAGATCCTGGACTATCGCGAAAGCATTCCGGAAGTGGTGTGCATGATTCAGAAGGAAGTGGCCGAGCGCATTGCCGAAGGGCCGGGCTCCAAGACTTACGGCATCCTGTCAGTGCTGCTGCAGGCCTGGTACGACATCGAATACCTGTTCAGCGTGGGCTCGGGCTGCTTTGCCCCGCCGCCCAAGGTGGAATCGGCCGTCATCCGCCTCACGCGGAACAGCCGGACGGAGCTCGGCTGCGACGAAAGCCTCTTCAAGGCCGTCGTGAAAACCGCCTTCGGACAGCGCAGGAAGATGATGCGCAATCCCCTGAAACCCATCATCGCCGCCAAGGCCGCCCGTGAGGGTTGGTCCGACGAGGAAAAGGCGGCTTTCACCGCCCTGCCGGTTTTCGAACGCCGGCCGGAAACCTTATCCGTGGAAGACTTCATCGACCTGACAAACCTGTTGACATAGCCCTATGAAGAAGATCCTTCCCCTCCTTGCCTTGCTGCTGTGTGCATGCGGACAAAAGCCGGCCGAGACGCCCAAGATTTCCATTTTCTGCGACCATATCTGGACGGTGGCCCGTCAGGAGAAGATCTCCTTCCGGGAAGCGGCCGCCCGAATCCGTGAAATCGGCTATGACGGAGCCGATGTCCGGGTACTCCAGAACCCGGACGAACTCCGCATCCTGGATAGCCTGGGATTCGGACATTCCTGCGCTATCGCCGACATCGACTACGGCGCCGGCGAACAACCTGAGATGGAAGCCCTGGCCATCGCCTTCCTGGAGACCTACGGTTACGACCGCCTGCTGTTGGTGACCGGCCTGATGCCGGAAGGCAGCACGCGGGAGGACCGCGACGCCGCCCGGCAGCGGATCGCCGCCTTCGCCAAGCGGGTGACGGACAAGGGTTTCTGCATCATGGTCGAAGACTACGACAATCCCCGCTCCCTCTGCTACAACATGGCGGGGCTCGATTCCCTGTTCACCCTCGCCCCCAACCTGGGCCACGTTTTCGACACCGGCAACTATCTGTTCGCCGGCGATGACGCCCTTGTCGCTTATGACCAGTTCCGCGACCGAATCGCCCACGTACATCTGAAAGATCGCGTAGCGCCCGATGACATGCACTGCGTACCCGCCGGCAGTGGCTGCATCCCCGTCGCGGAAATCGTCGACAAACTCGTCTCTTCCGGCTACTCCGGCTGGCTCACCGTCGAGCAGTACGGCTCCCGCCAGATGCTGGACGACAGCCGGACGGCGTATGAGAACGTAAAAGCGATCCTATCGGAATAACAGTCCCGCATCCGGGACTCGTACCGTCAATCTAAAAGATTAACAGTTAATGCATTACACTGCGGTCTATGTCCATTTTGGGACATAGACCGCAAATTAAATAGCTGAATATCAGCGTTTTATGCTATTCAAAAACAGCCGTCTCAAAGATTGGCGACAACAGTAGCCAGCTGTTCACCCAGGCCGATGGTGTAGCCTTCGGACAGGAAGAAGACGCGGTTGAAGGAGTCGGCGAGGATGACGAGCGGGAGACGGGAAGGGGCACCGGCTTCACTGCCGGGTCCAACCTTGAGACCCTGTTCGATTCCATTCTGCACGGCGCCGCTGGTATCCAGGCCCAGGACAATCGTCGAGGGCAGGATGCCGTAGCGGCCTTCGGACAGTTCCACCTGGAGACGGTGCATGGCCGTATCATCGGTGCAAAGCAGCACGATCGGGCGGCCCCAGGCCTCGAGCTTCTCCCGTGCGGTGGCCAGATCGCGGAGGACATGGTTCGTAGGTTCCTTGCCCGGATCCAGAAGGGCAAGGGCATAGTGGCCTCGGCCGGTGACGGAGAGGATAGATTTCTCGACTCCGCCTGTGGCTCCGCTCGAAATAACAGCATTGTCACTTCGACCAAGACCCGAAGGGTCGCGTGGAGAAGTCTCCAGCACATCCCCGTCCTCGGTTTTGGCCAATGCCACCGGGGTAAACTTTGTTTCCGCATCGAAATTGCCGATGACGGGAACCTCGCCTTCAGCGGCGCGGAGGACGAGGTCGCAGACGGTCTCCTCACCGGCGACAACATCCAGGAAAGCCACTGTCACGGGGACGGCGCCGCTGGAGAGGCGGTTGCCGGAAACGAGCATGTAGCGGCCCTCCTCCATCGGGAAACCCTTCTTGAAGACATGGGCCCAGTCCATGCCGCCGCCCATGTCCACCTCCTCCTCGTCGAATTCCATCAGGCGCGGACGGCCGTCCTCGATCTTGGAAAGGGTGAAATGGCTGTAATAGCGGGGGTTGTCAACGACTTTGTCCGGCGTGTAGGTAAGACGGAGGGTGCCCTTGGGGGCGGCCACGGCCGGGCCGGCGCCGTCAAAGTCCACGTCCAGCCAGTCCCTGTCGATCCGGTACTGTATTTTGCCTGTCACCGGGTCTTTCTGCGCCTCGATGCCCCGCGAGCGGGCCAGGGCGACGAAGAAGATGCCCCGGGAACGCGGGGTAGCCAGTTCGCTCCTGTACACACCGATGGGCGACATCGGGATATTCCAGGCCAGGGGATCGTCGATGACAGTGATGTTGCTGCGGACCCATTTCACCAGATCCTGGGGTTCCTTCAGGTCCTCCAACTGCTCGATGCGCTGGAAATACTGCTTGTACGGGCTCAGGAACTCGTTTTCCACACGCGGACCGACGATGGCCTCCTCGTCGTCATAACTGTCCATCAGGTTTTCCAGCGTAATGTCCTGGAAGTCCTTCCGGCTCAGGGACAGGAAAAGGTACTCTACGCGGGCATGGTCATCGGCCTGGGCCATGAAGGTTTCGATGGTGCGCCAGTTGCCGCGCGACCACTCGATGGGGAATACCATGTGGTGGCCGTAGCCGTGCTCCTGCGTGAAGGCCAAGGCCTGCTCGTGCGTCGGGAAAGTGGCCTCGTATGCGTGGCGGAGGGAATCCTCGTAGGCTAAGCGGCGGTCGTTCTCCGCCCGCAGCGCCGCCGGCACCTCCGGCAGCCGGACGTTTTCCGGCGGGGGGACGATGTCCAACGCCTCCCCGTCCGGAACCTGTCCCAGGGTAACCGTCACTTCCTTATCCTTTCCGAAAGAGCACTTCGCATAGCCGTAGGCGCCATCCTTCGAAGCCCAGACCAGCAGGTCGCCAAGACCGGAGGAGAGGAACGTGCGGCCGGCCGCGTCGGTGTATTTGGACACGGCGGGATAGAATTCCGCGTAATTGTAAATGCAGAAGTCCACGCGGGCATTTTCAACGGGCTTTCCGTCCGCATCGACCACCCGGAAATCGGCCCGGGCGGTGGTGGCGTAGTTGTCAATGAGGTTGATTTCCGTGTAGTTCGGGCTTTCGAGCACCACCTCTTCCGGACCGTCATAGCGGCCGAAAACCTTGGTGTGCATCAGCATCGCACGGGAGGCGGGGGCGTTGAACCAGCCGAGGTCCAGCACCGGCTCCGGTTCGCATGCGCCGATGAAATGCCACTTGCCGTCGGCCCAGGCCTCCACCCAGGCGTGGTTGTCGTCGGTATGGGCCCAGCGCGGGGTGTACACCTGACGGGCAGGGATGCCCACGGACCGCAGTGCGGCAACGCAGAAGGTCGATTCCTCCCCGCATCGGCCCAGCGCATTCCGCACCGAGGCAAGCGGCGAGAAGGTCCGCGCATCCGAGGGCTGGTAAGTCATCTTCTCGTGGCACCAGTGGTTCACTTCCAGGATGGCATCTGCCATGGACAGACCCTTCACGCGGGGCTTGAGTTCCCGATTGAACACCACACGGGATGTATCCAGATTCTCGTTGTTCACACGGACGGGCAACACGAAATGGCGGAATTCCCGCTCCGGCACCTTCCATTTCATCTCCTTCCGGATGCGGAACGACGCCCTCACCTGTTCCAGGTAATACTCGGCCGGATAATCCACTACGTCCGCCAGGGGCATGTAGGCATACAGGAACTCCAGCGCTTCACGCTCGGCCGGCGTCAGCGTACTGTCCACGGGGCCGGGCAAGGCCGCGAAAGGGGCCAACGCACCCGACTGAGCCGCCATCCGCGCCTCGAAGTCCGCATGCACCGCTTCGCGGTACGCCTGGTCTTTCATGAAATGTGCATTCCGCCCGCCTTGGCAGGCCGCCAGCATACCCAGTGTCAACACCACAAAGAAGGCCCGGAACCACCCTTTTTGTAAAACAATCATAATCAAGCAATTATAAAACCATCGGTTTCCAACCCTTCAAATGTACGAAACTTTTTTGCAAAATCCGGCGGATGGCCTATCTTTGCGATTATGAAAAAGTGGATTCTCATCGTGGCGGCCCTCCTCGCCGGCATCGCCGCCCAGGCCCAGTCCAACCGATACTATGTCGGCGGAAACATTTCGCTCGGCGCCAGCAACTACGGCACGAATGTCATCTTCTATCCGGAAGTGGGCAAACGGGTGAACGACTGGCTGATGGTCGGCCTGGCCGCAGGATTCGACTGGAACAACTATTCCAGCAATTCCGACTTCACGATGGGCCTCATTCCGCACGTGCGGGGATACCTCCCGGTCTACGGGCGGTTCGGCCTGACCGGTGACACGTATTTCTCCGCCCGCTGGACCCGCCGGCGTGGGTATGACCCGCTCATCGCCACCCAGACGCTGGGTTTCCGCCCGGGCATCTACTTCCCCATCGGCAACGTCACGCTTTCCACCCAGATCGGCTTCTTCGGCTGGAGCCGCACGGATTACGGCACCGGAAAACCGGTTCAAGGCTGGCAGGCCCGCCTGGAAGCCCGTGACATCCTGATCGGGGTGCTCTTCAACCTGTAAACCCGATACAACAGATACGAAAAAGCCAGGCCTTTTCCAAGGTCTGGCTTTAACTGTATGGAGCGGAGGATTAGTCCTCTTCCTGCTCCTGGGCGGCGTACTCGGCGATGAGCTTCGTCTGGACGTCGGCAGGAACCTGGACGTACTCGGCGAACTTCATCTGGAAGGTCGCGGAACCACCGGTGAGGGAGCTCAGGACGGTGGAGTAGCGATACAGCTCGGCGAGCGGAACGCGGGCGTGAAGGATGGTCATACCCTTGTCCATGTCCTGGTTCATGATCATGCCGCGGCGGGTGTTGAGGTCGCTCATGCAAGGACCGACATACTCGCTCGGGGTGATGATGTCCACGTTGTAGATAGGCTCGAGGATCTTCGGACCGGCGTTCTTGAAGGCCTCCTTGAAGGCGTTGCGGCCGGCGATGATGAAGGCGATTTCCTTGGAGTCCACCGGGTGCATCTTACCGTCATAGACATACACGCGGATGTCGCGGGCATAGGAACCGGTGAGCGGGCCTTCCTCCATCTTGGACTTGATACCCTTCAGGATGGCGGGCATGAAGCCGAGGTCGATGGAACCGCCGACGACGCAGTTGTAGAACTCCAGCTTGCCACCCCACTCGAGGTCGGTGATGTCCTGGCTCTTGAAGTTGAACACAGTGTCCTTGCCGTCGATCTTGAAGTTGCGCGGGGCTTCCTGGCCTTCGATGTACGGGCAAACGAGGAGGTGCACCTCACCGAACTGGCCGGCGCCGCCGGACTGCTTCTTGTGACGGTACTGGGCGGTCGCGATCTTGGTGATGGTCTCGCGGTACGGCACCTTCGGGGCGAAGAGTTCGATGTTCTGCTTGAACTC
>JAEEGK010023977.1_pt1 | contig 12680 bp, 13 predicted proteins | sample 8958771 | NCBI WGS metagenome assembly JAEEGK01 (sample SAMN16246547, study PRJNA631951) | gut metagenome | biome: gut microbiome; feature: rumen; material: SC-attached | host: Bos | place: Iran: Karaj | collected 2018-10 | reverse complement strand
GGATGGTCTGATGCCAGTATTGATAATTCTGTTCCATGGTCTCTCCCTCAAACGGAAGGGGCGGGCATGACCGCCCCAACATAACTTATTGACAATATATGCGCCGGGAAGAGAAGTGTCAATAAAAACATGGGTGAGAGGCCCGCGGAAGGTTTACACCGCAGCTTCGCCTATGTTACAATATTACAAAACGCATCCCTGGGATGCGGACAGAAAGGATGGATCCCATGGGCTCCAAATACTCCCACGTGTTTTCCCCCATCCGCATCCGCGGCGTGGATTTCAAAAACCGCATCGAGCTGGCGCCACCTTCCCTGAATCTCTGCAGCCCCGACCACATGGTAACTGACGCCTTTGTGGACCTGAACCGCTCCATCGCCCACGGTGGCGCGGCCATCATCTCCGTAGGCAACGTCATGGTGGACATCGAGGACTGCATGAATGAGGAGCTGCAGCTGGACCTGAGCAGCGACGACTGCATCCTGCCCATGAGCAAGTTCGCCCTCATGTGCGAGGGCTACGGGGCCCACGCCTCCCTGGAGATCAACCACGGCGGCAAGGACAGCCAGTTTTTCCGCACCGGCAAGCCCGCCTATGCCCCCTCCTCATACTATTCCAGTTGGGAGCTGCAGAGCGCCAAGGAGATGGGCAGGGAACCACTAAAGACCATCGAAATGAGTATAGAGAAGATCCATGAGACCGTGGAGAAATTCGGCCAGGCCGCCCTGCGGGCCAAAAAGGCGGGCATGAAGATGTGCATGATCCACTGCGGCCACGCCAACCTCATCAGCCAATTCTCCAGCCCCCTCTACAACCACCGCACCGACGAATACGGCGGCAGCCTGGAGAATCGGACCAGGTTCACCATCGAGGTGCTGGACCGGGTGCGGGAGCTCTGCGGCGAGGATTTCGTCATTGAGGCCCGCGTTTCTGCCGACGAGATCATCCCCGGCGGCATGAAATACGACGAGACCCTGAAGTATATCGCCCTCATCAAGGACAAAATCGACATCCTTCATGTCTCCGCGGGCATCCACGGGGAATTTGCTTACATGAAGTATTGGTGGCAGAACTACATGATGGACCGGGAATTCAACGTCCATTATGCCGCCTCCATCAAAAAGGAGTTCCCTGATCTGCTGATCAACACCGTGGGCAGCATCATGAGCATCGACCGGGCGGAGGAGATCATCGCCTCCGGCAAGGCGGACTTCGTCTCCATGTGCCGCCCCCTGCTGGCGGACCCGGATATGCCCCGGAAATACGCCGAGGGCAGGGAAGAAGACCATCGGCCCTGCCTCCGCTGCCAGAACTGCGCAGGACCCGCCCATCGGGCCATCATCTGCGCCGTCAACCCCTTCCTGGGGCGGGAACGGGAATTCCCCCTGGGCAAAGTGCCCAAGGCGGAGGAGAAGAAAAAGATCGCCGTGGTGGGCGGCGGCCCCGGCGGCATCACCGCGGCCCAGGTCCTCTGCGCCCGCGGCCACGACGTGACCCTCTATGAGAAGTCTGACCGGCTGGGCGGCGCCCTCGTCTACGCGGCCCTGCCCTCCTTCAAGCAGGACATGGCGGACTATGTGAAGTACCTGGTGCGCCAGGCCTACAAGTGCGGCGCAAAGATCCTCCTGAATACCGCGGCCACGCGGGAGATGCTGGAAAAAGAGGGCTACGACGGCGTCATCGTCGCCATCGGCGCGGAACCCCTGGTGCCCCGTCTGCCGGGCATCGACCTGCCCCATGTATTCTGGGCCCCGGAGGTGGACGCGGGGGAGAAGCCCTGCGGCCGGAAGGTGGTCGTGGTGGGCGCCGGCGCTGTGGGCCTGGAGGCCGCCATCGACCTGAAGAAGGCGGGCAAGGACGTCACCGTCATCGAGATGCTGGATTCCTATGCCAGCCTGAACAAGTCCGCCCACGGCGGCGCGGCGGAGTTCCTCACCCTCATCAAGGAGTTGGAACTGGACGTGCGCCTGGGCCACAAGCTCCTGGAGATCACACCGGATGCGGTGATCTGTGAGAACACGGCGACCGGGGAAAAGGTCAGCCTGAGAGCGGACACCGTGCTGTTGGCCATGGGCGTCAAGGCGAAGTGGGCCGAAGCGGATGAGCTGCGCCGCGCCTGCCCGGAGACCAACGCTTTCCTCATCGGCGACTGCCTCTATGTGGGCAGCAACGTGGCGGCAGCCACCTCCGGCGCGCTCTCAGCGGCTGCCTATATGTAATGCCTGCTGCGGCGGGAGCGGTCCATTTCCCGGGAAATTATCCTTTTTCCGACATATTTTGCATTTCGGGTCCCGCGGTATATTGATATTACGAACGAAAACTGGTATACTGAAGCTGTAGATAATCAGAACCGACAGAAAAGAGGATGTTAGAATGAACAAACAGGAGCTCATCAAGAAGGTCGCCCAGGATGCCGGCATCACCCAGAAGCAGGCTCTCGCCGCGCTGGAAAGCGCCCTGGCCTCCATCAAAGCCGCCGTGGCCGACGGACAGAAGGTCCAGCTCATCGGCTTCGGCACTTTCGAGAGCAAGAAGCGTGAAGCTCGCGAGGGCCGCAATCCCCGCACCGGCAGCACCGTCGAGATCGAGGCCGCCGTACTCCCCGTCTTCAAAGCTGGAAAGGCCTTCAAGGACGAAGTCAATAAGTGATCCATAGGCGTCATACCTTTCACCCCGGTTCTGCTTGTCGGCGGGACCGGGGTTTTCATATCGAATAAGGAAAGAAGAAAAAAATATAGCATCACGATATTCTGCTATTTGACAATGGGCAAATGGCGAGTTATAATGCAGTAAAAGGATGTGATACTGTTGAAGATCGAAAGCCTGCAGGCTGAGGAAGCCGCCGTTATGGCGACGGCGCAGGCCATGTGCGCCGCGGCACGTACCGCGCCGAAGGCCTGCGGTGTGGACAAGCTCGACAGTGCGATACTCACTGGTCCGGAAAAGGATGCCCTCAGCGCCGAGATGCGCCGCATCGCGGAAGTCGACGGGGACGCTTTCTTCATCCGGGACGCGGAGAATGTGGATAAGAGCTTTGCCGTGGTTCTGATCGGCACGGAGGAGAAGCCCCGCGGGGTGGACCGTGTCTGCTCCCTCTGCGGCTGGGATGGCTGCGGCGACTGCGTGAAGCACAACGGGAAGTGCATCATGAACAGCGTGGACCTGGGAATCGCCGTTGGCAGCGCCGTTTCGGTGGCTGCCGATCTGCGCATCGACAACCGGATCATGTTCACCGCGGGGAAGGCGGCTGCCGCCCTGGGCCTGCTGGGGGACAAGAAGCTGATTTTCGGCATCCCTCTGTCCGTCAGTGGGAAATCCCCGTTTTTCGACCGGAAATTCAATCGCTGAGGCGGTTTATAAAGAGGTGGGCAGTGTGGGTGCTGCTCAAATACAGAAGGAGGAAATATCATGGGCAAATTTGTTATCAAGACCGGTAAGACTGGCGTGCGCTTCAACCTGCTGGCCGGCAACGGCCAGGTCATCGGCACCAGCGAGATCTACAAGGCCGACGCCAGCTGCCTGAACGGCATCGAGAGCGTCCGCAAGTGCTCCGCCGGCGGCATCCAGGATCTGACCGTCGAGGACGGAGAGAAGGTCAAGCACCCCAAGTTCGAGGTCTATCTGGACAAGGCCGGGGAGTATCGCTTCCGCCTGAAGGCCCGCAACGGCGAGATCATCCTTGCCTCTGAGGGCTACAAGGAGAAGAAGAGCTGCCTGAGCGGCATCGAGAGCGTGAAGAAGAACGCCCCCGACGCCGAGGTCGTCCGGGCCGAATAAGCGAGTAAAAGCTTAATGGCCTGCTGCACTTGCAGCAGGCCATATTTTATGCTGTCTTCTCCTCTTTGGAAAAGACGACGGAGAGGCAGTGTACCTCCTCGTTTTCCGGTGGGGCGGCGTTCCCTGCCTCCAAATCTTCCGGGAAGCAGCTCAGCAGGAAACTGCTGCCGATGCTCATGGCCAGCAGCGTGTATTCCCGGTCATCCTCGATCCCGCGGAGGGGCGCTCGCTCTGCGGTAGAGCGCATCAGGACCTGCTCTTCCGTCCAGCCCTCCAGGAAGGGCAGCTGGGTGCCGATCTTTACGTTCCCGTCCGAGATAAAAAACTTCAGCTCCCGGGAATCCTGGTCCGGAATCAGCCCCAGGATGCCGGAGCGGAACTGATCCTCTGTGACGTCGACGGAAAACAGGGCTTCCCTGGCGACCTTATCCCCATGTCGGTAGAGCGTGTGATAGACGCAGATGGAGCGGAAGTTGTCGTCCGTGCTGAATTGGAAGAGATAGGCCCCCTCCGGGCCGGCCAGCAGCTCCGCTGTTTTTCGCTCCGTGCTGTCCTTGGAGAAGGGGAGGATCCAGTTCTTTTCCGCCCGTGCCTCAGCAGTCAGCAGCCAGACCAGCGCCAGGCAGAGGAGCAAGGCCGCGCAGAGCAGCGTAGCGGCAAGAGTTTTCAGCTTTTTCCGCCGTGTTTTTCCATCCTTGCTGACGGAGAGAAGGTTTTCCTCCGAGCGCAGGGGAAGGCTCTGCGCATCCAGGTCCTCCCCGGCGAAGAATTCATTCAGGGTAATGCCCAATATGCCGCAGAGCTCCCGATAAACGGATACGTCCGGCAGGCAGACGCCCCGCTCCCATTTGGAAACGGATTTGTCGCTCATGCCCAGCTTCTCCGCCAGCTCCCGCTGGGTCAGCCCCAGGCCCTTTCGCTTTACGGCGATATAAGCGCCGATTTTCTGCAGATCCATGGTCTCACCTCATTTCTGTCCCAATGCTGCGCCATAAACGCAAAAAAGGACACCCCTCCATGGTAGAATCGGCGGAAAAGTGCAGAAAAAACGCTCTGACCGGTGCTGTCAGAGCGTTTTGACCATTCTCTTCTGCGCCGAAGGGGGGATCACGCCGGGAATGACTTCCACCGAGAATTCCGGCCATTTCTCCGCCAGCAGGGCCCTGATTGCCGCCGGATCGCCGCCCTCCAGCGTTACCGTCAGGCTTCCATCCCGGAATTCGGCGGCGTAGTCCAGCACCTCGTCCCGTCCCAGCAGCATTTCGTCCAGGTCATAGATGCTGACGGGTTTTCGCATTTCCGTTATTCGCCCCAGCACCCGGTCCAGCCTCGGACCCGGATTGCCGCAGGGACAGACGCCCGGCAGCAGGCGGCTGATATCCCCGGTGCGATAGCGCCTCAGGGGCATGGCTTCCCGGCGCAGGGTGGTGAATACGATCTCCCCCCACTGTCCCTCCGGGAGCGCTTCCCCCGTGTCCGGGTCCACGATCTCCACCTGCAGCTCATCGGCACGGATGTGCTGCCCCAGCAGCAGGGGGCACTGCACCGCGAAGCCCAGGCCGCTTTCCGTGAGCCCGTAGTGGGAAAAGACCTTCGTATGCCACAGCCGCGTGATGGTCTCCACCGCCGCCAGGGAGACGTAGTCCCCGCTGAGCAGCACCGTTCTGGGCCGCAGCTGCGGCGTCATCAGGGCCAGGCGGCGGACATGCACCGGCAGGCCCACCAGGGTATCCGGCTGTGTTTCCTCCAGTGCTTTTGCCGTCTCTTCATAATCCGAGGGCAGGCAGAGCAGGCTGGGCTCCGCTCCCAGTTCCTTCAGCCCTTCCTCAAGCAGCCGCCCAACCCCGTCGGGGGAGGAGCTGCCCAGGAGGATGGCCACCTTGTCGCCGGGGGAGCAGAGCCAGCGCATCCCGTCCCGGAAGAAGTCCACCGTGCGCCGGAGGTCCCCGGAAGTGAAGTAGAGCCGCTTCCCGGCCCCCGTGCTCCCGGAGGTTTGGAGAGTCACGATCCGCTGTATTTCGGAAGCGCCCACCTTCACATAGTCCCTGCCGTGCCCGGCCAGGTCCTCCGCCGTGGTGAAGCCCTCGCTCATTTGTCCTCCAGGGCGGCCTCCACCTCGGCCATGCGCCCTTCGGCCAGGGCTTCGGAGATGTAGACCTTGCCGCACTTGGGGCAGACGGGCACCTCGTGGCTGAAGGAGCGGTTCATATACTCAAAGACTACGGCTTTTGTCACCAGGGGCACGCCGCATTTGAAGCATTTCCAATTCATTTCGTCCATGGGCTGCCTCCTCAGACGATCTCCGCGCCCCGCCACTTCATGCGGTGGCTGTAGACGGCGCTGACCTCGAATTCGTTTTCGCTGCCGCCCTCCTTGGGACGGTACTGCACCCAGTAGGTGATGACGCTCTTGACCAGGCTGGCCAGATACCAGCCGCCGTCGCCCAGCAGCTTGTCGCCCCCGGTCTCTGCGTTCCAGATGGTCTCCTGCAGGTCGGCGGTGCTGACCAGGGTACGCTCCATCTTCTCATGCAGCTCCAGGGGGATATCCAGCTCCAGGGCGTCCCAGGGATTCACGGACGGGGTAAAGTCCATGTCCCAACCCTCCTTCATCAGTTCCTTCTTCAGCGTCAGAGCATTTTGCCGCTTTTCCAGGATGCTGGGGATCTCCCCGGTCTCGGGTCCGAAGTATTCCTCCAGGATGTGGCGGCATTCCTTGCCGCGGGCCTTGAAGACCTCCCTGCAGTTAGCGCAATAGACCAGATAGGGCGCCTTGGACCCGGCGGCGGCCTCCTCACCGAAGCGCTGGAACAGCTCCGGATTAGGTACCTGGATGTGGCCGCCGAAGCCGCAGCAGCGGCTGCCGCCTTTGATCTCCTCCAGCTCTGTGCCCTCCTGCTCTGCCAGCTTCCGGACGCTTTGGCGCAGCTCGCTATCCTCTCTGGCGGCGCAGGGGTCGAAGACCGCGGCCTTGTCGTAGCTCTTTTCCTGGTTTTCCAGCCCCGCCTCCGCCATCTTGCCGTAGAGGGAGGTGAGGGGAATATCCGGCAGGAACTGGCGGAGGGTGCGCTCGCAGGTGGCGCAGGCGAAGACCAGGGTGGGCTTCCCCAGCTTTTCCCAGTTTTCCCGCAGCCTGTCGATGTTGGCGTTCAGCCGGTCCAGATCCCCGGCCCAGAGGGCGGGCACGCCGCAGCAGCCCAGCATGAGGCCGGTTTCCCCGCCGGTGGCCGTTTGCAGGAAGCGGTAGGCCTCCTTCACCAGCCGGGGGCTGGACATACCCAGGCGGCAGCCGGGGAAGAAGAGGTATTGGCAGCGGTCCTTGCCCTTGGGGGGCAGGCAGACGGCGGCTTCCCCGGTGGAGAAGTCCATTTCCCGCAGCCAGAAGTCATGGAAGGCCTTAGGCCCGGTGTTCCGGCGGTAGCGGTCCGTGCGGGAGAGCATGAACATGGCTCCCAGGTTCGCATTCACGGGGCATACGCCGTTGCAGCGGCCGCAGTTCGTGCAGGAATAGGTCTGGCGCACCAGGCTCTGGGTGGCGATGGGCGGCGCGGCGGCGGAGTCGGCATAGGCTTCCCTCGCCAATCCGTGGGGCTTTTTCCGGTAGTGCTGCAGCATGATGCAGTGGTCGATGCAGTCGGTGCAGTCACATTTCATGCATCGGGCCGCCTCCGCCTGGGCCCCTTCCTCCGTCTCCGTGTCGCAGGGCGCAGCGCTCTCCACCCCCTCATGACTGACGTAGCGGTCGCAGTGGGCCGCGTGCTCGTGGGGAAGGATGGGCTCCGGCCGCCCGGTCATAAGGTAGGCCTCGATCACCTTGCTGGCCTCCGGCCCCATGGCGATGCCCTCCATGTAGGACCAGCCCGCGCAGGGCCCCCCGGCGAAATACTTGTCCCCCTCCAGGCGGAAGCCGCCTTCGCCGGTGGCGAAGTACACCGCATCGAAGGGCATTAGGTCCGCTTCCGTCACGGCCTTGTCGAAGACGAAATTGCAGAAACCCTCCTTCACGGCGGAGAACTGGAGCTTGAAGTCCTCCTCGAATTCCGTGAAGCGGGGATCGTCCCGGAGAGAGCCGCCCCAGCCGGGCAGCTGATCGAAAACGGTCACCACGTATTTTTTCAGGGCCAGGTTCAGGGCGGCGGAGAGGCCGCAAGCCCCTGCGCCCACCACGGCGATGGTCTGCTCGTGGGGTGGCACGTTATAACCCTCCGCCTTCTTCCGGGCAAAGCGGATGGCCGCCTTTTCCAGGCCGGGGATGTCGATGGCGCCGCCCAAAGCCGCACGCTGGCAGTGCTCCCGGCAGGGAGCGGGGCAGAGGGCGGCAACCACGGCGGGGAAAACCACCGCGGTCTTCAGGGCTTTCCAGGCCGCGTTCCAGCGGCCTTTCTCGCATTTTTCCGCGAAGCCCCGGACGTCCAGGGCAAAGGGGCAGGCGCAGGCGCAGGAGGCGGGCTCCCCGTTGAAGCAGGAGCCGGTGTATTGTGTGAAATCCGTCAGCTGCATAGTATCACTCCCAATGGGTCGTTGATTATCTCTTAGTTTACCACAAGAGCCATGGGTTTACAATATGGGATGCACGGAGGGCAAGATGAATGAAAGGCCGGAGTCGATGACTCCGGCCTTTCTTCACGCCTTATTCTTTCTCCTTTTCCTCCAAGCGCTCCAGGATCTGGGGATAGCCTCCCGCTCCATGCTGGAGGCAGCGGTTGACGCGGCTAATGGTGGCGCTGCTGGCCCCGGACAGCCGTCCGACTTCGTTGTATACCAGGCCCTGCCGCAATAGCTGCGCCACGTGGAGGCGCTGGGACATGGCCTGCAGTTCCGTGATGGTGCAGAGATCCTCAAAAAAACGGTAGCATTCCTCCCGGTCCTTTAAGGCCAAGATGGCGTCGAACAGACGGTCGGCAGTCTCGGAATGGAGATCGGACATGACGTCTACCTCGATTCAATAGAGTAGTGTGCTATCATGATAGCATCATAAATCGGAATTGTCAACCGCTGGAAAGAGAGATTCAGGCCGGGGTTTGCGCCCCCAGCCCGAACCATATCAATCAAAGGTAGAGTTTACGTCTTTATTGTAATCCCCGCTGTTGCCGCCGGAGAAATGGAGGATGTCTTTTTCCAGCTTGTGGACCAGCAGGGGACTGTGCTTCACCTTCCGCGGCACGAAGACCAGGGTGCTCTTCCGGGTGTGGATCTGCTCCCCGCCGATGAGGAAGCTCACGTCGCCATTCAGCTCCTCCGGGTGTTCCGGGTCGCTGCCGATGAAGGCGATGAACTCGTCCAGGTCGTCGTGGGTGTGCTCCTCCGGGCCGGTATCGTTGGTGGTGTGGAACCAGACGGACTCCGTATAGGGCGCGCCGGGCAGCTTTTTGGAGTCGATCCACAGCAGGAAGGTGAGAAAGCCCTCCGGCGCGTCGGGGATGCGGCCGTCCACAGGGGCGTATTTCGTCACCCTATAGTCCACATACTTCCCGGCGGGGGCCGTGGCTTCGGCGCTCTCCGCCCGGTAGAGGGAGGCGTTCACGTGCATGATGTAGTGGAGCATGGGCTTCTTCAGCCCCGTCACGGCACGGATGTTGTGGGCGCAGCCCTTGGGGACGAAGACGAAGCTGGTCTCGCTGAAGACGAGACGATCGTTCTCGATCTGGAAGTCCACGGTGCCGTTCAGCTCTTCGTAATGCTCCGGGTCGCCGCCCACAAACATGTGCAGCTCGTCGGAATCGTGTTTCAGAAGCCCCTCCGTGGTGAGGTCAGCGGCGATCCATTCCACGCAGCCGAAGATGCTGCCCGGCACTACGCTCCCGTCCAGGCAGACCGCGGGGCGCAGGGCTTCCTGGGGGGTGCAGGGGAACAGGGGTTTGGGGCAGCTGCCGCCCCTGGCAAAATAACGCTCGTACATGGTTGCCCTCCTTAGCTTCCCAGATATGCTTTTCTGACGCTGTCGTTAGCCAGCAGTTCCTTGCCGGGGCCCGTGAGGACTACCCGGCCCGTTTCCAGCACATAACCCCGGTCCGCGATGGACAGGGCCATGCGGGCATTCTGCTCCACAAGCAGGACGGTGACGCCGCTGCGGTGGATCTCCTGGATGATGGAGAAGACCTGCTCCACCAGGATGGGAGCCAGGCCCATGCTGGGCTCGTCCAGCATGAGGAGGCTGGGGCGGGAGACCAGGGCCCGCCCGATGGCCAGCATCTGCTGCTCGCCGCCGGAGAGGGTGCCCGCCACCTGCCTGCGCCGCTCCTTCAGGCGGGGGAAGCGGTCGTAGACGCCGGCGATGGCGTCGTCCAGCTCCCTCACCGGCCGGGTGTAAGCCCCCATCTCCAGATTCTCCTCCACGGTGAGCTTGCTGAAGATGCGCCGCCCCTCCGGTACGTGGATGATGCCCTTGCGCACGACGGTGTGAGGCGCCATACCGGCGATGCTCTCCCCTTTGAAGGTAAGGCTGCCGGTCTTGGAGCGCAGCAGGCCGCTGACGGTGTTCAGGGTGGTGGATTTCCCGGCGCCGTTGGCGCCGATGAGGGTGACGATCTCGCCCTTGTTTACAGTAAAGGACACGCCCTGGATGGCGTGGATGCTGCCGTAATACACATTCAGGTCCTCGGCCTGGAGCATGATTTCCTTTTCTGCCACGTTCACACCCCCTTGCCCAGATAGGCTTCGATCACGGCGGGATTGGAGCGGATCTCCTCCGGCGTACCCTTGGCGATGATCTGGCCGAAATTCAGCACGGCGATGCCCTCGCAGATGCCCATGACAAGGCTCATGTCGTGCTCGATGAGCAGCACCGCGATCTGGAAGGTGTCCCGGATGCGGCGGATGTTCTCCATCAGCTCCGCCGTTTCCGAGGGGTTCATGCCCGCGGCGGGCTCGTCCAGCAGGAGGATGGAGGGGTTGGTCGCCAGGGCGCGGAGGATCTCCAGCCGCCGCTGGGCCCCGTAGGGCAGGCTGCCGGCGGGGGTGTCTGCCGTGTCCTCCATGTGGAAGATGCCCAGCAGCTCCATGGCCCGTTTCCGGGCGATCTTCTCGCCCCGCCAGAAGCGGGGGAGGCGGAGGACGGCTTCCGGCAGGGTGTAGTCCATCTCGTGATGGAGCCCCACCAGGATATTGTCGATAACACTCATGTCCTTGAACAGCCGGATGTTCTGGAAGGTGCGGGCGATGCCCATGCGGCAGAGCTGGGCGGTGGATTTCCCGGCGGTGCTGACCCCGTCCAGAAGGATGTTGCCCCGCGTGGGCTTGTACACGTTGGTGAGCAGGTTGAATACCGTGGTCTTGCCCGCTCCGTTGGGGCCGATGAGGCCGGTGATCTCCGTGCGCCCGATGGTGATCTCGAATTCGTTGACGGCGGTGAGACCGCCGAAGTCGATGCCCAGGTGATGGGTCTCCAGCACCGGGGTCTTGTCCAGGTCCCTTTCCGGAATGAAGCCCTTGGGGCCCATGGCATGCAGCTTGTCACTCATGGGCTTTGTCCTCCTTTTTCCGGGATTTGAACAGCTCGCCGTTCAGCAGCCGCTCAAGGAAGCGGGATACGGAAATGTCCTTCGTGCCCATGAGGCCGGAGGGCTTGAAGATCATGACCACGATCAGCAGCAGGGAATAGATCACCATGCGGTAGCTGCTGAGGGCCTGCATGAGGCTGGGCAGAGCCGTCAGCACCGTGGCGGCGATCACCGCGCCGGTCATGGAGCCCATACCGCCCAGCACCACCATGACCAGAATGTTGATGGAGGCCATGAAGTCGAAGCTCTTGGGGAAGAGGCTGCCCTGGAAGCCCGCGTACACCGCCCCGGCCATACCGGCCAGGAAAGCGGAGAGGGCGAAGGCGAAGACCTTGTAGTAGGTGAGGTTGATGCCGCAGCTCTCCGCGGCGATCTCGTTGCCCCGGATAGAGAGGATGGCACGCCCGTGCCGGGAATGGATGACGTTGTGGGTGATGAAAATGGCGGCCACCAGGCAGGCGAAGGTGAGCAGGAAGCTGGAGTGCTTGGGCACGTTCAGCAGTCCCGGCGTGCCGCCGGTGATGCCGTCCAGGTTGATGATGGCGATGCGGATGATCTCCCCGAAGCCCAGGGTGATGATGGCCAGGTAGTCGCCCTTCAGCCGCAGGGCGGGGATGCCGATGATGATGCCGAAGACCGCCGCCACGAGGCCCGCGACCACGAGGCCGATGAGGATGGTGATCCCGGTGGGCCAGGCAGCCGTGGCCTTCCAGAAGAGGGCCCCCGTGTAAGCGCCCACGGCCATAAAGCCCGCGTGGCCCAGGGGCAGCTGCCCCAGGTAGCCGGTGCAGATGTTCAGGGATACGGCCAGGATGCTGTAGATGCCGCACTGGATCAGCACGGCCTTGCTGGCCCGGTTCAGCAGTCCGCTGTTGTACAGCAAAGTGCCTCCCACCAGCAGGACCGCCACCAGGACGGCGTTGATGATGTATTTGGAAGGTGTGCTGAGTTCGATGCGTTTCTTCATGTCACACCTCAGACTTTCTCTCTCATGGTCCGGCCCAGGAAACCGGTGGGCTTCACCAGCAGAACGATGATCAGGATGACGTAGACCACGGCGTCCGCCCAGGTGGTATAGCCCAGGGCGTTGACGATGACCTCCGCCATGCCGATGGCCAGGCCGCCCAGCATGGCGCCGGGGATGGAGCCGATGCCGCCCAGAACGGCGGCCACAAAGGCCTTCATACCCAGCAGATAGCCGGTGGTGGGCTTCACCTGGGGATATTTGCAGCAGTAGAGGATGGCGCCGATGCCCGCCAGGATGGCGCCGATGGCGAAGGTGAAGGTGATGGTGCGGTTGACGTTGATGCCCATGAGCTGGGCCGCCCCCATGTCCTCGGACACAGCCCGCATGGCCTTGCCCATCTTCGTGCGGTTCACCAGCACCGTCAGTAGCGCCATGCTC